>JABAHS010117979.1_pt4 | contig 22456 bp, 22 predicted proteins | sample 7062111 | NCBI WGS metagenome assembly JABAHS01 (sample SAMN14534600, study PRJNA622989) | marine sediment metagenome | biome: marine biome [ENVO:00000428]; feature: marine pelagic biome [ENVO:01000023]; material: deep marine sediment [ENVO:00002113]; isolation source: pool of 4 deep marine... | reverse complement strand
CCGCTGAGTTGTCCGGGTTTTCGGTCAAGGAGGAATTCTATTTGCAGAAGCTCTGCTACCTGCTGGACTCTGTTCTTTATATCTTCCACTGGGACTTTGGCGTTCTCCAACGGGAAGGACAAATTATCGAAGACGCTCATATGAGGATAGAGCGCGTAGCTCTGAAAGACCATGGCTACGTTCCTACCCTTCGGATCCAGGTCATTCACTAGTCTATCTCCGATGTAGATTTCTCCCTCCTCAGGATTTTCGAGACCAGCGATGCATCGAAGAACAGTTGTCTTTCCACAGCCAGATGGTCCCAACAAAACGAGGAATTCTTTATCTTTAACTTCTAGGCTTAACGAATTAACTGCTACAACTTCCCCGAAACGCTTAGTTATCTCCTTAAGGACAACTCTAGCCAAGGTAACCAACCAACGTCATATGCTTCTAAGAACCTATGAAAAATCTCTCTTAAAAACCAATCTTATAAAGCAGTTTTGTGAACGACACTAGTAATGAAACATGTCAAATCGGAGATCTAAAGTAGTCGCATCAAAAGGTTTTGTCTACACATGCAAGAAACCTTAGAATAAGAACAAGGCGACCTATCAGATCGGAGGTCTGACCAGCTTTCTCCTAGGACGTGGAAGTCTCATCCAACCCTCAAACTCGGAACTAGGCGGTTCCGCCTTGAAGAGTTGTTTCCTTCGAAATTCCAAAATGTTGTTTTCTTCTCCTAAGAATTCGGCGGCTGTGACCACGCTGTTACCCATTTTTGATGCAGCGTCAAAGATTGGTTGAGAAAACTCTTTCCACTTTTCGTCTCGAAGAATGTGGTGCTCTAGAATCGTTGTCGGAACTTTTTTCACCAAGCATTCTAAATTTTTCATACCCTTTTGCACGTGTTCATCCCTCACCCTAAACCCAGCCAAATAAATTGGAGGCCCACCTATGATAACCAGTTGAGGTTTCTCTGCAAGTATTGTTTTTAGGGTGGGAGGGTACATGGGACCCTGAACATCTGATGCAAACAAAACTTTTTCACCACAGCATTCTATCGTGGCCATGAGTAGCCAGCCGAGCGGTGAGTTTTCGGATCCGTGGAAGACTGGGTCAGAAAACTTCAGTTTTGTGTCTCCAAATTCAAACGTTTTGCCATCCGCGATCTCCAATCTCTTCGCATGGCTGCCTCCAGTTTTCTGGAACAACCATCCTCTGCGTCTCTGGCTGGAGTTTACCATGGATCGAAAGTTCTTGACGAGAACGGTTTTTCCCTCATAGATGTGCTTTGCAACTTCCGGCGAAGACCAGTTGTAGCACCAGTCCACGTATGAAGGCGTGTGATGATCAAAATGATAATGACTTAACGTCACCACCTCGGCTTTATCTGCTGCCCTCGAAATCTTTTCACGACACTTCTGCATCGCTTCGTACTCTTTGGGGTGCGGAGGGAAGCCATGGCGATTTGGGGCCAACGAGGCTCCGGCGTCTAAGAGAATCTTGATGTCTGAGGCTTCCACATAGGTGCACATTGACCGGACGCCGAAACTCTCTGCCGCCAAGGGAACCACCTTAATCTTCTTAAGCATCAGCCGTCTCCTCTGACTATACTTTTTTATGTGAGATATGCATTAACTCTTTGCGGTGGGCGATGACGACTCTGGCCCCGCTGAAATTATGATTGCGATCTTGAGAGGAGATCAACAAAAATAGAATAGTGCGCAAGCATGTCTCCCAAGAATGCGAGAGCCCACCTCTATGATGCGGGAAACATTAGCGCCTTTTCTCAAGCCGTCATTAATGGTTGGCAAATCAGGCTTGGGGCAAAGAATTGCGATTGCTTCCATCTTAAGATAGAAACATTAGTTAATCTATGCTCGTTATCTTGATGCTAGTCGCTATAATCGATCTTAGCTTCTCCAAATTCATCAATCAATCTCGAATTTACGATGTCTAGTACCTCATGTTTTCTGCTACAATCCGAAATCCAAAAGGCTAATTCTAACTTTACAGATTCCCCTAACTCCAAGATGTGAACCTTGGGATTAGGTTCTTTAATTACATATGGCGCTTCGTTTGAGATTCTCAAAGCGATGTTCATAGCTTCCTTAAACTTAGAGTTATCTACTTTGAAGGGAACAGTCAGCCTTAACTTGGACTCGGGTAGCAACGTGAATTTGGATTTCATCAGTTCCGTGTTGGAGATTGATAGATAGTTTTTGTTGATCACGTCTTGAAGCAACGTGTTCTGCATCTTTATGTCAACCACCTCGCAGACTTCTCCTGAGTCGAGTTGAACTCTATCCCCAATCTTGAAAGTCTGAGTAACAACTACAATTAACCCCGAAAAGATGTCTTGAAGGATAGGCATCAGGGCAAGAACCGTGGCGAAGCCTATCAATCCCCATCCGAAAAGGTACTCCGCAACGTCTATACCCCATATGCCAAGAATGCTCACTGCTACAAAGAAAATTACTAACGCCTTTCCGACGCCAAGCAAGGGGCGTAGGATGATGCCCACCCTGGCTCCAGACATCTTCGACCAAACACTGCCGAAGAATCTTAACACAAGATCAAAGACCCTAATGATGATAAGTCCCCCCAATAACACCCAAGCAACGTAGAAGCCCAAGTTCAGATGCTGCGAATAAATCTGGAGCTGCGTTATCCTGTTTAAGGCTACATTGAATCCAGCGAGAATTAGAGCCGCGTAGACGGGAACTCTGACACTTGCTATCAATTTATTGTCAAATTTAGTTGAAGTTCTTTCACTTAATGCAAGCACCCTTTTAAGAATATAGTTAATGAGTTTGGCCCCTACTACGAACGCGATAATAATCGCTACCGAATATATTAAATCCCATTGTAAAGCGCTTAAGACACTATTAGACATTTCTATAACCTCGTATCCCCTTTCCTGCGCGGCGCCCGCCTTGCGAACGAGTTCTCCGCGTCTTAGGAAAAGAATCAATATAAGGATTACTAATTTTCATTCGAATCGAAAATATTTAACTAATCAAGAATCATTCGCTCATGAAGTTGTGTCTGCAAATAAACAATATTTTTATAATTTTTCAGGATAGGTATCCGGTACACGCCCGTACCACTGTTTAGAATACAATTAAAGAACAGGTAATCAAGCTTTGATTTGGGCTACTATTTTGTTTCCAAACTCCTTGCATTTAGGAAGCTCTGCTTCCAGAATTGGCCCCTTCAGCCCTTGAACTCTTATTGATAATCCAGGAGCTATCTGTTTCAATCCGGGAACCTTTTCGTTTATTCTCTTCTCCATCTTCTTCACCGCTTTTTCGAAGTCTTCTCCTAAGTATGTGTCAAAAACAGCAAACAGTTTTCCCTTCAATGGGAGCTTGCCAAGCTTGTCGATAAACTTCTTGACACCTCTGGTTGGTCCACCAAAATGATTCGGAGAACCTACCAAAACCACATCGTAATCGGGGATCTTGTTAAGGTCGACTTCTTTAAGTTCCATAAGAACAGTTTCTATTCCCTTAACTTCTCTCATTCCCTCTATGATTGTTTCCGCTACAAGTTTGGTGTTACCATACCTTGACTCATAAACGACGATCACTTTCGCCAATACCTTCACCTTCCATTGTTCAGTTAACAACACTAATGGTATAAAAATTTATACGCGGTTGTGATCACAATGTTTCAGAAAACGTTAAGGATTAATTTCAAACCAATTATTTTAGTTGAAATAGTGATAAAATGGAACATCAAAACCACACATTCTTAACTTCCTAAGGGAGTTAATATGCAAAACTCGAAGAAAGCTGTAAAGGTTTGTGTGCTAGTCATACTTTTGGTAGCTTCTTCTCTCCCAGTTTATAACTCCCTAAGCTTAGAGTCTTTGAACCAAAAACGGTTTGAACCCGATTTCCAAAAAGGAATGTCATACAGACATTTTCCCTATCCATACGACAGTTCTTACTCCAACGAATCACTGCGGCGCATGGCAGAAACAAACACCGAATATGTGGCGATTACCGTTTGGTGGCTCCAAGAAAACGTCTCTTCTACACAAATTTATGCTAAGCCCGGTTGGACAGCTACCAATAAATCCCTTGTAATTGCTATCCGAAAAGCTCACGAGCTGGGCATGAAAGTCATGTTAAAACCAATGGTTGACCCTGAAGACGTGTACACCCATTGGAGAGGTGAGATTTTGGGCAGTCCAGAATGGTTCGAAAGTTACAAGGCTTTCGTAGGCTCTTATGCCAGATTTGCCCAAGAAAACGGCGTTGACCTATTTTGTGTTGGTTGCGAGTTTAAAGCAACTGAAGTGAACAAAACTGACTGGGAGCAAGTCATCGATGAAGTGAAAAAGTATTACTCTGGACCATTAACCTACGCCGCCACCTTTGACAGCTGCCAAACTATCGAATGGTGGGACAGCTTAGACTATGTAGGTATAGACGCTTACTTCCCGCTAACAAACAAGAAAGACCCAACACTGGAAGAGCTAAAGCAAGCATGGAATCGTGTAGCAAATGGTATAGAATCTTGGGCTTTAACCATGAAAAAGCCGATAGTGTTCACCGAAATAGGCTATAGGAGCGGTGACGGAAACAACATGGAGCCGTGGAACTGGAAGGTAACTTTGGAACTGGACTTACAAGAACAGTTTGACTGTTATTTGGCTGCATTTCAGATTCTTTGGGGCAGACCGTGGTTCTACGGTTTCTACTGGTGGATCTGGGAAAGCAACCCGAACGCCGGCGGATTAAACGACGTAGACTTCACTCCCCAAAACAAGCCAGTAGAGCACCTTATCGAGAGCTATTATTCTTCAGAGATGCACGAAAAAGAAAAAGGCGCCTTCCCTTGGTCAACGATTTGTGTCACAATTTCAGCAGCAGCGATAATAGTTTTTACGTCGTTACTAATAGTAAAATTTAGAAAGAATCGGTCACTTCATAATTAACAACCCTTGTCGCCGGATATAGATGAAAAAAATATCCGTGATAATTCCGACTTTAAACGAGGAAAAATACATCGGAACTACTCTAGAAAGCCTAGAACATCAAAGTTACACGAATTTTGAAGTGATAGTGAAAGATGGTTTAAGTACCGACAACACCGTTTATATAGCTAAGGAACATGCTGATCTGGTCATCTCCGAAAGGGATGTTTCGATCGGAGACTCAAGAAACCAAGGTGCACGATGCGCAAACGGTGACGTGCTAGTTTTTGTGGATGCTGACACTTCTCTAGATAAGCATGCGCTTGAGTTAATAGCTGAAGACTTCAACTTGTATAACATAGTGCTATTACTACCAAAATTCGGACCTAGAGAAGAAGACATGAGATTTCTGTCTCGGACGAAAAAACAAGTAAGCAGATTTCTTGTGGGATTCGAAAATTACTGGCGAAAATATGTCGATAAATTCTGCGGCGGCATGTGCATGCCAGTCGACTCTTCTGCATTTAAGAGAATAGGCGGATTTGATAGAAGGTTAAAATGCAGCGAGGATATAGAAATTTCATACAGGTTAAGAAAAGTCGGAGAGGTATTATGCGATTACAGAGTAAAAGCATACTTTTCAATTAGAAGATTTATTTTGAGCGGTTATATCAAAACACTACGCAATTATGGATTGAATACACTAAGGATGCACCTTCATCTACTGCAACCGGAATATGACAGCTTTAGATAATATACTACCCTGAATTTTCGCGCGCGTGCAATGCTTCATCTTGCTTGGTACATGGAACTGATTATTCCTCCAACAAGAACAAGAAAACCAGCCAGCCACATCTGAGTTATTATCAGAAGAGCCCCGGCTATCACGCCTCTAAATCCCGTCACTCTCAATTTTCCCTTTTTCACATTTCTGTAACAATCCAAGGATAGAAAGGCGGCAATTAAAGAAATAGCAACTTCAAACAAGAAACTCGGCAAGGTGCTCATAAAAATGTAAAGAAAATAATACCGCTCGATAGCAAAGTATAGAGGAGAAAGAAATCCAACTACAACACCAACTAAGAACAACAGCTTGGCTGTATCCAACAATAACTGACGATAAGACTCAAATGAAGTCAAACCATATCAGCGCATTGATTGTATTTCGCATGTTATTAAAGATTTGCGCGCGCATTACTGTAATTCCACTTTCATGGCTCTTCTAGCCCCTGAATAAGCTCATGCAGATCTTTTCCAATGTTTTTGCCTGAGTACCCGCCTTCTAACACGCCAAACACTGGTTTTTCCAAAGCGCTAATCCTTTTGCCGATTTCTCTAAAACATTCGAAACTTAAGCCCAGTGAAGCCAAATCTCCTTCATGAGCATCAAACCCCGCCGAAATTCCAACTAATTCAAAACGTTTCGCCTTTACCTGAGCTAATGCTTTGTCCAGAGTTTTAAGGTATAGATCATCACCAACGCTGTGAGATAATGGAAAGTTCAAACAGTTGGCTTCGGATCTAAGGCCAGTTCCCGGGTAATGTGGACTTCGGTGCAGTGAAACAAACGTAACATTAGGATCTCCATAAAAAATTTCTTGAGTTCCATTTCCGTGGTGCCCATCGATATCCACAATCAGAGTTGGTAAATCCAAGCTCCCAACAGCTATAGCTACGTTATTAAAATAGCAGAAGCCTAACGTTTGCGCTCCCAGAGCCTTACCATTTCTGCCAGCATGATGACCCGGAGGTCTCATGAGTGAAAAACCCTTTTCTTTTCCAGCAAGTATTGCTCCTCCAGCGGAAAGTTTTGCGTATTCGTAGATATTCTGGTAAGCTGGAGTATCTGGATCGTAGAAATTCCCCGCTCTAATTTTTTCTACATATTCTTTAGAATGTACCCTCAAAATTTCATCTTCAGAGGCGGGCTTCGGTTTGATAAATTCGTATCCCTTGTTTTGAAGAATTTGCCAAGCCTCTCTGACTCTCTCCGGACTTTCTATGTGCCAGTCGGAATATTCCAAGCATTTCTCGGAGAAGACCATTTTCAAGATAGATCCTCACGCTGCTGTGTTTTGCNNTATGTACTCAAACTCTGCAATAATAAAAGCCTAGAGGGAGCATCATGGGAAAAAAGGTTCGACTTTCAAAAAAGATTAAAGCAATTATTAAAGAGGCGAGAGAGGCGCCTTGGAGAGCTTGGAAAAACGAATGGGAGCAGGTTATTTCAGGAGACGAGCTTCCGGAGTTGAGAAAGATTCTACAAAAGCTTGGCGGGAAGATCACTCATGATGAATGGGAATACAGTTATTACGAGATGCCTCTCAACATAATAGTGCGAACTAAAACACAGATAGCAAATTTTGAATGAGCTAATTCGCCTTTCATCATGTCGCAGCGTTTCCTATCGAAGTTCCAGAAAATGTTTTCCAGTCCTTTAAGGAGATCACAAGACTGTAGCCTTTAGCTTTCATTTCGTGAGAATGTATAAAGATGCCGCAAGCTTCAAAATTTACGAGTAGACAGGAAAAATCCCCATGGTCACAAAGTCTACTAGTCTTCTTCAAAATGATCGATGTGTGCAAGACTTGGTTTCCCATATTTGGAGCAGGAAGGAAGGCTATAGGGAAGTATAGAAAGGCTGAAAACGAAACAGCTTCTATAGATTCTTGTATCTATCAAGCTCCCAGTCCGTGACACTCCTCTGAAACTCTTCCCACTCCGTCCTTTTTATTTCAAGATACTTATTAAAAGCGTGCTCCCCCAAAGTCTCTCTCATCAACTTACTCTTCTTAAACTCCTCTATCGCTTCCCCCAAATCTACTGGCAAAGTTTTAATGTAGAACTTCGCGAGTTTGCTGTCGTCAAATCCGTACACGTCTTCCTCCACAGCGTCAGGCGGCTCAATCTTTTCTTCAATCCCTTTTAGACCCGCAGCCAACATAACAGCAAAGGCTAGGTATGGATTACAGCTGGGATCCGGACACCTCAACTCAAGTCTAGTTGACTTCTCTCTTCCCTCACTGTATCTCGGAACCCTGATCAAGGCTGATCGGTTTCTCTGACCCCAACAGATGTACACTGGCGCTTCGTATCCACGTACAAGACGCTTGTAGCTGTTCACTGTGGGACACAGCACGGCTGCGAGTTCTCTGATGTGTTTTAGTTGGCCTCCCATGAAGTGATAGGCGAGAGGAGATAATCTGTACTTGTCTTTGTTGTCATAAAAGAGGTTCTCACCTTTCTTGTCGAAAAATGACTGATGAGTGTGCATCCCGTTTCCATTTATGCCGAAGATTGGTTTTGGCATGAACGTCGCATGTAAACCGTTGTCATTAGCCACAGTCTTGATGGTTTGCTTGAGAACCATAACTTCGTCTGCCATTTTCAAAGCTTCTGCGTATTCTGTGTCTATTTCATGTTGGCTAGGTGCGACTTCGTGGTGAGTCATCTCAACGTTTATCCCCAACTTCTCAAGAGTAGAAGCCATGACTGCTCGAATGTCGGTTGCGAAATCTCGTGGAGAGAAATCAAAATATCCCGCCCTGTCGTGATAGGTTCTATCCTCCTTTGATCTGAACAAAAAGAACTCAATCTCCGGTCCAACATAGTAAAAATATCCTTTTTTCTTCGCTTTCTCCTGAACCCGCCTGAGAATATATCGAGGGTCTCCAGCAAACGGGGTTTTATCTGGCTCGTAAACGTCACAGATCATCCTTGCAACATTCTTTCCGTTGCGCAACCAGGGGAGAAGAATGTAGGTTGACAGGTCAGGCATCAGCAGCATATCGCTCTCATGTATCCTCGTAAATCCCTCTATCGAGGAGCCGTCAAACCACTTTCCGTTGTCCAGACAATCCTCCAATTCTCTAGGCGAAATTGTAACGTTTTTCAGACCACCAAACAAGTCAGAGAACATCAAGTCTATAAACTCAATTTTTTCGCTTTTCACCTTCTCTATTATCTTTCCTTTATCCAAAGCTCCACAACACCCTTCTAACACTGAAACAATTCAAGCTCTCATATAAAATCCCTAATTAAACCTTAAGGTTCTTTCGTCAAACAATGTGGTAGCGGGGGGTCGATTTGAACAACCGATCTCTGGGTTTCCCAACAAGGCTTATGAGCCCAGCGGGTTTTCCTGGCTACCCCACCCTTATAGGAGAGTTCAACTCTCTCGCTACGGTTCTATCCCCGCCACACTGAATTCTAAACTAAGGGTTTCTTAAATCTTTTCATCCTAAGAAAAACCTTCACAGGACACTTCAACCTAAAACCACAAAAACCCAGAAGTCACAGGATCCCATCATCTAACAAAAGTAGAATATCAAAAAGGGGGAGAGGGGCTATAGGGAAATTATAGGGATCTAGAGAGGCAAAGAGAGGCAACAAAACACAAACCATACGAAAAACCTATAGACAATCAAACTTAAGTCTATTCACTGAGGACATCAAATGCAAAAAACATACATCCGCCAACTATTCCACCCAAAACTAAAAGAACCAATACTCATAGAAGGACTCCCCGGATTCGGAAACGTAGGAAAAATAGCAGCACAGTTGCTAATCAAATTCACCCAAGCCAAACTCTTCACCGAACTATACTCCCCATCACTCCCGGACTACGTCACCATAAACAAAAACGGAATCTGCCAAGCACCCCACTACCAGTTTTATGCCTCCACCAAAAGCAAACCCCACCTCATCATTTTAACCGGAAACACACAACCCTCCATCGACGACCCAGTAGCACACTACAAGATATGCGGCAAAATCATCGACTTTGCAGAACAACACGGATGCAAATTCATAGTAACAATGGGCGGAGTACCTATGCCCCGGCCAGCAGGGCAAGTTTACGTAGCCGCCACCTCTCCCAAGCGCGCCGCAGAAATAATGGAGAAGGGCGCTGCAATCTACGGAGGAGGAAAGATAATGGGTGCCACCGGTCTACTGCTGGGACTGGCAAAAAGCCGAGGTTGGAAGGGCGCATGTCTGTTAGGCGCGACAACAGCCCTCAAAGCCGATAAGGAAGCCGCGTTTTCCGTGTTCAAATTTCTAATGAAGATGCTGGGAACAGATGTGGAAAGGGGTCTCTAAGAGAAAGCTTAAGAACAACCAGTGATGTATTCACTCGCTAAAAAGTGGTTGTTGCATGACTAAAGAAAAAGAAGAGAGAATTTCCAAAAAATTTAGGCTTCGTGTTCTACCGCTAGTTCTTATCGTAATAGGCATAAGCGTCACGCTAATTTCATCAATAATTTTATGGCAACAAGATCCCGCAGCCTCTTCGAGAACGATTATCTCGCGTCTTATGGATCGCCTATATATTCCTGGGGCCAGTGTAGGCTTAATAATTGCAGGAATAGTCATGGCGTTTCTTTTTTCGTCGAAGGAAACGCAAAAGAAAAGCGTTAAAGCGGGGTTGACGGTTCTCGCTGCTTTTCTCGTGTTTGGAGGTCCCACCTACATGCTGTATGCTCTTCAACGAGTGGTTGTTCCTTATCTTTTTCTTGCCCTCCTTGGTCTTGCTTCCTTTGTGGTGGGTTTGTCACTTTTTACGCGTTTGATGAAGGGAGAAAAGTAGTAGTTTTATTGGTTATTCTCTCTCTTTTTGTGAGCTCTTAAAAAATTTTTAGGCTCACCTATAGCCTCCTTCCCTCTTCAACATTCTATTTTTGAGTTCAGATCTATCGCGGTGTTGGAATTCTTAAGACGGAACTTAAATCAGTGGCTTAGGCATCCTATTTTAGAGCAGGCCATTTTCCGAAAAAACACTGTTTTCAACATTCCACTGCTATTAGAACTCAAATAGGAGGAAGACCCCTATAGCACTCTACGATGTTTTTGTCGTCCCAAACACTTTCAATTTCTCCTTGTGCGCGCTTACTCCTTTATGTCCGGAAGTTTTTTGATAGTTTGACTGATTTTACTGCTGCTTCAGAGTATCGTCCTCGCCAATTTCTTTAACCAATTCTTCTGAAACGGGGATCCTCCAAGAATTAGTTTAGCCTTGTCCTGCATATCCGCTGCGTTGACAATAAAATCTATAGTAAACCGTAAATTTCCCTCTTTTCTTTTTCTGTGAATTTGGTTTTTGAGCTCGCATCCTAAATCCGTCAAAACCATTGCCTAGCGTCAGTGCAATAGTGTTAATCCAATAATGTTAACCCACCTTATGCTGGGAGTTCTTACAAAATTCTTTTTTTCTTTGCGCCGCTCATGTACGTTGCTGGATTGGAGTCGTCAATTCAGACTTAAATTTAGGTTCGCTTCTGTCTAATACATATTTAGAGTAGTAACTCTCTATTCATAACTATTTTACCGATCAGTGACAATTTCCGATGTACAGGTTGATCAGTCCATCTACAAGATTGAGAACGAGGGATAATACTTGCCCAGAAGGCTAATCACAGGATTAATCTTTTCTTTATCATTTATAATCTGCTGTGTAGCAGCACCGGCACCATTTGCAACAATTGCTGAAGTTTCAGCACAACCCTCGGTTCCCTATGACCTTGGAAACTGGACTTACGTAAGGAAGCCAGTTTTCCCTCTAAAAATAAATGCATCCCAGATTCCAACAGGAGCCAATTGGACTTATGTTTACACACTGAACGAGAACCACACTTATCACATGTATTGCTATGGAGAATGGATTGATTACGATCCAGACTCTGCTAAAACAGACTACGATATTTTCGTATATAACCCCCTTGGAGAACTAGAGTCGTATCACACCGAGGCAGCAGGGTTACCTGAACACTTAGGCACCACGGTTGACCAGCCACTTTTTACTCCCAAACACACGGGTAACTATAGTTTCCTCATAAAAAATGACCCCAGAGAAAGTCAAGGCGCAAAAGAGGCTACTTTCATGTTGATTGAACATGTTGAGTGCAATAAATGGTATCAACGTTACATTGAGGGAAAAGTAAACGACAAGCCTATTCAAAACACGAGTTGGGCATACGAATTCAACACAACAAGTAAACATGTAGAGGTGTGGATTGAAGTACCAGACGCCCTTGACATGTATGAAGCCCGGTTATATATCATGGCAAACCCTTCAAAAGGCATGGGCTTTTTCTTGAACGATATGCCGTTAGCTTGGGAGCCAGGACTTTATGGCGATCTTTCGGGGCTTTATGGCGGATATAACTTGGATAGCAGAGGATTCAGGCATACGGAGACCTTGGCAAGTTGCGAGTTTCCAGGACAGGATATGTTAATCAATTACACATGCCCTTACGAAGGAAACTTTCTTTATCACCTCGTTTTGATAGCTGAGCATGGAAATGGCAGTCTCAATTTCATGGTTAAAACGGATTTCGAAGCTCCAAAGTTGGGTATTCAAGATCCGATAGAGGAAGCATATTCCGGCAATGAAACGTCAATAACTGTATACGTAGACGAAAAACATGGCTTGGAGAAAGTGTTGTTGAATTATACAGGAGATGACTGGGCAACTTGGGTCTCAATTGAGATGTCTGCTTCTCAAAACCAAACCTATGTTGGAACAATACCCAAGCAACCAGCTGGAACCACGGTCAAATATAGAATTCTGGCATATGACAACGCTGGAAACAACGCTGAAGTGGGAGGTAGTTATGTTGTCAAGAATCCAACTAACATAACGTGCACTCTATCCAAATCTGTTATTCATTACGGCGAAAACATAACACTTACGGGTTCAATCTCGCACGGCGGAGCAACGGTGACGTTGAACTACACCTGCGGTGACGCAGTAACGTCTAAATTACTATCCACCGATTCCAAGGGATTCTTCAATGATATGTATATTCCAAACAAAACTGGATCTTGGGCAGTGTTAGTAAGCTGGCCTGGTAACGAGAGTTGTTTTGGCGCGTCGAGTGGTTACGGAAACTTTACTGTAGAGAAGACTCTAATGTCAATAACTTGCAACACAAGCAAAGCAGAGATAACTGTTGGAGAAAATATTGCAGTAATCGGGTTGGTTTATCCAATTGTGGAGAACCTGACTGTCACTTTGGAATTCACGATGCCTAACGGATCTGCCATCAAGCAATATGCTTACACAAGCTTAAACGGAACCTTCACTGTTAGTTTTCAACCGAATTCAACGGGGTCTTGGTATGTTCAGGCAAAATTGGATGGCGACGATCTGCGATGTGGATCTCACAGCAAATTGAAGCCATTCCGTGTAAGTGAAGCTTGGATAGACCAATACAAAACTCACATTATTCTCTCGGTTGCGGCAGTCATAGCGATTTCGGTGGCTGCAGTTTTTATTCGAAGACGAAGGTACGGGTAAAAAGGCATGCCAAGTGACGTGTGTCTAGCCTCGTTTTCTCGGTTTCCTGTCTGTGATCTACATCTGCACACCCCTTTTTATAAAGAAGTTTACAAGGTCAAGGAAAGTGGTTGCCTTAAGAGAATTAAAGTGTGCTTGACGTGACGAGTGAACATAAGTAATAATTGGAAGATTAATTATGAGGAGAAAAAAGATGAAGTTTGAAAAATTGCTTGTTAAGTCCGTAGATGATTGTTTGAAAGACACGTTTGGAGAAATCGCTACCGAGGTTGTCTATAAACATCTGGAGAGAAATCACTCACTGAAAACAGAAGAGATTCCGAAGAAGTTGGAAGTTTTCATTGAGGGCCTTGAGAAGTTTTTCAGTTCTGGATCGCCGGTGGTAGAGAGGCTAGTACTGGAGAAATTGTGTTCAAATCTTGGGCTTGAGTATCCAAGGACAGAACGCTACAGCTTTGTAGATTACATAACCAAACTGAAGAAAACATACTAGTTTCGCCTGTGTATGGGCTTCTACTACACACAAGATAATTTTTCTCTCTCCATATGTAAATTCGACAAGTGTTGAAGGATCGTGTGAGGGCGAAGAAGTGTGGCGAAAATGGGCGCATGAGAGTTTTGCGATACTTTACGTGGAAAAAAGCAGCGGAGCAGACCATTGAAATATTCCAAACTCTCAAATCTTAGCTCAAAATAAACATTTAACAAGACTCTTATTCAAGAAGAGGGGGGAATATTCCAAGGGAGCTGCCAACTGACACCATTTCCCAAAGTGGATGCCTCTACTACATGTAGAGCAGTGTCCCGTGCCGTCGAGAAGAATGTTGAAGGCTATGTTAAAAAATTAGGTAGGTTTTCTATCGGAGCACATGACTCTCTTACTCTACTTCCTTCGAGCTTTCTTCTTTTTCCTCTTGACAGCTGCTTTTCCCTTTTTGACTGGCTTCTTTTTCTTTTTTTCTTTCGGCTTTTCTTCCACTTTTTTCTTTTCCTCCCACCCAACCTGCTCCTCTAACCCCGGCTTATTCATTTCACCAGAGAAAAGCAAGTCGGGTGGGGGGTAAGTCGTGTCAAGAAGGGTGGCCAGAAGAAACGTGCTCATGAAAACCCGTTGGTACACGTTATGGAGCAGGGAAGGTATCTTTGTTTTTGGATCCACCTCCAACAATCTCTCTATCGCCGGATTTTTGCCTTTGAGAGTTGCCACTCCTTCAATTTCAAATTTCACTACACTAGGTTTTGTACCCACGGTCAGTACAAAACCAACAACCAATCTACCGCTTCTCCGTTCCTTCTCCTCTAGTTTAGCGTTCACATCAAAATTTAACGCAGATGATTCTCCCTTGCCGCCCAGTTTAACGCCTCGCAAGCCTAGAATATCGACCTCGATTGAAACTCCGGATGCGCCACTTTCTGCTGAAATGACTGATTCCTCATTCATAGTTAACGGTCAAACGACGTGAAACGTAACGTTTTCTGTAACTCAACTTTCTAGTCCTAGATTTCCAATTTTTTCACTTTGTGTGTACGAGTGTGCTACACACATTTCTGCGCGGAATGATTAAGTACAGTATTAAGTCATAATATTTAAATCATAAGATTCCATATTCTATTTTGGAAACTGCAAGAAGGAGGATATTCCTCTGCCTTCCTCTATGGGCTTCAGTCATCAAGGAGAGAAGAAGAAACAAAAGACAAACCAGCTTAGAAAAACACAGATTAAAACAGAAATAAACGGTGCACGGGTACGTGTTTCAATTTGGAAGCCTACTGCCAAGTCTCCTCTCATTTCAAAATATGGAGTAGAAAAATATGACTTACATCCAAACTACGTTTTTCCAGAATCGGTTAGAAGCTTGATTCCCCGTGATACTCCGGAATATCTTGATCGGGGCGAAAAATACGTAGAGCGAATTATCCGTGCCCTCTACTACTTTAGACAGTGTGCCTTAATAGGTCCCAGTGGAACCGGAAAAACACATGTAGTTTACATCGTAGCGGAAATTGCCGGGGTCCCCTTATGGGAGATCAACTGCGGATTGCAAACCTCTTCCTACGACCTTTTCGGAAGGTACATTGGGTTGGGTAAGGAAAACTGGATCGACGGACAGATAATTTCGTGGTGCAGAAACGGAGGAATTCTATACTTAGACGAAGCGAACATGATGAAACAAGATATTGCAGCCCGTTTGAATCCCATCCTTGATACGCGTGGACACATAGTTCTTTCGGAGAAAGACAATGAAATCGTTCCCCGTCATCCTTACGGATACGTCATAATTGCCATGAACCCCTTTACAAGCGAATTCGTTGGCACAAAACCCTTAAACGCTGCGTTTCGGCGAAGGATGTCTGTTTGGATCAACTTTGACTATCTAAGTGTTGGTGAACAAATAAGTCCTGACGAGGTTCAGCTCATTCAGAAACGCAGTGGAATAGACAAAAAGATGGCAGGAAATATAGTTCGAATTGGTGCAGAACTTCGACGGCAATATAAGTCTGGTGATCTGCCTTATGGTCCTTCACCTGGGGATCTAATTAATTGGGCAACTTTAATCTCAGAGGGTATTCCGCCAAAGGTGGCAGCAGAAGAAACAATTGTTGGTCTGACGAGTGACGAAGCAGAGATACAGGATATGGTCAGGCGAATAGTTGAGGCAAATTTTCCGTAGTAATTGACAACAAAAGCGGGATTTACGCTTGGACTTCTATGATTATGCTTGGACCAACACCTTTCAAATAACGAGGAAGAAACGCGAAGAATTAAAAATCCTTCTCCGCGACAACATATCATTTCCAATCCTTGGAAAAGACGAGCAAGGCTACGTTATATGCTTGGCAAAACCCAAAAGACTACGCGACGGCCTTGTCAGTCTCCATGGGATGATCTTTGACTCACAAAATGCGAAACACAGAAAAATCTTATGGCATTTGTTCAAAGCCTCGGTTTACCATCTAAGTCTCCACGCTAAGATTTCTGATTTCGAGATATATGTCGACTGGGCGAAAGATAAGAACGTAAATCTAGCAACATATGTTGTAAGCACCCTCGAAGACGCCGTGATAAACGCCCATCTCGGGGCACGCTGGTCCCCCCTGATTCCAGACATAGCCTACGCAAACGCCATTTCTTATCTCAGGTTGAAGCCGGTCTCCTTGATTTCAAACGACACACTCCGCATAATGGTTTCAACGCTCTCCTCCTTCACAGCTGGAATGGTTAAAGGAACTTTACCTCGAAGAATACAGAAAGATGTTAACTACCTAGTTACTTGCCTTCATGAAATTGAGGGTCTAACACGTAAAGAACTGCGCTCTAGGAAAAAGAAAGGAATTGGTCCAAGCAGCATCACTGATACGAAAATACGATTAGTTGGTAAAATTTACAAGAGGCTGTCAAGGTACGGTGAACCAGCTGAGGTGCCTTCCCTGCCTTACACCGAAGATCATGGAATGAACTCTGTTTTTTATGAAAAATTGATACCAGCTGAGGACAAAATAAAAGAAACTCTAAAAAGCACTTTAGTTACGCTTGGATCAAAACTGAAACAAGATGCTTTCAAAGAAAGGTTGTTTGAGAACGAGGTTTCCCAAGTTTTCTCTACATGGGAATCAAGAAGACGCTTCCAAGAGAGGACTTTGGAAAATTACAAACTTCTAGGCAGCAATACACATTTTTCTTCCTTTGAATTTCCGCAGGAGGATTACGCCGAATATATACGTCATAAAATGTATTTAAGTGGTCCCATAAGGCGGATCATGAACAGATTGCGACTTCTCAAAAACGTTGGCGGCGACGACTATAGACATGAAACTGGAATATTGGATTTACAAGAAGCAATACAGGTGGTTGCTAGTAAAAGCCCACGTACAGACGTTTTCACGCTCGAAGAACTGCAAAGCATGGTAGAAGCTTGGGCGATACTGGTTGATGCAAGCCGCAGCCTAAACTATTTCCATGGTGAGGTTCGAGGCATCGTTTTATGCTTAGCTGAAGTAGCAAACGAACTGTTCTTGGATAAAACCGCTTGGGGAGTTTTTGCTTTTAGCAACAAATTTTACATAGTTAAAGATTTTTCAGAAGTGTACACAAATCGCGTACGCGCTAGGATAGGTGGATTAAAACACAGTGGATTAACCTTTCTGCCAGATGGAATAACGTTGGCGGTGGAAGCCCTAAAAAAGCGCCTCGAAGATGCCAAGGTCTTGGTGGTTGTATCAGATTTCTTTCCTTCAGGCTATGAAGATATCAAAGAAGAATTGGCTGCGAAAGTAGACAAGATTGAAAGATACGGCGTTGGTGTTATTGGAATTGGCGTCAACAGCAGAGCAGTAAAAGACTACTTTCGAATAAACTGTATAGTTGAAAACTCCTATGATCTTATGAAGAAATTTGCCAAAGCCTTCATACAATACAGCGCAACTATGTAATCACCTTGGGTTTCGAGTTTCATGAACTCTTGGAGGCGGAAAACGCGGCGATAAATTCAAATTTTTCCGAAATGTTCTCTTCTCCTCTTTTATGTAAGACAATTTTTTCCGGAATACCGCCATGCACGTAGGCTGAGTAAAGTATATCTTCTCCTAAACCAAGTCTTTTCAAGTCTTCGATCGTGTCTTTAATTTTTACGAGTCGCGTGACCTTGTTGTTTAACTCTTCTATGGCTTCAAAGAGTATCTGGGCTTCCCCTTGTTCGTCTTTGGAGAGCATGATGTCTTTGAATACAACCCAGCCCGATGATGAACCTTTCTTCTTCTCTTTGCCTTTACTTTTTCCTTTCTTGGAGGATTTTTGAAGAGCAGATATTTTCTTAAACCATTCTTCGTTACCGTGGGTTGCTTCCATCTCTCTAAGAAGGGATCCTAACCGCTGATTGTACTCTTCTACCACAGCCTTATAAGAACCAATTTCCTCCTCAAGGCTTTCACTTAGCTCCTTCAACGAATAGAAACTGCGTATCTCCGTAACCAACTTAACCAATGTCTTCTCACGACCTTACATTTGTTTTGCGCGTGAAGAAACTGGTTTTCGTCCATAATTTTTACTCTTTGAAAAAAGAGCTTTCTTGACTCCATCTTCCTCAACATGAACCTTCAGAAGCTCTTCAGACTTTTTATTTGAAGTTGCAAATGCCCTGTTAGTGTTCTCCAATTCCCTGTAAATCTTTTCAAAAAAGTTAACTCTCATGTCGACTTTCTTTCTGTATAATTTTAACGTTCTCCCAAGTTGGGGGATAATATTCAAGAACACCATCAAAACAATTTCTGGCGGATATTCCTCCAAGGCTTTAGAGTTCACTTTGTTTTTCTCGTAGAAGAAGATTAGGTGTCCCTCTTTGTTTAGGATGATTCGGTCAATTTTTTCGAGATTTGGAATTGCATTTGGCGATATGACAAAAGATATGTTCAAATGTTTGAGGATTAGCTTTAGAAGCCTACAGAGTTCCTGAGCCAATTTTATGTCTTCTATCAGAAATTCGCTCAATTGAAGGTTTTCTTCGTTTATCACCTTTAGAGAGCTTAAGAATTTCTCTTCAATCTCTACTCTTGTCTTTTCCACCTCTTTTTCATCTAATGTTTTCAAATATTGATTGCCAAAAAGAAAAGGGTAGAAATGCTCGAGATCTATACTTTTCTTTGAAAATTTGCCTTTTTTCGCTTTTCTTTTGCCTCTCTTTTTTCCCAAAACGCCTATTTCTCCAGTAGGATCAATTTAATGTTAATTTCAGTCATTTACCGACTGAAACTCCAGAAAATAAGAGAATTTGTATGTAACATTTTGCTACACACCGTAGTGGTTCTATCCTAAAATGAGTTGAGTGCGCATTCTGCGATCGGTGTAAAGGAGTGCTCTCAAAATTTCTTTGTGGTAAACCCCACTTTCAAGTTCAAGTCTCAGCCGATGTTTTCTAGGGAGAATCACTGTCCAATTTTGAATAGAAGTGTTGAAGAATTTATGGATAAATACGTTCAAGAAAAATTGAGAGAAACCTGACCTTGCGCATTGCAGATCCGATTAAGTAGTTTGAGTTTAGTATAGAAAGTATGCTAAGGCCACTATTGAATTTTTAATATTGTACCTTTCGAAATAACGCTTATCTCAATTGTACAAACTCTTTAATGTAAGAATGCATTGGATTGATCAAACAGTGAATCAAAAAACTTTCAATGATGTTAAGAATGCTCTGAGGAAGACTATTCACACGCTAGTTGATCTAGATTTTGAAAATGGTAAACTCGACGAAGCGATCAAAAGATTCTTGGATGCCGAAAAACTGCAAATAAGCTTAACATTCCATCTTCATCCAAACGATGTTATCTTCGTTAGAAACTTGACCAACGACAAAGTTCCACAGAAGATATTAGATAGAGTTAAAAAACTTAGATGCAGTAAAGGTTAAGATCGTTTCCAACCTTTAAATCCTAATGTGGAGAAGGTCACTCGTACTTTCAAGCTGTTTCAGCTTTACTCGCTTTTGAACGCGCGCCCTTTATGGGGGAAAGTAGCCACCGGAAACGCGTCAACTACGCCGGGGAGTTGACCTATTTTTTTGTTTATGAAGTCTACGGCATCTGAAGATTTGTCGGAACTAAACCAGACAGCTAGGTGCCAGGTTCCGAAAATGTTCATCGTATAGTCCAGCTTCACTCCTGCACTTGGGTTCCTAGGGATATTTCTTAGGGAATCTATTGTTTCCAACAGTTTCGTTTTATTCAGTCTGAGGAGAACCAAGTATTCCGGCATACGATTAGTCACCTCCACCCGCTTCGTTCTTTTCAGTTGGCTTTTCAGTTGGCTCTTCCTTTGGCTCATCCTTTGTAGCTGCTTCTCGCACCTGCTTCGGTTTTATGTTTGGGAAAGTAGGCACCGTGTACACATCGACCACACCAGGATTCTGACTTATATTTTTGTCTACGAAGTCCACGGCCTTGTCATAACTATCGGTGTTAAACCACATAGCTACGTCCCATGTTCCGAAAACGTTCATCACGTATTGCAGGCCTACCCCAGGACCGGGCTTCTCAGGGAGGTCCCTCAAAGCCCTTATCGTGTTGACTATTTTCTTTGGATCTACTTTCAGTAGGACTAGATACTCTGTCACGCCAAATCACCTTTCATTCAGATTCTAAACCTTAATGAATGCTACGCGATGAATTCATTTAACTCTTGTGAATTACAAATAATGATCACAAAGATACATCAAGGGTTTTACCTGCAACTAAAATCGCTGGTAATTCAAGACTTGAAATATACGCTCATAGCGATAACTGAATATATGCCAAAGCCTGTTGCTTGACGCATTGAGTCTGGGGCGAACCAGAACCAACTGGTAGCACCGCTAAAATGAGCGCCAGCTAGGAACCATGCGAGAGTTACTTCAATGAAAGGTTCCACGATTCTTGATAACCGTGTTGGCAGACTAATGAGATGAGAATCAAGAGATAAAATCAGGTATATTGGAAAATTGATTAAAAAGTCAAACATCGCTAATCCTAGTGGAATACCGTAGTTTTCCATGAATATCCTCGCGTATAAATTGGCCTCTTCAGCTGGCGTGTTACAGAAGACGAGTGTCGCAAAGTAATCCAATAGAACGAAAGTGAACAGCAAACAAATCCTTTTTAACCATCTATTATTTTTTGGAATCACGTATTTCCCAAGAACTCGAATGTTACTCCACTTTCCCTCCATTTTCCCTACCTTGAGACAATATTATTTGCGCCTTCTCATACACTAAAAACATGAAATTTCGGCAAATTAAAGTGTTTCTTGTAATTCCGTTTAGCGAATTCTCCATGGAAACTGTTCGTTTTTAGATGTTGTACTCCATTTTTGCTATGTTCTTAATTTCGAAATAAGGTTTAATTTGTCTGAAACTCTGGTTGCATCATGGAAGATCAGGGGCCTAGCTAAGGAAAGTGGCCATACAGGGGAATACAACTGTGGATTATTTCGGCAAGGGAAAGGAGGTTATCCGTGGCAAGAAATTTGACTGGGAGACTTTTGAATCTACAGAAGATTATCCAGTTTCCAGTAACTTACTTGAGTGGGTCATTGGGCAAGAGCGAGCGTTAAATGAATGTTACCTCTGTCTTAAAGAGTGGGTCCATAAACTCAAGTATTTTGAAAGGGAGAAATTGTATGAGGCTTATAAAGACCCAAAGAAGGAGAAGCCGCAGATAACAAAAATGCTTTCCCCAGGACCTTACCTTCTGTTGCTTGGAGATCCTGGAACGGGCAAATCCCTAATTGGAAGAGCGCTCGCAGCTCATCTAACTGAGCGCTACCAAAAACATGGGGTTCGACTTCAAGATGTTGTCTGCTGGCGAAATGACTTGATTCCAAGTGAACCTAGGATCTCGTGTCATCGCGCTTGCGAGGGAAAGAAGATTATCTTAAAAGAAAAATTGAAGGAAGCAAAGAAGCTGTTCCTCCAGAGAATTGGGGTAAAGTTTCTAACATACCTGATAATGGTTGTAGCATCGGTTTTCTTGTTTGCTGGCTTCTATTACTTGTGGCAACAGAAACTTCTCTGGGACTCAAATGCAAGAGTTGACACCCTCACCTACTCTGGTCCTATTCAAGCAAGATACGAAGGTGATTTCCTGAAATTCATGCTAGATGCCTTTGTTGCTATCGGAACTACAACATTCCTTCCGGCTGGAATGATGCTAATGTTCTTGGTTCTCGTAACTGTTCTTGGACGCTTTGGAGTTTTAGGCGGTTCTAAAGGAATAGGCGGAGCGAAAGCGACTAACGTTCCGAAACTCATAGTTGACAATTCAAGGAAGGTTGCTCCCTTTGTAGATGCTACTGGTCATGGATCTGCCCAATTGTTTGGAAGCATTGCTTGGGACCCATTGCAAACCGGTGGTATGGGAACGCCGGAACACCAAAGGGTAACCTCCGGAGATGTTCATAGAGCACATCTAGGCATTCTCTACATAGATGAGATCAAGAACATGAAACCGAATGAAGCAGTTACGTTGCTGACTGTTCTGGAAGAAGGTCAATTGCCAATAACTTTGAGAAGCCGGTGGAGTGATGCTAGCGGAACCGCTGCGATGGCTGTGGCAACAGAACCCGTCCCATGCATGTGCTTCTTGGTTGGCGCTGGAAACTTCGACAGCATTGGACAAATCCATCCTGCACTTATGGATAGAATTTATGGCTACGGCAAAGTAGTTAGAATGAACAACGAAATGCCAAATACGGTTGAAAACCGCCGCAAATATGTTCAATTTGTTGC
>JABAHS010003469.1_pt2 | contig 22510 bp, 22 predicted proteins | sample 7062111 | NCBI WGS metagenome assembly JABAHS01 (sample SAMN14534600, study PRJNA622989) | marine sediment metagenome | biome: marine biome [ENVO:00000428]; feature: marine pelagic biome [ENVO:01000023]; material: deep marine sediment [ENVO:00002113]; isolation source: pool of 4 deep marine... | reverse complement strand
CGTCGAGCTGCTGCATGAGCTTGTCGATCGGAATACCGATCTGTTCCGCAAAGTTCTTTATCGAGACTTCCGCCATCTACTTTTCCACTACCGCTGTCAGTGCTGTTCACTCATCTCTTCGAACCAGGGAGCCCGCGCCGTCATGATCAGGGTACCGGCCCTGACTTCGTCTATGCCCGGAATCTCCAGAAGCTCGTCGACGGCGCACTCCGCCAGCGCCTCCATGCTGCGAATGTCGTGGCTTGCCAGCAGCCGGGCCGTTTCCTCGTCCATGCCCTCCATCTCGAGCAGGTCCTTCTCCGGCTGGGCGAGCTTGAGCCGCTCCTCCTGAGCGATCGCCTTCACCAGCAGGGCGTCCTCGGCGCGGCTGCGCAGCTCGTCGACCAGCGCCTCGTCGAACTCCTCGACGTCGAGCAGCTCCTGGCGCGGCACGTAGGCCACCTCCTCGAGCGAGGTGAAGCCTTCCTGCACCAGGATCGTCGCCACGTCCTCGTCCACGTCGAGCAGCTCCATCAGGCGCATGCGCATCTCGGCGGTCTCCGCTTCCGCCTTCTCCGAAGCCGCGTTCTCAGTCATGATGTTGAGCTCCCACCCGGTGAGCTCGGAAGCCAGGCGCACGTTCTGCCCGCCGCGACCGATGGCCTGGGAGAGCTGGCTCTCGTCGACGACGACGTCCATGCTCTGGGCATCCTCGTCGATGAGGATGGACTCCACCTCCGCCGGCGCCAGCGCGTTGATGACGAACTGCGCCGGCTCCTCCGACCACTTGATGATGTCCACCCGCTCGCCGGCGATCTCGTTGGAGACGCTCTGCACGCGCGAGCCGCGGATACCCACGCACGCGCCCACCGGGTCGATCTTGGGGTCGTTGGAGTTGACCGCGATCTTGGCCCTCAGCCCGGGGTCGCGTGCCGCACCGAGGATGTCGATCAGCCCCTCGCCGGCTTCGGGCACCTCCAGCTTGAACAGCTGCACGAGCAACTCCGAGCAGACGCGGTCGAGGAACAGCTGCGGGCCGCGGGGCACCGCTCGCACGTCCTGGAGGATGGCGCGGATGCGGTCGCCGGAGCGCAGGCCCTCGCGGGGGATCATCACCGACCTGGCCAGCAAGGCCTCGGCGCCGCCGATGTCGACGATGGCGTCGCCGCGGTCGAGCCGCTTGACCACCCCGGTGACCATCTCGCCGACACGATGCTGATAATCGTTGACGATCTGCTCGCGCTCGGCCTCGCGCACCTTCTGCATGATCACCTGCTTGGCGGCCTGGGCGGCGATGCGGCCGAACTCCACCGGCTCCAGGGGCTCCTCGAGGAAGTCGCCCACCTCGATTTCGGGGTTCTCCTTGCGCGCCTCGCTCACGAACACCTGCCGGTCGGCGGACTCCATCTCGGCCTCGTCCTCGATGACTTCCCACTGGCGAAACGTGTCGTAGTCGCCCGTGTCGCGATGGATCGACACCCGTGCCTCGATGTCGTCGTCGTGACGCTTGCGCGTGGCGGTGGCCAGGGCCGCCTCGATGGCCTGGAAGATGATCTCCTTGTCGAGGTTCTTCTCGCGCGACACGACGTCCGCCATCAGCAGAATTTCGTTGTTGGTCATCACCGCTCTCCGATCATCTCACTGCCCGACCGGCCGCAACCCCCCGCCGCGGGCCCTCAGTATTCCGGCTTGAGCCTCGCCTTCTCTATGTCCGCCATCGGCAGCACGTAGACCTCGCCGTCCACCTCGACGGTGATGTCGGCCTCGTCCACCTGCCGCAGCTCGCCCAGGAAGCGCCTGCGTCCCAGGTGATAGCCCCGGGTCGACACCTGCACGCGCTCGCCGAGGAAGCGCTCGAAATGCTCCCGCCTGACCAGCGGCCGCTCGATGCCCGGCGAAGACACCTCCAGGGTGTATTGCCCGGCAATGGGGTCCTCGACGTCGAGCACCGCACTGAGCTGCCGGCTGACGAACTCGCAATCGTCGACCGTGATGCCGCCCGGCGCGTCGATGTACACGCGCAGCACCCGCTGCCTGCCGCTGCCGCCCAGCTCGATCTCCAGCAGCTCGTAGCCGAGGGCCTCGGTCCCCGGCTCGAGGAGCCGCCGCAGCTCGCTGACGCCGCCGCCCGTTGTCGCACTGACCGCCATAAAAAATGGGCTTGCCGCCCAACACCCAAGCGCTCTTCCCAGAAACGCGAAACCCCGCATGGAGCGGGGTCGTAGTCTCGCCGACAAATATTGGTAGCGGGGGTAGGATTTGAACCTACGACCTTCGGGTTATGAGCCCGACGAGCTGCCAGACTGCTCCACCCCGCACCAGAGCCTCGAAAATTCTACCCTTGCGCACCGCCGTTTGCAACAAATGCCCCCGCCGCGCCGCCGTGAGGCGGGGCCGACGGACCCGCCCGCTGGCGTTTGATATGGGGTCGGGGGCGGGGCGGCGCAAGCGCCGGCAAGCGCTGCCCGGCGCGGCACGGGAGGGCGCCGCGGCCCGTCAGCCGGCAAGCGCGCCGATGGCGCGGTCGCAGAGCTCGAACAAGCTCCCCACCCAGGGCATCACCAGCAGCACCGCCAGGGCGTTGGCGCCGAAGAGCACCCGCACGTCCCGCGCCGCCGTGATGGGGGCGTCGTCCGCGGGCGGGTCGAAGTACATCAGCTTGATGACGCGCAGGTAGTAGAAGGCGCCGACGACCGCGAACAGCACCGCGAGCACGGCGAGCCAGACGACGTCCGCGGCGATCAGCGCCTGGATGACGGCGAGCTTGGCGTAGAAGCCCACCGTCGGCGGCACACCGGCCATGGAGAACATCAGCAGCAGCATCATCGCCGCATACCAGGGGCTCTTCTGGTTGAGGCCGCGGAAATCCTGCAGGCGGTCGGCCTCGAACCCGGCGCGCGACATGAGCAGGATCATGCCGAAGGCGCCGAGCCCCATGACGGCGTACACCAGGACGTAGAACAGCGCGGCACTGTAGCCCCCGGGGCCGCCGCTCAGCACGCCGAGGAGAAAGAAACCCATGTGGGCGATGGTCGAGTAGGCCAGCATGCGCTTCAGGTTGTCCTGGGCGATGGCGACGACGTTGCCGATGGCGATGGACAGCACCGCGAGGATGATGATCATGTCCTGCCACACGCCGTGCAAGTCCTCCAGGCCCCCGACCAGCAGGCGTATGACGAGGGCGAATCCGGCGAGCTTGGGCGCGGTCCCGAGGTAGACCGTGGTCGAGGTCGGTGAGCCGTGGTAGACGTCGGGAATCCACATGTGAAAGGGCACGGCGCCCAGCTTGAAGGCGATGCCGACGATCACGAACACCAGGGCGAACAGCAGCGGCACACTGTCCGCGGGCATCGCCGCCACCCGCTCTCTCACCGTGTCGATCTCCAGCGAGCCCGTGAGGCCGTAGAGAATCGACATGCCGTAGAGCAGCATGCCCGAGGCCAGCGCCCCCAGCACGAAGTACTTCATCGCCGCCTCCGTGGCCAGCGCCGAGTCACGCTGGAAAGCGACCATCGCGTAGAGGCACAGCGAAAGCAGTTCGAGGCCCAGGTACAGCGTCAGAAAATGTCCGGCGGAGGCCATGATCATCATGCCGACCACGCCGAAAAGGCCGAGCACGAAGTACTCGCCGCGGTAGAGGTCGCGCTGGCGCACGTAGTCGCGCGAGTACACGAACACCGCCAGCGTGATTGCGTAGATTCCCGTCTTGATGAGGTCGGAGAGCGTGTCGTCGACGAACATCCCGCCGAGGAGCACGCTGCGCTCGCCGGCGAAGTCGCTGAGCGTCAACACCGCCGCCCCCGCCAGCGTGGCCAGGCTCAGCCCGTAGACGAGCCCGCGCTCACGCGCAGGCACGAACAGATCGACGAGGAGCACGACGCACGCCATCGTGGCGACAAACATCTCCGGCACGAGCGGCAGCAGGTTGAGGCCGGGATCCATGCTAGAGCTTCGAGGCCATGGCCTGGGCCACCAGGTTCTCCACCGACGCGTGCATCACGTCGAGGACCGGAAAGGGCCAGATGCCCATCCCCAGCACGCAGGCCGCCAGCACACCGAGGACCAGCATCTCGCGACGGTCGGCGTCCTTGAGCGCGGCGACCGCCTCGGTCTTCACCGCGCCGTAGACGACGCGCTTGATCATCCACAGCGTGTACGCCGCCCCGAGGACCAGGGTCGTCGCGGCCAGCACGGCGTACCACGCGTTGGCCTGGAAGGCGCCGAGGATGACGAGGAACTCGCCGACGAACCCCGAGGTTCCGGGCAGGCCGACGTTGGCCATCGCGAAGAGCATCATCAGCGAGGCGAACACCGGCATGGGCGTCGCCACGCCGCCGTAGGTGTCGATCTCGCGCGAGTGCAACCGGTCGTAGAGCACGCCCACGCACAGGAACAGCGCGCCGGAGACGAACCCGTGGGAGATCATCTGCACGATCGCCCCCTCGATCCCCTGCGCCTTGAATACGAAGAAGCCCAGCGTGACGAAGCCCATGTGCGAGATCGACGAGTAGGCGATGAGCTTCTTCATGTCCGTCTGCACCAGCGCCACCAGTGCGATGTAGACGATGGCGATCAGCGACAGGGTGATGACGAAGCCGGCGAGATAGTGGCTCGCGTCGGGCAGCACCGGCAGGCTGAAGCGCAGGAAGCCGTAGGCCCCCATCTTCAGCATGATGGCGGCGAGGATGACGGAGCCGCCGGTGGGGGCCTCGACGTGGGCGTCCGGCAGCCAGGTGTGCACGGGAAACATCGGCACCTTGACCGCGAACGCCGCGAAGAAAGCGAAGAACAGGAGCGTCTGCGCGGTGAAGCCGATGGGCAGATCGTGGAAGTCCTGAATGCGGAACGTGCCGCCGCCCTTGTTGTACAGATACAGAAAGGCGACGAGCATCAAGAGCGAGCCGAGCAGCGTGTAGAGAAAGAACTTGATGGTCGCGTAAACCCGGTTGTCCGCACCCCAGATGCCGATGATGAGGAACATCGGGATCAGCATGCCCTCCCAGAAGACATAGAAGAGGATGGCGTCGAGGGCCGAGAAGACACCGATCATGAGGCCTTCCATGAACAGAAACGCCGCCATGTACTGCGCTACCTTGTACTGAATGGACTCCCACCCGGCGATGACGACGATGACGGTGAGCAGCGTCGTCAGCAGGATGAGCGGCATCGATATGCCGTCTATGCCGATGAAGTACTCGATGTTGAACGCCGGCACCCACATCACCTGCTCGACGAACTGCATGTCCGCCGTGGTGGTGTCGAAGCGCTGGTAGAGCGGGATGCTGCACACGAAGGTGATGACGGAGAAGCCCAGCGCGAGCTTGCGCGCGGTGGCGGCGTTGGCGTCGCCGCCCACGGCGAGCACCAGCACGGCGCCGAGGATCGGCAGCCAGATGACGATGCTCAGAAGATGCTCCTCGAACACGATCATCCCCTCATCGCGCCGTCACGGCCGCAGAAACCAGGTCATCAGCAGGAACAGGCCGATGATCATGGCAAAGGCGTAATGAAAGACGTAGCCCGACTGGATGTGGCGCACGACGCCGGAGACCCAGCCCACCACGCGGGCCGTGCCGTTGACGGCGAGGCCGTCGATCAGGCGCACGTCGCCCACGCGCCACAGCAGGTTGCCGAGTCGCCGGGTGCCGCCGGCAAATACGAACTGGTAGAACTCGTCGACACCGTACTTGTGGTAGAGGATCACGTACAGCGTGCGCGCCCGGGCGGCGATCGTCTGCGGCAACTGCGGGCGCCGCACGTAGAGATACCAGGCCGAGACGATTCCCGCGAGCGCGAGCCAGAACGGCAGCGCCGTCACCGCGTGCGCGACGAACGCGGCTATGAGCCCCAGGCCCTCGCTGCCGTGGTAGGCCTCGGCGAGACGGGCGATGGTGTCCCGCTCGGGGTGCGCGTCGAGGGTGCCGCCGAAATACTCCCCGAAGAGCATCGGCTCGAAGTAGACGACGCCGGCCAGCACCGAGGCGAGCGCCAGCACGATCAGCGGCACCGTCACCACCCACGGCGATTCCTTGGCGTGATGCCAGGCCTGCTCGTCCATGCGCGGCTTGCCGTGGAAGGTCATGAAGAGCAGCCGGAAGGTGTAGAACGCGGTGACGAACACGCCGGCGGTCACGGCGAAGCCGGCGAAACCGGCGCCGGGAAGATCGGCCGCGTGCACGGCCTCGATGATGGCGTCCTTGGAGAAGAAGCCCGCGAACGGCGGGATGCCCGCCAGCGCCAGGGACCCGGCCACGGCGGTCAGGTAGGTGATCGGCATCTCCTGCCTCAGCCCGCCCATCTTGCGCATGTCCTGCTCGTGATGCAGCGCGATGATGACCGAGCCGGCGGCGAGGAACAGCAGCGCCTTGAAGAAGGCGTGCGTCACCAGGTGGAACATCCCGGCGGCGTAGGCCGACGCCCCCAGCGCCACCATCATGTAGCCGAGCTGCGAGAGCGTGGAGTAGGCCACCACGCGCTTGATGTCGTTCTGCACGATGCCCACGAGCGCCATGAACAACGCGGTGACGGCGCCGATGACCAGCACCACCGACAGCGCGGTGCTCGAGAGCTCGAACAGCGGTGACATGCGCGCCACCATGAAGATGCCCGCCGTCACCATGGTGGCGGCATGGATGAGGGCGGAGATCGGCGTCGGGCCCTCCATCGAGTCCGGCAGCCAGACGTGCAGCGGCACCTGGGCGGACTTGCCCATGGCGCCGACGAAGAGCAGCAGGCAGATCACGGTGATCCAGCTCCACTGGGTGCCGGCGAACCCCTCGACGAGTCCCTCGCGGTAGGTGGGGTCGCCGGCGCTCGCGAAGACCGCGGCGTAGTCCAGGGTGCCGAAGACGTAGAGCACCGCTGCGATGCCGAGGATGAAGCCGAAATCGCCCACGCGATTGACCAGAAAGGCCTTGAGGTTCGCGCGCACGGCCGACTCGCGGTCGAACCAGAAGCCGATCAGCAGATACGACACCAGGCCCACGGCCTCCCAGCCGAAGAACAGCTGCAGGAAGTTGTTCGCCATGACCAGCATGAGCATGGCGAAAGTGAACAGCGAGATGTAGCTGAAGAAGCGCTGGTAACCTCCGTCGTCGTGCATGTAGCCGATGGTGTAGACGTGCACCATGAGCGAGACGAATGTGACGACCACCATCATGGTGGCGCTCAGCTCGTCGATGAGAAACCCGATCTCGAACGGCACCCCGCCGCTAACCGCCCAGGTGTAGACCGAGCCGTTGAAGACGTTGCCCTGCATGACGTCGTAGAGGACGAACGCCGAGAGCAGGAACGCCACGGCCACGCCGCCGATGGTGACGGTGTGCGCGCCGACGCGGCCCACCTGGCGGGCGAACACGCCGGCGACGACGGCGGCCAGCAGGCAGACCAGCGGAATGGCGATGTAGACGAGCTTCATCTTCCGTGGGGGCCCCTCATCCGCTCAGGCTGTCGAGATCTTCCACGTTGATGCTGTGCCGGTTGCGAAACAGCACGATCAGGATCGCGAGGCCGATGGCCGCCTCCGCCGCGGCGACCGTCAGGATGAAGAAGACGAACACCTGGCCCGCGAGGTCGCCGAGATAATGGGAGAAGGCGACGAAGTTGATGTTGACCGCCAGCAGCATGAGCTCGATGGCCATCAGCAGTATCACCACGTTCTTGCGGTTGAGGAAAATGCCGACGACGCTCAGTGCGAACACCAGAGCGCCCAGAATGAGATAGTGCGACAGCGGTATCACGTTTCTCGATGGTCCTGTGCGTTCGCCTGCGCCATGCTAGGACTCGGGCTTCTCCGCGGGCATCGACACCAGTCGCACGCGATCCTCGCGGCGCACCGTCACCTGCCGTGCCGGGTTCTGGTATTTCGTCTGCGGCCGGCGACGCAGCGTGAGCGCGATGGCCGCCACGATCGCCACCAGCAGGATCAGCGCGGCGATCTCGAAGGCGTAGACGTAGTGCGTGTAGAGCAGGCTGCCGAGCATGCGGGTGTTGCTGTAGCCCGCCTCGTGGCCGGGCGGACGCGGCACGGCCTCGGGGCCGAACTCCGGCGACTGCAGCACGACAATCATCTCGATCACCAGCAGCGCCGCCACGAGCCCCCCGATGGGAAGGTACTCGCCGAAGCCCTCTCGCAATCGCGTGAGATTGACGTCCAGCATCATGACGACGAACAGGAACAGCACCATCACGGCGCCGACGTAGACCAGCACCAGGACGATGGCCAGAAACTCCGCTTCCAGCGTCATCCACACGCAGGCCGCGCTGAAGAAGGCGAGCACCAGGAACAGTGCCGCCTTGACCGGATTGCGAATGGTGACCACCATCGCCGCGGCGAACACCGTCACGGCGGAGAAGAACAGGAAGGAAAGCTCGAGAAAGCTCATCGCGCCAATCCCGCGCGCACGACCCGCCGGCGACGGGGATCTGCCGAGCGGCTCGGTGGGCAGTCGATCAACGTGCTCATGAGCTTATGTCCACTAGCGGTAGCCGGCGTCGGCGCGCCTGGCGGCGGCGATGCGGGCCTCGTACTCGTCGCCGATCGCCAGCAGCTGCTCCTTGGTGATCACGTTGTCGCCGCGCTTCTCGAAATGGAACTCGTGGATGTCGGTCTCCACGATGGAGTCCACCGGACACGCCTCCTCGCAGAAGCCGCAGTAGATGCACTTGAACAGGTCGATGTCGTAGCGCGTGGTGCGGCGGGTGCCGTCCTCGCGCTCCTCGGACTCGATGGTGATGGCCAGCGCCGGGCACACCGCTTCGCAGAGCTTGCACGCGATGCAGCGCTCCTCGCCGTTGGGGTAGCGGCGCAGCGCGTGCAGCCCGCGAAAACGCGGCGACTTCGGGGTCTTTTCCTCCGGATACTGCACCGTGATCTTGCGCGCGAACAGGTGCCGCCCGGTGAGCATCAGGCCCTTGACCAGCTCCCACAGCGCGAACGTGCGCAGATAGTGTTTGAAAGTCTCCCGCACCGTGCGTCCCTACGCGAAGATGAAGCCCCACGGCGTGAGAAAGCGCGCCACGCCGATGACCACGATCCACACCAGCGTGACGGGTATGAACACCTTCCAGCCCAGGCGCATGATCTGATCGTAGCGGTAACGCGGAAAGGTCGCCCGAAACCACAGGAAGAAGAACAGCACCACCGCGGTCTTGCCGAGAAACCAGAACAGCGCCGGGATCCAGGTGAACGGCGCGAACTCGAACGGCGCATGCCAGCCGCCGAGGAACATGATGGTCGTCAGCGCGGCGATCAGGATCATGTTGGCGTACTCGGCGAGGAAGAACACCGCGAAGGCCATGCCGGAGTACTCGACGTGGAAGCCCGCGACGATCTCCGACTCGCCCTCGGCGACGTCGAAGGGCGCGCGGTTGGTCTCCGCCACGCCGGCGATGAAGTACACGAGCGCGAGCGGCAGCAGCGGCCACAGGTACCACTGGTGCAGACCCCCCGCCTGGTTCAGCACGATCTCGCGCAGGTTGAGGCTGCCCGCCGCCATGAGCACGCCGACCAGGGCGAAGCCCATGGCGATCTCGTAGGCGACGATCTGCGCCGCCGAGCGCATGGCGCCGAGGAAGGCGTACTTGGAGTTCGACGCCCAGCCGGCGATGATGACCCCGTAGACCCCGATGGAGGTCAGCGCCAGGATGTAGAGCAGGCTCGCGTCGATGTCGGCCAGCACCAGGGTGTCGGTGAACGGCATCACCGCCCAGGCCGCCAGCGCCGGGGTGATCGCCAGCACCGGCGCCAGCACGAACAGAAAACGGTTGGCGTTGGCGGGAACGACGATCTCCTTGAACAGGAGCTTGACGGCATCGGCGATGGGCTGCAGCCAGCCGCGCGGGCCGACACGGTTGGGACCGATGCGCACCTGCATGTAGCCGATGAGCTTGCGCTCGGCGAAGGTCAGGTAGGCCACCGCCCCCATCAACGGCAGCAGGATGGCCACCACCTTGAGCAGGCTGACGACGCCGGTCTGCAGCCAATCCGGCAACTCGAGCCAGATGCCTGCCGCAAAGTCCATCTCAGAGCCTCTCCAGGCGCACGATGCCGGGACCGTCGAGATCGGCGGTCTCGGCGTAGCCACCGGGGACGAAGGCGCAGCCGTCGGGCACGCGCCGGTCCACGACCACCGCGAGCCGCACGCGGCTCGCGCCGAGGTGGGCCTCCACCGCCGCGCCGTCGCTCAACCCGAGCGCCTGCGCCTGGCCGGCGTTCAGCCGCACCGCCGGCGGCGGGTTGTCGGCGGTGCGCTGCAGCGCCGCGGCGCGCCGCACCAGCGGATCGACGGCATACATCGGCACGTCGCCGATGCGCTCGAGCTCGCCCTGCGCCGGCTCGCCGACCTCGTCGGGCGCGCCCAGCTGCCAGCTCTCGAGCAGCGGCGCCAGCGGCCCGTCGTCGGCCGGCACCTCGGCACGCACGTCCGCGCAGGAAACGTAGTCGAAGCCGGGCAGCTCGAGCAGGTTGCCGAGCACGCGCAGCACCTTCCACGCCGGGCGTGCCTCGCCCGGGGGCGGCACCGCCGCGGCGACGCTCTGCACCCGCCCCTCGCAGCTCACATAGGTTCCCGGCGTTTCGGCGAAGGTGGCGATGGGCAGCCACACGTCGGCATAGTCGACGGCCGCGCCGGCGAACGCCGAGAGGCTGACGACGCAGCCGGCGGCGCGCATGGCCGCACGCGCGGCACGGCTCTCGAGGCAGTCGAGCTCGGGCTCGAGCCCGAGCAGCAGGTAAGCCTGCCGCGGGCGGTGCAGCATCTGCGACACGTTGCTGCCGGGGGGCTCGGCGGCGGCGCCGCCCGGCCCGCGGTGCGGCACGCACCCCGCCATCCAGGCGGCGGCGGCGTTGGCCTCGGCAAGCATGCCCAGGCGCGCCCCCGAGGTCTGCGCCAGCCACTGCGCCATGGCGCGCAGCGCTGCGGAGCGCGGATGGCTGAGCGCGCTCGAGCCGAGCACGATGACGCCCTCCTCGCCCGCACCGTGCAGCGTCTCGGCGATGGCCGCCTCGGTCGCGTCCACCGTCGGGGCGAGCCAGGCGGAGAAGGCCTCGGGCAGGGGCGCGGCGCGTCGCTCGGCCAGGGCGCGGGCGATGCCGGCGAGCGCCTGCGGCAGCCGCGATGGCGTCGCCAGGCGGCGCGCGGCCAGCTCGAAGTGAAACTCGTAGTCCATGGCGTTGAGCGCCATGATGCGGGCGCCGGCGAGGGACGCCTTGCGCAGCCGCAGCCCCAGCAGCGGCTGCTCCTTACGGATGTTGGAGCCGACCAGCAGCGCCGCACCGACGCGCTCGAGCTCGGCGATGGGCAACCCGAGCCCCGGCCGGCGCGGCGCCGCCGCGTCGTCGCTGAAGTCGAGCTGACGCAGCCGGTGGTCGACGTTGCCCGAGCCCATCGCGCGCACGAGCTTCTGCAGCAGGAAGAACTCCTCCAGCGTGGCCGTCGGCGAGGCCAGTGCGCCGAGGCTCTCGGGCCCGTGCTCGGCCACCACCCGGGCCAGGCGATCGGCGGCGTGGCCGAGTGCCGTGGGCCAGTCCACCTGCTTCCACTCGCCGTGCTCGCGGATCATCGGCGTCGTCAGCCGCTCGTCGCTGTTGATTGCCTCGTAGCTGAAGCGATCGCGGTCCGGGAGCCAGCACTCGTTGACGGCCTCGTTGTCCCGCGGCAGCACGCGCTTTACCCGGTTGCGCAGGCTCTGCACGGTCAGGTTCGAGCCGACGCAGTCGTGGGGGCTGACGCCCTCGCGGCTGACGAGCTCCCACGAGCGGGCGCTGAAGCGGTAGGGCTTGGAGGTGAGCGCGCCCACCGGGCACAGGTCGATGACGTTGCCGGAGAGCTCGGAGTCCACCGTGCGCCCGACGAAGGGGCCGATTTTCATGTCCTCGGTGCGGCCGCTGGCGCCGAACTCCATGACGCCCGCGATCTCCTGCCCGAACCGCACGCAGCGCGTGCAGTGGATGCAGCGGGTCATCTCCGTGGCGATCAGCGGGCCGATGTCGGGATCGTCGACGACGCGCTTGCTCTCGCTGTAACGCGAGACGTCGCCGCCGTAGCCCAGCGCCTGGTCCTGCAGCGGGCACTCGCCGCCCTGGTCGCAGATGGGGCAGTCCAGGGGGTGGTTGATGAGCAGGAACTCCATGGTCCCCTGCTGCGCCTCGACGGCGAGCGCCGAGCGCGTGAACACCTTCATGCCGTCCTGCACCGGGGTGGCGCAGGCGGGCAGGGGCTTGGGCGCCTTCTCCACCTCCACCAGACACATGCGGCAGTTGGCGGCGATGGAGAGCTTCTCGTGATAGCAGAACCGCGGGATGTAGATGCCGGCGGCATCGGCCGCCTGAATGATCATCGTTCCCGCCTCGACCTCGAGGGCTTGTCCGTCGATTTCGATGCTCGGCATCGGCTAGGCCCCCGCACGCCTCGGCACGCCGCTCATCGGTCGATCTCTCCGAAGACGATGTCCTGCGTGCCGATGATGGCGACGACGTCGGCGAGCATGTGTCCGCGGCTCATCTCGTCGAGCGCCGCCAGGTGGGCGAAGCCGGGGGCGCGGATCTTCACCCGGTAGGGCTTGTTGGCGCCGTCGGAGACCAGATAGACGCCGAACTCGCCCTTGGGGGCCTCGACCGCCGCATAAACCTCGCCCTCGGGCACGCAGTAGCCTTCGGTGAAGAGCTTGAAGTGATGAATGAGCGCTTCCATGTCGTGCTTCATGGTCTCACGATGCGGCGGCATGAGCTTGGTGTTCTCCACCATCACGGGACCCGGGTTGTCGCGCAGCCACTGCACGCACTGGCGCACGATGCGGTTGGACTGGCGCATCTCCTCGATGCGCACCAGATAACGGTCGTAGCAGTCGCCGTTGGTGCCCACGGGTATGTCGAAATCCATCCGGTCGTAGACCTCGTAGGGCTGCTTCTTGCGCAGGTCCCAGGCGATGCCCGAGCCGCGCAGCATCGGCCCGGTGAAGCCGAGCTGCAGGGCGCGCTCGGGGCCGACGACACCGATGTCCACCGTGCGCTGCTTCCAGATGCGGTTGTTGGTGAGCAGCGTCTCGTAGTCGTCGACGCGGCCCGGAAAGCGCTCGGTGAAAGCCCAGATGAAGTCCAGCAGCGAGCCCTCGCGGTCCTCGTTCATGCGCTTGACCGCGCGCTCGCCGTGCACCTTCGAGGGCTCGTACTTGGGCATGGTGTCCGGAAGATCGCGGTACACGCCGCCGGGACGGTAGTAGGTCGCGTGCATGCGCGCCCCGGAGACCGCCTCGTAGCAGTCCATGAGGTCCTCGCGCTCGCGAAAGCAGTACAGGAACACCGTCATCGCGCCGATGTCGAGCGCGTGCGCGCCGAGCCACAGCAGGTGATTGAGGATGCGCGTGATCTCGTCGAACATCACGCGGATGTACTGCGCGCGCGGTGGCGCGTCGACGCCGAGCAGCTTCTCGATGGCGAGCACGTAACCGTGCTCGTTGCACATCATGGACACGTAATCGAGGCGGTCCATGTAGCCGATGCTCTGGTTGTAGGGCTTGCTCTCGGCGAGCTTCTCGGTGGCCCGGTGCAGCAGCCCGACGTGCGGGTCGGCACGCTGGACCACCTCGCCGTCGAGCTCCAGCACCAGGCGCAGGACGCCGTGGGCCGCCGGGTGCTGCGGCCCGAAGTTCATGGTGTAGTTACGGATTTCGGTCACCGAAACCCTCCTCGCGGATGACGCGGGGCACCAGCACGCGCGGCTCGATGCTGACCGGCTCGTAGACCACGCGGCGCTTGTCGGGGTCGTAGCGCATCTCGACGTGGCCGGACAGCGGGAAGTCCTTGCGGAACGGGTGGCCGACGAAACCATAGTCGGTGAGGATGCGGCGCAGATCCGGATGGCCTTCGAAGACGATGCCGAACAGATCGAAAGCCTCGCGCTCGTACCAGTTGGCGCTCACCCAGATGTCGACGAGCGACGCGATCACGGGCGGCTCGCCGTCGACGAACGCTCGCACCCGCACGCGGTGATTGTGAGTGACCGACAGCAGGTGATAGACGACGGCGAAGCGCTCCGCCGGGCGCGTCGGGGCCGAGTCCTCCGCGCCGTAGGCCGAGAAATCGACGCCGGCGAGGTCGATCAGCTGCTCGAAGCGAAGCTCGGGATCGTCGCGCAGGGCGCGGCACACGCGCTCTACGGCGCCCGCCTCGACGTCGAGCGTGAGCTCGCCGCAGCTGACCCGCGACGCCCGCAGAAAATCACCGAACAGATCTGATGCGCGGGCGGCCAGCGCTTGCGTCGATGCCATTGAGTTCCTTTCGGGCGATACCTAGCGGGCGATGGTGTTGGTGCTTCTAATTTTTTTCTGCAACTGCAGGATGCCGTAGAGCAGCGCCTCCGCCGTCGGCGGGCAGCCGGGCACGTAGACGTCGACCGGCACGATGCGATCGCAGCCGCGCACGACGGAATAGGAGTAGTGATAGTAGCCGCCGCCGTTGGCGCACGAGCCCATCGAGATCACCCAGCGCGGCTCGGGCATCTGGTCGTAGACCTTGCGCAGCGCCGGGGCCATCTTGTTGACCAGGGTGCCGGCCACGATCATGACGTCGGACTGCCGCGGGCTCGGCCGGAAGATGATGCCGAAGCGGTCGAGATCGTAGCGCGCAGCCCCCGCGTGCATCATCTCGACCGCGCAGCAGGCGAGCCCGAAGGTCATCGGCCACATCGAGCCGGTGCGGGCCCAGTTGACCAGCTTGTCCAACGACGTTGTCGTGAAGCCCTGGTCGAGAACCCCCTCGATGCTCACGGCCGGTTCACTCCCACTCGAGAGCTCCCTTCTTCCACTCGTAGACGAAGCCCACCACCAGAATGGCGAGGAAGATCATCATCGCGACGAAGCCGAACATGCCGATCTCGTCCAGCACCACCGCCCACGGAAACAGGAACGCGATCTCGAGATCGAAGATGATGAACAGGATCGCGACGAGGTAATAGCGCACGTCGAACTTCATGCGCGAGTCCTCGAACGCCTCGAAGCCGCACTCGTAGGGCGAGAGCTTCTCGGGATCCGGCCTGTGGGGGCCGAGCACACGCCCGATCCCCATCGCGCCGGCGCCCACGGCCAGGCCCACCGCGAGAAAGATGAGTATCGGGATGTAGTTCTCGAGCATCGTTCACCCGCGGCGCTGCTGTGGCATGCGAAATCTGGTGCCGAAGGCCGGACTCGAACCGGCACGGCTCGCGCCACCGCCCCCTCAAGACGGCGTGTCTACCAATTCCACCACTTCGGCAATTGTGTTCTGCTCGCGGCGGCGGCCGAGCGTCGCTGCGCCGCTGCGAGGGCGCGACCGCGGCCCGCCGCACCCCAGCGACGGCCCGGCGTGCGACCTCGCGGCTACCGCGGCACCTCGCCCGCTTCGCCGCCCTCGGACGCTCCGGATTGTACCGGGACAGCAGGCACTTCGGAAACCGGGGCGCTCGGCGCGGCCGGCGCCGGCACCGGGCTCTGCTCGACGGGCGCGGTCTCGGTCACGCTGCGCGGGCCGCTGCGCTGCGTGTAGATGAACGCGAGCGTCAGGCACACGAGAAAGAAGATCGTCGCCAGCACGGCCGTCGTCCTGCTCAGGAAGTTGGCGGAGCCGCGCGCACCGAACAGCGTCGCCGACGACCCGCCGCCGAAGGCCGCGCCCATGTCGGCGCCTTTACCCTGCTGCAGCAGGATGAGCACGATCATCGCCACGGCGACGATCACGAACACGATAAGAAGAATGTTTACAATCATGGCAATCCACGCTCAGCCGGCTGCCCGGCAAATGCTCAGAAATTCTTCGGCGTTCAGCGACGCGCCGCCGATCAGGCCGCCGTCGATGTCCGGCTGGGCGAACAGGCCGTGAGCGTTGTCCGGCTTGACGCTGCCGCCGTAGACGATGCGCAGGCGTGCCGCCACGTCGCCGTCGAGTTGCGCGAGCCGGGCACGCACGACGCCGTGCACCTGCTGCGCCTGCTCGGGGCTCGCCGTTCTGCCGGTGCCGATCGCCCACACCGGCTCGTAGGCCACCACGGCCCGGTCGAGGCCCGCAATGCCGACGCGCTCGACTACCGCGTCGAGCTGTCGAGCGACCACGCTCTCGGTGCGCCCCGCCTCGTGCTCGGCCAGCGTCTCACCGATGCACAGGATCGGCACGAGTCCGTTGGCCTGCGCCACGGCGAACTTCTCTGCGACGATCTCGTCGCTCTCGCCATAGAGCGTGCGCCGCTCGGAGTGCCCGACGATGACGTGGGTGGCGCCGTGATCGCGCAGCATGAGCGCGGAGGTCTCGCCCGTGTACGCCCCCGACAGGTGCGTGTCCACGTTCTGCCCGCCCCAGGTCACGCCGTGACCGGAGCCCGCGAGCGCCGCCACCTGCGCCATGAGGATGAACGGCGGGCACAGCACGACGTCGACGACGCCGCCCGCGGTCAGGCCGTCGACGATGCCGCGCACCAGCCGGCCGGCCTCGTCGCGGCTGCCGTTCATCTTCCAGTTGCCCGCCACCAGTGGGCGTCGCACGTCATGCCTCCGGGTCGCGCTGTGGCCTAGGAATTCCGCGACGCCGCTCGGCATCGCCCATCATCGCGGCGGCGCGCCCCGGCACCGGAAACGCGCGCGAGATGGTAACGGCGGGTCGATCAGAAAGCAACGCCGGGCACGGCACGCGGGTCGCGTTTCAGGCGAGCTCGCCGGCCGCGCTCTCGACCGCATCGGCGATCTCGCGCCCGATGCGTGCCACCTGATCGGCGTCGCTGCCCTCGACCATGACGCGGATGAGCGGCTCGGTGCCCGAGGGCCGCACCAGCACCCGTCCGCCGGCGGCCAGCTCCCGCTCGGCATCGTGCACCGCCGCACGCACGCACGCCGCGTCGCCGAGAGCGCGATAGGCGGTGTCTGTGCCGTTGTTCCCGACAGGCACGTTGATGAGCGTCTGCGGCAGCACCTGCATGCCGGCCTTGAGCTCCTTCAGGCCGCGGTTCGTCTCCACCATGACCTGCAGCACCTGCAATGCCGCGATGATCCCGTCGCCGGTGCTGCTCTTGTCGAGGCAGATGATGTGTCCCGAAGACTCGCCGCCCAGCAGCCAGCCCTCTTCGAGCAGGTGGTTCATGACGTAGCGATCGCCCACCGGCGCGCGCCGGAAGGGGATGCCCTGGGCGCGGCAGGCCTGCTCCAGGCCGAAGTTGCTCATGAGGGTACCGACGACGCCGCCGCCGAGCCGGCCCGCGGCCTTGCGCCACGTCGCCAGGACGTAGAGTATCTGGTCGCCGTCGACGCGCTCGCCGTCGCGGTCGATGAGAATGACACGATCGCCGTCGCCGTCGAGCGCGATGCCGACGTCCGCGCCCCGCTCGCGCACGGCGCGCTCGAGCGCCTGCGTCGCGGTCGAGCCGCAGTCCCTGTTGATGTTGAAGCCGTCGGGCTGTACCCCCATGGCGACGACCTCGGCGCCGAGCTCCTCGAACACGTCCGGGGCCACGTGGTAGGCCGCTCCGTTGGCGCAGTCGATGACGACGCGCATGCCCTGCAGGTTCATCGGGTGGGGAACCGTTCCCTTGCAGAACTCGATGTAGCGACCGGCGGCGTCGGCGAAGCGCTCCGCCTTGCCGAGCCGGGCGGACGGCACGATCGTCATCGGCTCGGCCATCAGGCGCTCGATCTCGAGCTCGGTCTCGTCGGCGAGCTTGGTGCCCTCCGGCGAGAAGAACTTGATGCCGTTGTCGTCGAAGGGGTTGTGCGAGGCGCTGATGACGATGCCGGCACGGGCGCGGGCGGTGCGCGTGAGGTAGGCGATGCCCGGCGTGGGCATCGGCCCGAGCAGGGAAATGTCGACGCCCGCCGCCGACAGGCCCGCCTCCAGGGCCGACTCGAGGAGGTAGCCTGACACGCGGGTGTCCTTGCCGATGATGACCTTGGCGCCGCGCGCCCCGCCGCCCAGCACGCGGCCCGCGGCCCAGCCCAGCTTGAGCACGGTCTGCGGCGTGATCGGCTCTTCGCCGACGCGGCCGCGCACGCCGTCAGTGCCGAAAAACTGCTGTGTCTGCACCATGGACTCCGAGCTGCGGATGATAGCAGAAAGCCCCTGCGCCGGCCTCTCAGGCCGGCGCGCCGGCGCCGCCGCCGACGGCCCAGGCGAACGCCCGCAGCGCCTGCACGGTCGGCGCGACGTCGTGCACGCGCACGATGCGCGCGCCGCGCTCAACGGCGAACAGCGCCAGCGCCACGCTCGCGTGCACCCGCTCGCCGGGCGGCAGGCCCGGTATCCGGCCGAGAAAGGACTTGCGCGACAGCCCCACCAGCACCGGCGCGCCCAGCGCGGCGAGGCGCTCGAGTCCGCGCAGCAACGCGAGGTTGTGCGCCGCCGTCTTGCCGAAGCCGATGCCCGGGTCCACGAGCAGTCGCTGCGGGTCGATGCCCGCGGCGACGCACGCCGCGCGGCGCTCACCGAGGAACTGCGCGACCTCGGCCACGACGTCGTCGTAGACGGGGTCCTGCTGCATCGTGCGCGGCTCGCCGCGCATGTGCACCAGGCACACGGGCACGCCCAGCTCAGCCGCGGTCTCGAGCGCCCCGGGCGCACGCAGCGCCGAGATGTCGTTGACCAGGCCGGCGCCGGCGGACACGGCGGCACGCATGACCTCGGGCTTGGTGGTGTCGATCGAGACCGGCACGCTCAGCGCACCGGCGAGCACCTCGACGACGGGCAGCACGCGGTCGAGTTCCTGCTGCAACGACACCGGCTCGGCACCGGGACGGCTGGACTCGCCGCCGACGTCGATCACGTCGGCGCCCGCACGCACCATGTCCTCGGCGTGGCGCACGGCGGCATCGCGCCCGCGAAAGAGCCCGCCGTCGGAGAAGGAGTCGGGGGTGACGTTGAGGATACCCATGACCGCCGTGCGCCCGAGGTCGAGCACGCGGCCGCCACAGTCGAGCACGGGCGCCACGGGTGGGGAACGGCCGTTCGGGGGAATCAGCGCCGGGCAGCGCCCGCCGCGGCGGCGGCTGCCGCCGCGGCCGTCAGGCCTGGTCGCCGGCCGGCGTGTCCATGCGCGGCTTGATCGGCGCCTGGTCCTGCTTGTCGCGCTTGTCCTTGCCGCCCGGCTTCGACTCGCCGGAGCCCGACGCCGGCGGCCGCGGCTCCTTGCCGTCCATGATGGCGTCGATCTGATCGGACTCGAGCGTCTCCCACTCCATCAACGCCTTCGCCATGATCTCGATCTTGGCGCTGTTGTCGTCGATGATGCGCCGCGCACGCGAGTACTGCTCGTCGATGATCCGCGTAATCTCGCGGTCGACCTTCTCCGCCGTAGCATTGCTCAGGTTGCGGTGCGTGGTGACGTCGCGGCCGAGGAACACCTCCGACTGGTTCTCGCCGTAGATGCGCGTGCCGAGTTCGTCGCTCATGCCCCAGCGCGAGACCATCTTCTGGGCGAGCTCGGTGGCCTGCTCGAAGTCGTTCGCGGCGCCGGTGGTCATCTGCCCCATGAACACCTCCTCGGCGATGCGTCCGCCCATGAGCACGGCGATGCGCGCGAGCAGGTACTCGCGGTCGTGGCTGTAGCGATCCTCCTCCGGCAGCTGCATGGTGACGCCGAGCGCGCGCCCGCGCGGGATGATCGTCACCTTGTGCACCGGGTCGGTGTTCTTCAGCACCTTCGCCACCACGGTGTGGCCGGACTCGTGGTAGGCGGTGTTGAGCCGCTCCTTCTCCGGCATCACGATGGAGCGCCGCTCCACGCCCATCAGCACCTTGTCCTTGGCGAGCTCGAACTCCTCCATGGTCACCAGGCGCTTGCCGGCACGCGCCGCGAACAGCGCCGCCTCGTTGACGAGGTTGGCGAGATCCGCGCCGGAGAACCCGGGCGTGCCGCGGGCGATGATGCTGGCGTCGACGTCGTCCGCCAGCGGCACCTTGCGCATGTGGACCTTGAGGATCTGCTCGCGGCCGCGAATGTCGGGCAGCGGCACGAGCACCTGGCGGTCGAAGCGTCCCGGCCGCAGCAGGGCGGGATCGAGCACGTCGGGCCGGTTCGTCGCGGCGATGACGATGACGCCCTCGTTGCCCTCGAAGCCGTCCATCTCGACGAGCAGCTGGTTGAGCGTCTGCTCGCGCTCGTCGTGACCGCCGCCGAGCCCGGCGCCGCGGTGGCGCCCCACGGCATCGATCTCGTCGATGAAGATGATGCAGGGCGCGTTCTTCTTCGCCTGCTCGAACATGTCGCGCACCCGCGAGGCGCCCACGCCGACGAACATCTCGACGAAATCCGAGCCCGAGATGGAGAAGAACGGCACCTTCGCCTCGCCGGCGATGGCCTTCGCGAGCAGCGTCTTGCCCGTGCCGGGGCTGCCGGTCATGAGCACGCCGCGCGGGATGCGCCCGCCGAGCTTCTGGAACTTGCTCGGGTCGCTCAGGAACTCGACGATCTCCTGCACCTCTTCCTTGGCCTCCTCGACGCCGGCGACGTCGTCGAAGGTCACCTTGTTCTTGTCCTCGGTGAGCATGCGCGCGCGGCTCTTGCCGAAGGACAGCGCGCCACGGCCGCCGCCGCCCTGCATCTGGCGCATGAAGAATATCCACACGCCGATCAGCAGCAGCAGGGGGAACCAGCTGATGAACACCTGCATCAACAGCGACGGCGACTCTTCCTTCTTCGCCTTGATGGCGACGCCGTTGTTGAGCAGATCGGTGACGAGGTCCGGATCGCCGGGCGAGTAGGTGACGAAAGCATCACCCCCCTGGGTGGTGCCCTGGATGGTGCGCCCCTCGATGATCACCTCGGTCACATGGCCGGCCTTCACCTCCGCGAGGAAGGTCGAGTAGTCGACCTCGCGGCTCGAGGCGCCCTCGCGCGGCGCGAAGTTGTTGAACACCGCCATGAGCACCATGGCGACGACCAGCCACAGGATCAAGTTCTTGGTAAGACTGTTCAATGTGACGTCCTCTGACCCGCGACGAGCGAGCCTGTGGTGACTTCGTGCGCGCCGGCGCGGGCGTGCAACGCTCGCCGCGGCGTGACGAGTGTCCCGATTCTGCCCCCGGCGCCGCGGCAATACAACACGACGGCTTGTGTGGCCACTCGCGGCGCGCGGCTCACGCGCCGGCGGTGCGCGCCGGCTTGAAACCGACGGCGAGCAGGTAGAACTCCCGACTCTGTGAGCGCGACGCCGGCGGCTTGCGCGTGGCGACGCGCGTGAAGAGCGACTCGCAGTGCGCCCGAAAAGACTGCGCCTGCTCGCCCTCGAAGAGCTTCACCAGCAGGGTGCCGCCTTCGCGGAGCACCGCGCGGCAGCACTCGAGCACCGCCTCGAGCAACTCCAGGTAGCGCGCCTGATCGGTCACGGCCACACCGGTAATATTGGGCGCCATGTCGCAGATTACAAGGTCGGCGGGCCGTCCCAGCCGCGCCATGACGCGCGTGGCGAGATCGTCGTCACGGATGTCTGCCTGCAGGAACTCGACGCCCGGCACCGGCTCCATGGCGAGCAGGTCCACGGCGACGATGCGGCCTTTGCCGCCGAGTCGCTGCGCGGCATACTGCGACCATCCCCCCGGCGCGGCACCGAGGTCGAGCACCGTCATGCCCGCTCTGAGCAGGCGATCGCGGCGGTCGATCTCGGCGAGCTTGAACGCGGAGCGGGAGCGGTAGCCGTCGCTGCGGGCACGGCGCACGAAAGCGTCGGCGCGATGACGCGCCAGCCACTGGCGTCCCCGCCTGCGGGGCTGCGGCGGCGCCATCAGCGCGGCCGGCGGCCGCCGCCGGGTGGCCGCGCCCCGGCGCGCTGGCATAAACTGCGCCGCCGGATCGCACGCCGCCGCGTTGCCGCGGCCGCGCGCCCCGTTGTCATCCGCCGCTGCGGCCTGTCGGACGCCACCGTCATGCCGCGGCAGTCTAACATCGCGGGCGCCGTGCGCCGCGGCGCACGGTACAGGCGAGGTTGCTGAACATGGTCGAGCTCGGCGGCAAGCAACGCAGCTACCTGCGCGCACTGGCACACCACAGGCCGGTGAGCGTGCAGGTGGGCGCCGGCGGCGTCAGCGATGCCGTGATGAGCGAGATCGACGCCGGGCTCGCCCGCCACGAGCTGCTCAAGATCCGTCTGCACGAGCCGTCACGGGCCGAGCGCACACAGATGATCGCCGCCATCTGCCGGCGCGCGGGCGCCGTCGCGGTGCAGCACATCGGCAAGGTCGCGGTGATCTACCGCGCGGGCGACGACCCCCGGATACGCCTTCCCGGCGCGCAACCGCCCGCCGACGCGTGAGCGCGTGCGCGGCATGTGCTTCCTCCTCTTCGCCATCGACAGCCACCCGCGCTACGCGCTGATCGTCGCCGCCAACCGCGACGAGCACTACGCGCGGCCCACCGCGGCGGCCGCTTTCTGGCGCGACGCGCCGGACGTGCTCGCCGGACGCGACCTGCTCCACGGCGGCACCTGGCTCGGCATCACCCGCGACGGCCGCTTCGCCGCCGTGACCAATTACCGCGACCCCGGCAATCACCGTGACGACCGCCTCTCGCGGGGCCACCTGGTGAGC
>JABAHS010046405.1_pt1 | contig 22569 bp, 19 predicted proteins | sample 7062111 | NCBI WGS metagenome assembly JABAHS01 (sample SAMN14534600, study PRJNA622989) | marine sediment metagenome | biome: marine biome [ENVO:00000428]; feature: marine pelagic biome [ENVO:01000023]; material: deep marine sediment [ENVO:00002113]; isolation source: pool of 4 deep marine... | reverse complement strand
GTTTCCTGGCGGTTTCGATAACTCCGCAGGCCGTGGCGTTGATCACGGCGGTCACACCGCCGGACTGGGCATAAAACGCGTTTCTTCCGGGCATTCTTCGGCTCCCTGAGGCTGGTGTTCTTGAGGCGCAACAGCATAGCGGAAAGCCGTGGAGGGATCACGAAGTGCTGCCTTAGTCGAATTGACCTCGCACGACGTTGCCGGTAGCGTCGGCAGACAACCGGGGTATCTGCCCGGTTGCCTTCAATGAACCGTTTCGGGAAAGAAAAATGCGAATTGTTTTGCTGGGTGCGCCGGGGTCGGGAAAGGGTACTCAGGCCAAGAAACTAGAGGCCGACAGGAAGATCCCGCAGATATCGACGGGCGATATGTTGCGCGAAGCGGTTGCTGCAGGCACTCGCTTCGGTGCGAAGGCCAAAGAAATCATGGAGGCGGGCAAGCTCGTGTCCGACGACATCATGCTGGGCATCATCAGCGAGCGCCTCGGCAAGCCAGATGCCGAAGACGGTTTCATACTCGACGGCTTCCCGCGCACGAGGCAGCAGGCTTCCGATCTCGAGGAATTACTCGATGAACTCGAGGTGCCGCTGGATGCGGCCGTGCTCATGGACGTCGACTTCGACATCCTGATGAAGCGCCTGACCGGCCGCCGGACCTGTTCGCTGACCGGCAAGCTGCTGAACATCTACTTCTCGTCGCAGGAGGAGATCGACGAATGCCTGGAAGGGGGCGGCGAACTCATCCAGCGCGAGGACGACAACGAGCAGACGATACGCAGCCGGCTCGACGTCTACAGGGAACAAACCGAGCCCGTCATCGACTACTACCGGGAGCGCGGCAAACTCAGGACCATCGACGCCGAAGGCGCGGTCGACGAAGTGTTCGAGAGGCTGCAGGGCGCGCTATAAGAGCTGCAGAAGCCGCTCACCAATGAGCGGTCGGCGCCAGCCCTGAAACACGCGTGAGTGCGTGTTGCCCGACAGGACCACGCTCGACAACTCCCTGCGCGGCGCGACCAGCTCCGGACTGATCCCGAGCTCCTCCGCGCACTTTGCGACGGCCGCCTGCATGGTCTTCAGCAACTTTTTCTGTTGTTCGTTCGGCGCCGGAGGTGGCCTGTAGCCGTGGTCGTCTTCCGCCGAACGCGCCACAACGGCCAGTAATTCTGCGCCGGCACGACTTACGAGCTTCGCGGGCAAGCTGTCGACACGGCGCAGGGCTGCATTGGTCTCCGGCAATTGCTGGGCAATTTCGAGCAAAGCGCTGTCCCTGAGAATCCACTGACGCGGCCGGTTTCGGCGTGCGGCCTCGGTCTCCCTCCATACGGCGAGTCGTTCGGCCGCCGACCGTCGTCGTCCGCGCAGGTTTCGCGCTCCCTTGAGCCGTTCTATCGCCTGGGCCTCGTCGAACGCGTACAGCGATTCGTCCAGCAGCAGTCGGGAATCCTGCTCTGCCCACTCCTTCCTGCCGGCTTTCTGAAGGCGGTCAACGAGCAACTCGTGGGCCGGCAGCAGGTACTCGACGTCCTCGACCGCATAATGCAAAAGTGCGTCCGGGAGCGGACGCTGCGACCAGTCTGCGCGCGTGTGCGACTTGGGGATGTCGATGTCGAAAAGCGTCTTTACCAGACCGGCGTAACCCATCTGCGGCTGCATGCCGAGCAGGCCGGCCGCAATCTGCGTATCGAAGAGGTGACTCGGCATCGCGCCCGCGCTTTGGAAGACGACCTCGATGTCCTGGCGCGCCGAGTGGACGACCCAGGTCTTGCGGAAGGTTTCGTCCCAGAAGGACTGCATCGGATTTCCTGCAAGCGGGTCGATGCAATAGACGCGGTCCGGCGCCGCAACCTGCAACAGGCAAAGCTGTGCGAAAAACGTCCTCTCGCGGATGAATTCCGTGTCCACCCCGAGGTGTGGGCAGGCATGGAGCTCGGGCGTGATCGTGTCGGGTTCGTCGACGAACGTAAACGCAGGCATCGGGTGTCGCAGGGGTGGGCTTCGGCCCGGAAGATTAACATGCGATCATTGTTTCATCGACGGCAATCGTGCTTCCGCCGTGCAGGCATTCATAAGAACGCTTTTCGAGATCGTCACGATACGCAAGGGACCGGACGCGATTCCGTATTCGTGGCTGCTGCTTAACGTTGCCACCGCGATGTGGTTCCTGCCGCTGCTTGGGCTGGTGGCGGTCGTCCAGGACTTCGGCCGTTCGGCCGTCGCCGTGCTGGTGGCTAGCTGGGGGTTGAGCCTGGTCTGTTACGCCTTCGTGATCATGCTGGCCGGGTACCACAATCGGCTGTTGCAGTCACTTACCGCCATCATCGGCTGCGGCGCGATTATTTTCTTCGCCCAGGTGGTGAGCCTCATCGTCACGTCCCTCCTGCTTGGCGCCGCCGTGGCCGAAATCGTTGTCGACCTGCTCCTGTTCTGGTCGGTCTACGTAAAGGGACACATCGTTTCGCGCGCGATCAGCCGTGAGTGGTACGTGGGCCTGGTCATTGCAATTGCCGTGTTCCTTTTACAGTATGCGTTTACCAAGGCGGCGGTGACCGCATCCTGAGTTTTTGCATGCACATACATATACTCGGCATCTGCGGCACCTTCATGGGCGGCATAGCGGCACTGGCAAAGGCGGCCGGGCACGAAGTCACCGGCTGTGACGCCGGCATCTACCCGCCGATGAGCACGCAGCTCAAGAAGCTCGGTATCGACATCCACGAGGGATTCGATGCGGATCAGCTCAGATCGCCGCCAGACTGTATTGTCGTCGGGAACCTCGTAAGCCGCGGATTCGATGTCGTGGAGGCCATGCTGGACCGGGATATTCCCTTCCAGTCCGGCCCACAGTGGCTCGCCGAGAATGTATTGCGGGGGCAGCACGTGTTCGCGGTGGCGGGTACCCATGGCAAGACTACGACCGCCAGTCTGCTGGCCTGGATACTCGAGGACGCCGGCCTGCAGCCAGGATTCCTGATTGGTGGCATACCCGCCAATTTCGGGGTATCGGCGCGCTTCGGCGGCGGCGACTGCTTCGTCGTCGAGGCCGACGAATACGACACGGCATTCTTCGACAAGCGCGCCAAGTTCGTGCATTACCGGCCGCGTACGCTGATCCTCAATAATCTCGAATACGATCACGCGGATATCTACAGGGACCTCGATGCGATCTCGTGGCAGTTTCATCAGCTGTTGCGAACCGTGCCCGGGTCCGGCCGCATCGTGTTGAACGCGGCCGACAGGAATATCGCCGACGTCGTCGACATGGGATGCTGGACGCCGACGGAGTCGTTCTCTCTGGAAAAGGATGCCGACTGGCGCGGGGAATTCGTCGATGCCAGCGAACGTCGTATCCGTGTCGGCGATCCGTGGGGAGGCTCTGCCGAGTCGCGTTGGCAGCTCGGTGGCGCGCACAATCTCGAGAATGCCGTAGCGGCTGTCGCGGCCGCCTACTCGGCTGGCGTCGAGCTCGCTCCGGCGGTGGACGCACTGTCAAGGTTCGAAGGGGTGAAGCGCCGCATGGAACGTACCGCCACGGTCGGCGATATCGCGATCTACGATGATTTCGCCCATCATCCCACGGCGATCAGGCGCACGATTGCGGCCTTGAAGCGGCGTTATCCGGGCAACCGCCTGGTCGTGGCGATCGAGCCGCGGTCGAACACGATGAAGCTCGGCGTTCACAACCAAGAGCTCGCGCAGTCCCTCGAGCAGGCCGACATGGTCTGGATGTACCGTCCCGCAGAAATGGGCGAGGACTTCGATGCGGCGCTCGCGCCGATCGGCAAGAAGCTGCGCGCATTCCGCGACTACGACGAACTCGTCAGCGACATGTCCACCCGGGTGCTCGCCGGGGACCAGGTCGTGTTCATGAGCAACGGGGGGTTCGGCGGCGCCCGCCAGACGTTCACGGCGGTCCTGCAGCGCACGCGCAGCGCCTGACAACTACCATCGTGCGCCTTCCTTTCTGAGATTCAAGCCGGGGCCGTTCGCCGGCCGGGACCGGGGCAACTATACTTGGGGTGTGTTCGGATTCTGGTCTGTGTGGTGCGCGTACCCCTTTTTCCTCTCAATACGGTCCTGTTTCCCGGCGGGCCGCTGCCGTTGAGGATCTTCGAGCCACGCTACCTCGACATGATCAGCCGCTGCATGAAGGACGACAGCCCGTTCGGCGTCGTCCTGATTCGCGAGGGTGGTGAGGTCGGGCCGGCGGAAACCTACGATATCGGCACGCTGGCGCGCATCGTCGACTGGTACCAGGGCAGTGACGGGCTGCTGGGCGTGACGGCGCGCGGCGAGCAGCGCTTCCGGGTGCTGTCGTCGCATCGCGAATCGGACGGGCTCAACGTCGGTGAAATCGAGGTGCTGCCCGAAGAAAGCAAGGTGCCATTGCCGGAGGAATACCGGCCGATGGCGGCGATACTGTCCGGGGTCCTCGACGACCTCGGGCGGCTCTACGAGGACCTGGAGCGACGCCTGGATGATGCCGGCTGGGTGACCAACCGTTTCGTCGAGATCCTGCCCATCGACCTGGCAGAAAAACAGCTCTGCCTGGAGCAATCGAACCCGGTCGAGCGCCTACGGCTCGTACAGGAAGTGCTGAAGCACGTCCGCAGCCCGATGGGTACGGGCTAACCGCTATAGCGTCGCGAAGACTCTTCGTGCGGCGTCGAGCGTCTGTTCGATCTCGCTGTCGCCATGCGCCGCCGATACGAACCCGGCTTCGAAGGCGGAAGGCGCGAGATACATGCCCTCATCCAGCATGCCGTGGAAGAACGACTTGAATCGCCCGATGTCGGCGGCCGCGACCTGCGTAAAACTCCGCACCGGGCCCGAATCGGTGAACACGAAGCCGAACATGCCGCCTTCTTGTTCGACGCACAGGCCGATACCGGCCTCGGCTGCCGCGGCGGCGAGGCCGTCCGTCAGCTGCCTCGTGCGCTCGCCGAGCTGTTCGTAGAACCCGGGATTGTCGATGAGTTCGAGCGTCGCGAGCCCGGCAGCCATCGCGACCGGATTGCCTGACAATGTCCCGGCCTGGTACACGGGGCCGTCGGGTGCGAGGCTCGCCATGATGTCGCTGCGGCCACCGAAAGCCGCGGCGGGCATGCCACCGCCGACGACCTTGCCGAGCGTCGTCAGGTCGGGCTCGATCCCGAACAGCGCCTGTGCGCCGCCTTTGGCGACCCGAAACCCCGTCATCACCTCGTCGAAGATCAATACAGCACCCGTGTTACTGCAGGCTTCCCGCAATGACTCGAGGAAGCCCGGCAGGGGCGGCACCATGTTCATGTTTCCGGCGATCGGCTCGACGATTACGCAGGCGATTTCGGCGCCGAGCTCATCGAATGCCTGGCCGACCGCCTCGATATCGTTGAACGGCAGCGTGATCGTGTGGGCGGCAAGCTCGGCCGGCACGCCCGGGGAACTCGGGACGCCAAGCGTCAGTGCGCCGGAGCCCGCCTTGATCAGCAGGGAGTCCGAATGTCCGTGGTAGCAACCCTCGAACTTGACGATCTTGTCGCGCCCTGTGTGACCCCGCGCCAGGCGAATCGCGCTCATCGTCGCTTCGGTGCCCGAACTCACCATGCGCAGGCGTTCGATCGACGGCACGAGTTCGGTGATCTTGGTTGCGATGCTTGTTTCGAGCAAGCAGGGAGCACCGAAACTGAGACCACGGCGCGCTGTCTCGGTTACGGCTTCCAGCACGGCGGGGTGCGCATGGCCGAGTATCATCGGCCCCCACGAGCCCACGTAGTCGATGAAACGACGGCCGTCCTCGGACTCGACAAAGGCGCCGCTGGCGCTCTTGAAAAAAACCGGCTCTCCACCGACGCTCGCAAATGCGCGTACCGGTGAATTGACACCTCCCGCGATGACTTCGCGGGCGTCTGTAAACAAACTCATTCGATTCCTCTCTGCTCGTGCATCTGCGTAATCCTGACGCCGCGCTGCTCGAGCAGCCGCGGTACGCCGTCCTCGCCGACCAGGTGCAAGGCCCCGACGATTACCAGGTAGTCCTCGCCGTCGTCCAGCAGCTCATCGATCTTGTTCACCCATAGCCGATTACGGTCTGCGACGACTGCATCGTAGAGCTCAGGGTACCCGGAAACATCGTCCAGCAAGGTCTGTTCGAGGTAGTCAATGTCACCTGAACGCCACGCCAAAATCAAATCATCCATGATCTCGCGGATGGCCGCGCTCTCGGCGAGCGTCTGCATGAGGAGTTCCCGTTGCGCCTCGAGCGAGAGGCCGTCGAGATAGCCGAGTTGCTGTTCCACGGTTTCGAAGCCGAGTATCTCCTTGCCGTCGCTCGAAGCCTTCTTGAGCAGGTGCATCTCAACGCCGTAGGCCGGGTTGAAGCCGATGCGTGCAAGCATCAGTTGCTCGACCGTGATCGCTGCGAACCAGGGTTCGGTCCGTTCCAGCATCTCGAGCGGGATCTCCAGTTCCGCCGCCTTGGTCGCCGCCTCAGTGTAGAGTTCCTCGCCCATCACTTCGCGCAACGATGTGCCTTCCTCGAGCATCCCAAGCCGGTTGATCGTCGACTGCATGAGCAGGGGATCGAGATCGTCCATGTCGAGTTCCATGTACAGCGTCTCGGCATCGTCGTAGACGTCGTCGATCACCCGCGGCAGCGGATGGTCCTGCTCGCGCAAAAAGTGGATCGAACCCAGGAGGTACACCCGGTTGGTGATGCCCTCTGCCATCCACATGGTGACCGGGCCGGCAGAATCGGCAATTCCGGGGACGGGCAGCAGCCACAACAAGGCCGCAGCGAAGCGGCTAGGCATTGGTCACCCAGACCAGTCCGGTGGTGACGCTGCCGTCCGGTCGAAGCTCGATGCACCGGTAAGCCGGCGGTCTGTCGTCCACCGCGAACTCGTCGGTGCGCGGCAGGAACTGGCGGCAGGTCGACGGCGTGGCGATCAAGCGGATACCTTCGTGCACCGCGTCGTAGTCCTGGTGAACGTGGCCGAAGATCGCCGCCCGTACCCGGCCCGAGGCGGCGGCGCGCGCCAGGAACTCGTCGCCGTTGTCGAGGCCGACGGAATCCAGCCATTGGCTCCGCATCGGCACGGGCGGGTGATGAAGACAGATCATTACGTGTTCCGCCTGGCTGGCTTCGATCGTTGTATCCATGCGGCGCAGTTCGCTTTCCGCTATCCTGCCGCCCGCGCGACCGTTGACGCGGCTGTCGATGCCTACGAACAGCCAGTTGCTCTCCTCCCGGGCGCCGCAATAGGTGAAAGGCGGGTCCGGCAGCACGTGGCGCATCAACTTCGGCACGTCGTGGTTGCCGGGCACGCAGAAAACGGGAAGCCCGAGCACGGACATGAGGTCGCGGCAATGGGCGTACGCTGCGGCCGAGTCGTCCTGGACGATATCGCCCGTCAGGGCGACGAGGCGCGCCGCGAAACTGTTCTCGCGGTAATGCGCGAGAACCGACTGCAACGTGTCGAAGGTTACCGCGCCGCGCAGGAAGCCGTTCCTGTCGGCAAACAGATGCGGATCCGTAAGATGCAGGACCCGCACAGGATCAAGTGATTCGCGAATGTGCCCCGACCTCAAGCCGTATCAACGGTATGCATGATAGCGACAGTACGAGGCCGCGGGCAATTCGAGGCGCGGCCCCTAGTAGCGGTAGCTGTCCGGCTTGTAAGGACCTTCCTTCGCGACGCCGATGTACTTGGCCTGCGCGTCGGAAAGCGGAGTCAGGCGGGCGCCGATCCGGTCGAGGTGCAGGCGCGCGACTTTCTCGTCGAGATGCTTCGGCAGCACGTAGACCTTGTTCTCGTACTGGTCGCCGTTCTGCCACAGCTCGATCTGCGCCAGGACCTGGTTGGTGAACGAGTTCGACATGACGAAGCTCGGATGGCCCGTTGCGCAACCCAGGTTCACGAGCCGCCCTTCGGCCAGCAGGATCAGTCGCTTGCCGTCCGGGAAGATCACATGATCGACCTGCGGCTTGATGTTGTCCCACTCGAATTTCTTTAGGTACTCAACGTCGATCTCGTTGTCGAAGTGACCGATGTTGCAGACGATCGCCTCGTTCTTCATGCGCTCCATGTGCTCGCCGGTCACGACGTGGTAGTTGCCGGTGGCCGTCACGACAATGTCAACCTGGTCGCAAACCTCGTCGAAACGGACCACGCGGTAGCCTTCCATCGCCGCCTGCAGCGCGCAGATCGGGTCGATCTCGGTGATCCAGACCGTGGCGCCGAGCCCGCGCAGCGATTGCGCAGAGCCCTTGCCGACGTCGCCGAAGCCGCAGACGACGGCAATCTTGCCTGCGATCATCACATCGGTGGCGCGCTTGATGCCATCGACCAGGGATTCGCGGCAGCCATAGAGGTTGTCGAACTTGGACTTGGTCACCGAGTCGTTGACGTTGAAGGCCGGACAGCCCAGGCTGCCGTCCTTCATCATCTCGTAGAGACGGTGGACGCCGGTCGTCGTCTCCTCCGACAGGCCCTTCACGTCGTTCAGCAGCTCCGGATACTTGTCGTGCATGACGAGCGTCAGGTCGCCGCCATCGTCGAGCAGCATGTTGGGGCGCCAGCCGTCGGGACCGTGAATGGTCTGCTCGACGCACCACCAGTACTCTTCTTCGGTTTCGCCTTTCCACGCGAACACGGGGACACCCGCTGCCGCGATCGCTGCGGCGGCGTGGTCCTGCGTCGAGAAAATATTGCAGGACGACCAGCGGATCTCCGCGCCGAGCGCCTGCAGCGTCTCGATGAGGACGGCCGTCTGGATCGTCATATGCAGGCAGCCGGCGATGCGGGCGCCCTTGAGCGGCTGCTTGTCCGCGTATTCTTCGCGCAGCGCCATCAGTCCGGGCATTTCCGTCTCGGCGATCGCGATTTCCTTGCGGCCCCAGTCGGCGAGGTTGATGTCTTTGACCTTGTAGTCCGACGTCTGGATGGCAACGGGTTCGCTGCTCATGGTTGTCTCCTGTAGTCTGTCTGTCAGGCCGCTGCGGCGCCCTTGAGCGCCTCGGCCTTGTCCGTCTTTTCCCATGGCGCATCGATGTCTTCGCGGCCGAAATGACCATACGCCGCCGTGGGCTTGTAGATGGGCCGCACTAGGTCCAGCATCTTCAGGATGCCGTACGGCCTGAGATCGAAATGCTCGCGGATGAGTTCCGTCAGGCGTGCGTCCGAGATCTTGCCCGTGCCGAAGGTGAACACGCTGATGGACGTCGGCTCGGCAACCCCGATCGCATACGACAGCTGCACTTCGCAGCGGTCCGCGAGTCCGGCCGCGACAATGTTCTTTGCAACGTAGCGCGCAGCGTACGCGGCCGAACGGTCGACCTTGGACGGGTCCTTGCCCGAGAAAGCGCCACCGCCATGGCGTGCCATGCCGCCGTAGGTATCGACGATGATCTTGCGCCCGGTTAGCCCGGCGTCACCCATCGGGCCGCCGATCTCGAAACGCCCGGTCGGGTTGATGTGGAACTTGGTGTTCGTGCCGATCCATTCCGCCGGCAATACGGGCTTGATGATCTCGTCGATCACGCCCTCCCTCAGCTCCGACATGCTGACGTCCGCCCGATGCTGTGTCGACAGCACGACCGCATCGATCGATACCGGCTTGTTGTCTTCGTAGACGAAGGTGACCTGGCTCTTGGCATCCGGCCGCAGCCAGGGCAGCGTGCCGTTCTTGCGCACCTCGGCCTGGCGCCGCACGAGCAGGTGCGAGAATGTGATCGGTGCGGGCATGAGTACGTCGGTCTCGTTCGTGGCGTAGCCGAACATCATGCCCTGGTCGCCGGCGCCCTGCTCTTCCGCTGTCGCACGGTCCACGCCAAGCGCGATGTCGGGAGACTGCTTGCCAATGGCGTTCAACACGGCGCACGAATGCCCGTCGAAGCCCATCTTGGAATCATCGTAGCCGATGTCGACGACGGTCTCCCTGACAATCTGCTCGAAATCGACCCAGGCTTCCGTGGTGATTTCTCCGGCGACGATCACGACACCGGTCTTAACCAGCGTCTCGCAGGCTACGCGCGCTTTGGGGTCCTCGGCGAGGATTGCGTCGAGGATGCCGTCCGAGATCTGGTCGGCAATTTTATCCGGATGTCCCTCGGAGACCGATTCCGAGGTGAACACAAAAGAGTCGCTCATTGGAAATCTCTTTCAACAGGCAAGTCGAGGCGCCGAATTGTACCGTAATGTCCCGCGCCGAGACCATTCGCGGAACATAATGATGCAAATGGTTACGTTTCGGGCCAGGCGGCTTGCGGCATCCGCCAAAAACCCTGAAAATGCGCGCCTCGCGAAAGCGATTTTCGCCGCCGATTCACACAACAGACGCCGCCAGGCGCAGAAGACCTCGATGTCAAAAGAAGCCAAAGCAGCCGGTCTGCCGGCCCGGCGGGACCTTGCCAACGCCATTCGTGTACTCTCCATGGACGCAGTCCAGGCCGCCAACTCGGGACACCCGGGCGCCCCGATGGGCATGGCCGATATCGCGGAAGTGCTCTGGAACGACTACCTGAAGCACAATCCTGCCAACCCGCGCTGGCCGAATCGTGACCGTTTCGTGCTGTCCAACGGCCACGGCTCGATGCTGCTTTACAGCCTTCTGCACCTCACCGGTTATGACGTGAGCTTGGACGAACTCCGTAATTTCCGGCAGTTCAGCCAGCGCACGGCCGGTCATCCGGAATACGAGCCCGGGATGGGGGTGGAAACGACCACGGGACCGCTGGGTCAGGGTGTCAGCAACGCGGTCGGCATGGCGCTCGCCGAGAAGATGCTCGCGGCCGAATTCAACCGTGAGGGCTTCCCCGTGGTCGATCACCGCACCTGGGTCTTCCTCGGTGACGGTTGCCTCATGGAAGGTATCTCCCACGAAGCCTGCTCGCTGGCCGGTACGCTGAAGCTCGGCAAGCTGATCGCGTTCTACGACGACAACGACATCTCGATCGACGGCGACGTCGGCGGCTGGTTCACCGACGATACGCCAGGGCGTTTCGAGAGCTACGGCTGGCAGGTCATACGCAACGTCGACGGGCACGACAGTACGGCGGTCGCCGCTGCCATCGAGCAGGCTACGGCTACCGCGCACAGGCCGACGCTGATCTGCTGCAAGACCGTCATCGGCTACGGCGCGCCGAACAAGCAGGGCACCGCGGCGACGCACGGCGCGCCGCTCGGCGAGGACGAGGTTGCCGCCGCGCGGGAGACTCTCGGCTGGCAGCACCCGCCGTTCGAAGTGCCGGCGGCCGTTGCGGACGCGTGGAGCGCACGCGCGACGGGCGCGTCGGAAGAGGCGGCCTGGGCCGACCTGGTCGGCAAGTACGCGACGGCGCATCCCGAGCTGGCGAAGGAATTCGGCCGCCGCATTTCCGGCGAGTTGCCGGACGACTGGACGAGCTTTGTCGACGAGGCAATCTCGAAGATCGATACGGCCGCGGAGAACATGGCTACTCGCAAGGCGTCGCTGGTAGCGCTGAATGCCTTTGCGCCCAAGCTGCCGGAGCTCGCCGGCGGCTCGGCCGACCTGACCGGTTCCAACCTGACCAAGCACGCGGGCTCGAAAGTCATTACGGGCGACGATGCCGGCGGCAATTACGTCTATTTCGGCGTGCGTGAATTCGGCATGACCGCGATCTGCAACGGGATGGCATTGCACGGCGGCATCATTCCCTACAGCGGCACGTTTCTCGTGTTTTCCGACTATGCGCGCAATGCACTGCGTATGGCGGCGCTGATGAAAGTTCAGCAGATTCTCGTCTACACGCACGACTCCATCGGGCTCGGCGAGGACGGACCGACGCACCAGCCGGTCGAGCACGTCGCATCGCTGCGCCTGATGCCGAACATGCGCGTCTGGCGTCCCTGCGACACGGTCGAGACCGCGGTCGCCTGGCGCGATGCGATCGAGCGCCGCGACGGTCCGACGAGCCTCGTGCTGACGCGCCAGGGCGTTCCACACCAGTCACGGGACGCCGCACAGATCGCCGCCATCTCGCGCGGCGGGTACGTGCTGCGGGAATCCGCGGATGTCGCCGACGCCATCCTGATCGCGACCGGTTCGGAGGTTGCGCTTGCCATGGCCGCGGCCGAAAGACTCAAGGAGGACGGCGTCGATGTGCGCGTTGTGTCGATGCCCTGCACCAGCGTTTTCGAGCGCCAGGATGCGGAGTACCGGAACGCGGTCTTGCCACCGGACGTGCCGGCGCGCGTGGTCATCGAGGCAGGTGCCACCGGGACGTGGTGGCGCCACGCGGGGCCGTCCGGCGTAGTGATCGGTATCGACAGTTTCGGCAAATCGGCACCGGCGGGCGAACTTTTCGAACACTTCGGTTTCTCGACGGACAACGTCGTCGCCGCGACCAAGCGCGTTATACGCAATTGACAACGATTTTTTAGCTTCGCCGGATATCAGCCCAACGGGCTGCCCGGCCAGTCGAATCAGCAGGAGAAAAACATGACGATCAAGGTTGGTATCAATGGCTACGGCCGCATCGGGCGGAACATCGTGCGCGCGATCCACGAATCTGGGCGCGCCGGCGAATTCGATGTCGTTGCGCTCAACGACCTCGGCGACGCCGCAACCAACGCGCACCTGACCCGGCGCGACACCGCGCACGGCCCGTTCCCGGGGACGGTCGAGGTCGACGGCAACGACATCATCGTCAACGGCGACCGGGTGAAGGTCTTCGCCGAACGCGATCCGGCCAAGCTGCCGTGGGGCGATCTCGGCGTCGACGTCGTCTACGAGTGCACGGGCCTGTTCCGTACCGGCGAGACCGCCGGCAAGCACCTCGACGGTGGCGCGAAGAAGGTGATCATCTCCGCGCCGGGCGGCGAGGGCGTGGACAAGACCATCGTCTACGGCGTCAATCACGATACGCTGACCGCGGCGGACGCCGTGATCTCGAACGCTTCCTGCACGACGAACTGCCTCGCGCCGCTCGTCAAGCCGCTGCACGAAGCCATCGGCGTCAAGCACGGCATCATGACGACCATCCATGCCTACACGAACGACCAGGTGCTGACCGACGTCTACCACAAGGACCTGCGCCGCGCGCGCTCGGCGACGATGTCGCAGATCCCGACGAGCACCGGCGCGGCGAAAGCCGTGGGTTTGGTACTGCCCGAGCTGAACGGCAAGCTGGACGGATTCTCGATGCGCATACCGACGATCAACGTGTCGGCGGTCGACCTGTCGTTCGTCGCGGAGCGCGCGACCAGCATCGACGAGATCAACGAGGTGCTGAAGGCGGCGAGCGAGGGCGAACTCAAGGGCGTGCTGGCCTACAATGACGAGCCAGTGGTCTCCATCGATTTCAACCACGACCCGGCTTCGTCCACGTACGACGCGTCGCTGACCAAGGTCATCGACGGCACGATGGTCAAGGTCATTGCCTGGTACGACAACGAGTGGGGCTTCTCGAACCGGATGCTCGACACGACGGTCGCGCTCGTCAACGCAAAATAGAGGCTGCACCATGGCCGTTGTCCGCATGTCCGACCTCGATCTCTCCGGCAAGCGGGTTCTCATTCGCGAGGATCTGAACGTGCCGGTGAGGGACGGAATGGTGACGAGCGACGCACGCATACGCGCATCGCTGCCCACGATAAGAAAGGCGCAGGAGGCGGGCGCTGCAGTCATGTTGATATCGCACCTGGGCCGACCGACCGAGGGCGAGCCGGATGATGCGTTTACCCTGCAGCCCGTGGCCGGGCGCCTGTCAGAGTTACTCGGCCACGACGTGCCCTTGGTACGCGACTGGATCGACGGTGTCGATGTGGAGCCCGGCAGTGTCGTGCTGCTCGAGAACGTCCGCTTCCTCGCGGGCGAGAAGGCCTGCGACGAGACCCTGGCGCGCAAGATGGCGGCGCTTTGCGACGTGTTCGTGATGGATGCGTTCGGTACGGCGCACCGGGCGCAGGCGAGCACCTACGGCGTGGCGGAGCACGCGCCGGTCGCCTGCGCCGGGCCGCTGCTGGCGGCGGAACTCGAAGCGCTCGGCAAGGCGCTCGACAACCCGGCGCGGCCGCTGGTGGCGATCGTCGGCGGGTCGAAGGTCTCCACCAAGCTGGACGTGCTCGATGCGCTGGCCGGTATCGTGGACTACCTGATCGTGGGCGGCGGTATCGCCAACACGTTCATCGCCGCTGCCGGCCACGATGTCGGCAAGTCACTGGTCGAGGCCGACATGCTGGATACCGCGCGTGAGCTGGCTGCCGGCGGGGAAGGGCGTGCACAGATACCGGTACCGACAGACGTCGTGGTTGCCGGTGAATTCGCCAACGTGGAAGGAACCACCAAGGCGGTAAGCGCCGTGTCTGGCCAAGAGATGATCCTGGACATCGGTCCGGAGACCGCGGCGCGATTCTGCGAGATCATCGCCGCCGCGGGGACCGTGATATGGAACGGGCCGGTCGGCGTATTCGAGTTCGACAATTTCGGGGCCGGTACGAAGGCCCTGGCCGAAGCCATCGCCGGCAGCCACGCGTTCTCGATTGCCGGCGGCGGTGACACGCTCGCCGCGATCGACAAGTACGGTGTCGCGGACCGAATTTCCTACATTTCGACGGGCGGCGGTGCGTTTCTCGAGTTCGTCGAGGGCAAGAAACTGCCGGCTGTCGAGGTGCTCGAGCGCCGGGCTGCGGGTTAACTCGGCCAGGGGCCGCGGATGGCCACCGTCTTCCCCGGATACTGGATATTTACGAACAGCGTCTTGCCGTCCGGCGCAAAGCACACGCCGGCGAGTTCCGAATTCGAGTAGGCGTTGTCGGCGAGCCGGTACTGCGTACCGTCGGGCCGGATACCGACGAGCCCGCAATGGTCCGACGTATCTTCACAGACGATGAGGTCGCCCCACGGGGACATCGTGAGGTTGTCCGCATTGCGCAGCAGAGAGCCCTCTCCAGCCTCGGCGACCAGCGTGAGCCGTCCGGGTCGCTCCGCTTCGCCGGCCTGCCCTTCGACGGGGCTTGGCTGGTAAAGGAAGACCTGGCCCAGGCGCAGTCGGCCACCGATCGTGCACGTGAAGGCGAACGCGTCGCCGGCGGCGCACAGGCCTTCGCCGCGGGCGAACGTGGCGGCGCCCGCAGCTGCCCCGCGCAGCCGCAGGTCGTTTTCGTCCGGGTCGACATCGTCGAGATCGATCCATTGCGTGGGCAGAGAATCACCGATCCCGATCGCGGGATCGCCCGACCAGTTGTGCAGCTGAAGCGCCGGCTGGCCGGCGATAGCGAGCGCCTGCAGCCGGCCACCCTCGCGCAGATGTCCGGCCAGAACCGGGATGTAGCGGTAGAACAGGCTGTGATGGCGATCCTCGGTCATGTAAACGATGCCGCTCGGCTCGTGGACCGCGCAGGCCTCGTGCTCGAAGCGGCCCATTGCCCTGATCGGCACCGGTTCGGCAAGTCCCGGCTCGTCGGCGGGGACCTCGAAGACGTAGCCGTGCTTCTTGTCGCGGGTGATCAGCCGGCCGCGCGAGAAGTCGGTGCCGGGGCTCTCGAAACACTCCTCGCAGGACAGCCAGCTGCCCCAGGGCGTCGGGCCGCCCGCGCAGTTGAGTTCCGTGCCGGCGAGGCTCAGATGCTGCTGGATCGTGCGTCCTGATTGCGGGTCGTACACGGTGGTCGTGGTGCCACCGGCGCCCGGCGATCTGCCGCCGCCATGATCGTACACGCGTCGCCTAATGCTCTCCGGCAGGGCGTCGAAGCCGGTTCCAAAAGCGCTGTACTCCGGGAAGGCTGGCGGCATCTCGTGATTGCAGACCAATACGACCCTTCCGTCGGGGCCCGGGAAAACTGCCATCCCGTCATGAGCGGGAGGCACCGTGAAGCCATCGTCCATCGTATCGCCGGCATTCGAGACGATCCGGTAGCTGAACCCTTCGGGCATGTCCAGTAGCTCGTCCGGGTCGGGCCGCAAAGGACCAATCGCCGTTTCGCCGACGACAGCAGTGCCTGCAGCCGCCGGGCTGGTTGCCGCCGCTGCGAGGCATTGCAGGAACCGGCGTCGATTGATCATGGTCTGGACCGGGTTGTGGGAAACCGCGCAGGATAACAATACATTGTTACAGGATGTTAACGAACCGCGGATCCGCAATACTACCGACACGCCATTGTGCAATAATCGCCGCCATGCAACGACGGACAAAGATCGTGGCGACGCTCGGACCGGCGACCGACCACGCTAGAACTCTTGTGAAAATGATCGACGCCGGCCTCGACGTCGCACGCATCAACTTCTCGCACGGCGAGGCGTCGGAGCATCGTCGACGAGCCGCACAGCTCCGCGAGGCTGCCGCCGAATGCCGGCGTGACGTCGGCTTGCTCGGTGACCTCCAGGGCCCGAAGATCCGGGTGCAGCGGTTCAGGGACCGGGCTGTCGAACTGAAGGACGGCGCGTCGTTCTTCCTTGACAGTGCGCTCGGATTCGAGGATGGCACCGAGGATGGTGTCGGGGTCGCCCTCGAGACATTGCACCAGGACGTCAGGCCGGGCGACAGCCTGCTGCTCAACGACGGCATGATCTCGCTGCAGGTCACTCGTATCGAGGGTACCCGCGTGCACACGACCGTCATCAACGGCGGCATCCTGTCCAACCACAAGGGCATCAACAAGAAGGGCGGCGGCCTGTCGGCGCCCGCGCTGACCGACGTCGACCGCGAGAACATCAAGCTGGCGGCCGAACTCGAAATGGACTTCCTGGCGGTCTCGTTCGTCCGTGACGGCGATGATGTCCGCGAAGCACGCCGCTTGTTCGAGGAGGCCGGCGGCAAAGGTCTTATCGTTGCAAAGATAGAGCGCGTAGAGGCGATAGAAGATCTCGATTCGATCATCGAGGCCGCCGACATCATCATGGTCGCGCGCGGCGACCTCGGTGTCGAGATGGGCTACGCCGAGCTGACCGGCATGCAGAAGAAGCTCATTCGCAAGACCCGCAAGGCCAGCAAGATCGTCATCACGGCGACGCAGATGATGGAGTCGATGATCCAGAACCCGATTCCGACGCGCGCGGAAGTCTCGGACGTATCGAACGCCGTCATGGACGGTACGGACGCGGTCATGCTGTCGGGTGAGACGGCTGTCGGCCGCTATCCGGTAAAGGCGATTCGCGCAATGGCGGAGGTCTGCAAGGGGGCTGAAAAGTTCCCGCTGCCCGAGGGCCTCACGCGCCATCGCATCGGTGATTTCTTCGAGCGCGTCGACGAAGCAATTGCCATGGCAGTGATGTATACCGCAAACCACCTGAATGTGACGGCGATTATCGCGTTGACCGAGTCGGGGTCTACGGCACGCTGGATGTCGCGCATCCGCTCCGACATCCCGATCTATGCGTTGACGCCGCATGCGACTACCGGTCGCCGCGTGACCATCTATCGTGGCGTGTACCCGGTGCCGTTTCGCGCCGAGAATGCCGAGGGCGGCCCGTACCGGGACGTTTTCGACACGCTGTTGAAGCGCGATTTGGCGAAACCCGAGGACTACGTCATCGTGACCAAGGGTGATATCGAAGGCGTGTCAGGCGGCACGAACTCGATGACGATCGTGCAGGTAACCGAGGCGGACTAGGGTATGCGGCGCTGGTTGCTGCGTGCCGGGATCGCGGTGCTCGCGATGCTTTCCGCTGTTGCGCTGGCGGCGTGGCTGACATTGCGGGCGAGCCTGCCGCCACTCGACGGCGAGCTGGAGGTGCCGGGCCTGGCGCATGCGGCAGCGATTCGCCGCGACGACGCCGGCATCCCGACAATCACGGCACGCACACGTGCGGATCTCGCTTACGCGACCGGGTTCGCACATGGTCAGGACCGGTTCTTCCAGATGGACCTGATCCGGCGCCAGGCGGCCGGCGAGTTGTCGGCATTGTTCGGCGAGGTCGCGCTCTACACCGACAAGCGCTATCGCTTTCACCGTTTCAGGGATCGCGCTCGCGCCGCCCTGGCTGCGGCGCCCGAGGCACATGTCACCATTCTCGAAAATTATGCGGACGGCGTGAACGCGGGTCTCGCGAGTCTGGGTGCGCGCCCGTTCGAACACATATTGCTGCGAGCGGAACCCGAACCCTGGCGGGCCGAGGACTCCGTGCTGGTGGTCTACGCGATGTTCGTGCAGCTCAATGACGGGCGTGCCAGCAATGACGTGCGCCGCGGCCTCGCACACCGGTCGCTTCCGGCGGAGGTGTTCGACTGGCTCTACCCGCAGGGCTCGCGCTGGGATGCCCCGATCATGGGAGAGGCGAGAACGCAGCCGCCCTTGCCGCCTGCCAGCATCTTCTCGGTCCGCGACGTCATGGACACGCCACCGGCGGCGGGCGAGGTTGGCAAGCGGTATCTGAACGGCAGCAACAACTGGGTCGTCGGCGGCGCCTTGACCGGCAACGGGCGTGCGCTCATGTCGAACGACATGCACCTGGGACACAACGTCCCGAACATCTGGTACCAGGCACGGCTGGTGGTGACCGGCGAGGAGCCGAGAGACATCACCGGCGTGTCCCTGCCGGGCACGCCATTCATAACCGCCGGCAGCAATGGCCACATTGCCTGGGGCTACACCAACAGCTACGGTGATTGGGCGGATGCCGTGTTACTACGCCCCGGCGCCACGCCTGGCACCTACCGGACGCCGCAAGGCGACCGCGAGTTCGACATCCGTCGTGAATCGATCGAGATCAGGGATGCCGACCCCGTCGTCTACCAGATCCGCGAGACCGTCTGGGGCCCAGTCGACGACTCGGTCGACTATCCGGACGGCGACATCGCGGTCAGTTGGATCGCACACAGCCCCGAGGCCCTGAACCTCAATCTCCTCACGCTGGAAGCCGCGGCCGACGTGCGGGAGGCCCTTGAGATCGCTTCCACGATGGGTATCCCGCCGCAGAATTTCGTCGTCGGCGACAGCGATGGCAACATCGGCTGGACCATCGCAGGCCGGATTCCGGCGAGGAATGGTTTCGACGCGATGGTCCCGTCGGACTGGAGCAGGGAAGATGGCTGGGCTGGGTGGCTGGCTCCCGAGGATTACCCGCGTATGTACAATCCGGCCGGGGGCCGAATCTGGACCGCCAACGCGCGCGTTGCCGATGCGGAAGCGCTCGAGGTCATCGGCGACGGCGGCTACGATCTCGGTGCCCGCGCCCGCCAGATCCGGGACTCGCTGCTTGACTCGGATGACTTCGCGCCGGCGGATATGCTGGCGATCCAGTACGACGATCGTGCGCTGTTCCTGTCCCGCTGGCGCGACGTGATACTCGGCGTGCTCACGGACGAGCGGGTTGCCGCAAGCCCGAAGCTCGCCGAGTACCGCGAGCTGGTCCGCGACTGGATCCCGCGGGCGACGCCCGAATCGGTCGGTTACCGCCTCGTGCGGGCATTCCGGCTCGAGGTGCAGTCGAAGGTTTTCCACGGGCTAATGGCGCCGGTGCGGGCGGCGAATGGCGGCGATATGGAGCCGCTGCTCAGCAACCAGTTTGAGGGCGTGCTCTGGCAGCTGCTCTCGGAGCGGCCGCATCACCTGCTGCCGGGTGCCTATGTTTCCTGGGACGAGCTTCTGCTCGATGCCATCGATACCAATATGGCGTGGTTCGCGAACCACTACGACGACAGGTTGGCCGAGCGCAGCTGGGGCGAGATCAACACGGCATCGATCCGCCACCCATTGAGCGAGGCCTTGCCAGTGCTTTCACCATTGCTGGACATGCCGGCGGAGCCTCTGAACGGTGACGTCGACCTGCCGAAGGCGCAGGGACCCGAGTTCGGCGCCTCGCAGCGCTTTTCGGTGTCGCCCGGCGACGAGAAGAACGGCTTGATGCAAATGCCCACGGGCCAGAGCGGTCATCCCCTGTCGAAATTCTATCGCAAGGGCCACGACGAATGGGTGCACGGGCGACCCAGCCCGTTCCTGCCGGGCGAGCCGCGGCACGAACTCACGCTGGTACCGGCCGGGTGATACTGAGTCTCGCGGAACGACGTGCCGACTCCTGACCTCGCGCCCGTCAACGGGTAAGATATTCCCAGCACGTTCAGAAACATCGGGACAGACATGACCGACACTCGCTTCACAGGCACAAGCACCTACGTCGCAACGGACGACCTCATGATGGCCGTCAATGCGGCGGTTACGCTCGAGCGGCCCATCCTGGTAAAGGGAGAGCCTGGCACAGGCAAGACCCAACTGGCGGTGGAAGTAGCGAACGCGCTGGGCAAACCGTTATTCGAATGGCATATCAAGTCCACCACCAAGGCGCAGCAGGGTCTCTACGAGTACGACGCGGTGGCACGACTGAGGGATTCGCAGCTCGGCGACGACCGCGTCCACGATATCGCCAACTACATCCAGCAGGGGAAGATCTGGGAAGCTTTTACTTCGGACGAACAGCCGGTACTGCTTATCGACGAGATCGACAAGGCCGACATCGAGTTCCCGAATGACCTGCTGCGGGAGCTCGACCGCATGGAGTTCTATGTCTACGAGACGAAGCAACTCGTCACAGCGAAACACCGTCCGATCATCGTGATCACCAGTAATAACGAGAAGGAACTGCCCGACGCGTTCCTGCGCCGCTGTTTCTTCCATTACATCAAGTTCCCGGACAAGGACACGATGTCGAGGATCGTCGACGTGCACTACCCCGACCTGAAGAAGAGCCTGCTACGGGAAGCGCTTAATGCTTTCTACAAACTACGCGAGGTGCCGGGACTGAAGAAGAAGCCGTCAACATCCGAGCTGCTCGACTGGATCAAGTTGCTGCTGGCGGAGGACATTCCGCCGGAAGCGCTGCGAAGCAACGACAAGCGCAAGGCAATCCCGCCCCTTTACGGTGCGTTGCTCAAGAATGAACAGGACGTGCATCTTTTCGAACGTCTGGTGTTCCTGGATCGCGGCGCGGGACAACAATAGCCACGATGCTGATACCGTTTTTCTACATGCTTCGAGAAGGTGGCATGAGTACGTCGATCACGGAGCTCCTCACGCTCCTGGAAGCGATGAAGCGAGGCGTGGCCGGCACAAGCGCCGACGACTTCTACTATCTATCGCGCGCTGCACTGGTCAAGGACGAATCGCAGTTCGATCGTTTCGACCGGATATTCGCCGCCTACTTCAAAGGTGTCGAGGATAGTCTCGGTGACCTGTTCGAGGAGCTTCCGGAGGACTGGCTGCGGCAACAGGCGGAGCTGCTGCTTTCGGAAGAGGAGCGCGCGAAAATTGAGTCGCTCGGCGGCTTCGAGGAATTGATGAACGCCCTGCGCGAACGCCTGCAGGACCAGGACGATCGCCACGAGGGGGGCAGCAAATGGATCGGCACTGCGGGCACGTCGCCGTTCGGCGCTTACGGCTATAACCCGGAAGGCGTCCGCATCGGCCAGCACGGGTCGCGGCACCGCAGCGCCGTGAAGGTCTGGGACCGGCGCGAATACCGCAATCTCGACGACTCCGTCGAACTCGGAACCCGCAATATCAAGGTGGCGTTACGGCGGCTGCGGAAGTTCGCGCGCGAAGGCGCGGCGGACCAGCTCGACCTCGAAGACACCATCGACAAGACTGCGCGCAATGCCGGGCTGCTCGACATCCGGATGGTCCCGGAACGGCACAATGCCGTCAAGGTACTGCTGTGCCTGGATATCGGCGGTTCGATGGACGATCACGTCCGGGTCTGCGAGGAGATGTTCTCGGCGGCGCGCAGCGAGTTCAAACACCTCGAGTATTTCTACTTTCACAACTTCATTTACGAATCGCTTTGGAAGGACAATCGCAGGCGCCACCAGGAGCGCGTGCCGACGCTCGATATCATTCACAAGTACGGTGCGGACTACAAACTGATCTTCGTCGGCGACGCCACGATGAGCCCGTACGAAATCGTCTACGCGGGCGGCAGTGTCGAGCACTGGAACGAGGAGCCGGGCGCCGTCTGGATCAAGCGCCTGCTGAACACCTACCACAAGGCGATATGGCTGAACCCCGAGCCGAGGGAACGCTGGGATTTCACGCCGTCAGTCAAGCTGACGCGCGAGATAATGGACGATCGCATGTTCCCGCTCACGATCGCGGGCCTCGACGAGGGTATCAAGGCGCTGCACTAGCCCCGAGCGCTTCGAGATCAGCGAGCACGTCTGCTGCGTGCGTGTCCGGGTCAACCTTTTCGTAATGCCGCGCAATAATGCCCCGCGGATCGACGATGAAGGTCTGCCGCTTGGCAACGGTCCAGCCCATCATCTTCGTCTTCACGCCGTAGGCGTCGGCCGTCTTTCCGTCCGCATCCGCCAGCAGAGGGAACGGCAGGCCGTGATTTTCCGAGAATTTCTTGTGCGACTCGACGTCGTCCAGGCTCACGCCGAGAATCTGCGCGTTCAGCTTGCGGAACGCGAAAATGTTGTCGCGAAACTCGCAGGCCTCGGTCGTGCAGCCCGGCGTCTCGTCTTTCGGGTAGAAGTACAGCACGACCCACTGATCCCTGTAATCCTCGAGCGAGTGCAGCTGCCCATCCTGGTCCGGCAGCTCGAATTCGGGCGCGGGGACGCCGATCTCGACGCTATCATCGGCGAGGGCAGGAGCGACGGGCAACAAGACCAGGGCCAGGAGCAGAGAACCGGGCA
>JABAHS010031136.1_pt1 | contig 22582 bp, 25 predicted proteins | sample 7062111 | NCBI WGS metagenome assembly JABAHS01 (sample SAMN14534600, study PRJNA622989) | marine sediment metagenome | biome: marine biome [ENVO:00000428]; feature: marine pelagic biome [ENVO:01000023]; material: deep marine sediment [ENVO:00002113]; isolation source: pool of 4 deep marine... | reverse complement strand
GAGTATTATGTATTTCATAGCAGCATAAGTTTAATTCAAAACTAATTCTTTTTCATCACCGATAATTCTTACTGCTCCAACTTCATCAGTGTCTAATAAGAGTAAATCGCCATCCAAATTTTTATATTCTCCAACGTTGCTAATGATCAATATCTCTGGTGATACTTTCTGGATAAATTCATCCACAGCAGAGTTTTCGTTGATGTCTGGTATATACAGAACCTGACTTTTCATGTTTCCCATCGAAGAATTTATCAGCCGTTGTTGAATTTTTTCCTGATTGATAGATTCTCCAAAGAGAAAACTTGATCTCATATGAGTTAGTTTAAAAACTAAGGCTCAATAGTTTTTATAAGCACTACCGCATGGGCGGCAATTCCTTCACCTCTGCCAGTAAAGCCCATTTGGTCTGTTGTGGTGGCTTTAACTCCAATTGAATCAGAAGGGGTTTGCAAAGTATTTGATAGTGTTTCTTTTATTTTTGTTATGTGGGAGGTTAACTTAGGTTTCTCACAAACTATTACGCTGTCCAGATTTTCAATCTCATAACCTCTGTCTTTAAGCAACTTCTTTGTTTCCTCAAGAAATACCAGACTGGACATGCCTTTATATTTTGGATCAGAGTCTGGAAAATGGGTGCCTATATCTCCCTCACCCAGTGCTCCAAGGAGAGCATCACATATGGCATGGCTAAGAACATCAGCATCAGAATGACCGGCAAGTCCCAAATCGAAAGGAATTTCTACTCCACCGATTATGAGCTTACTGTCTTTAGAAAATCTGTGTGCATCAAAGCCATATCCTATTTTATACATGATCATATCTTCTCATAAATTTGAGATTTTAAGATGAATTCTCCAGCTTCTATATCTTCAGGGTTAGTGATCTTTATATTATATCTAGAGGATTTCACTAGCTTTACCTTCTCTCCTAATCTCTCCACAAGTGCAGCCTCGTCAGTACCTAAATAACCTTCTTCTGAGGCTTTTTCGTAAGCCATATTTAAAATATCATACTTAAATGCCTGGGGGGTCTGAGCAAGCCATATAGTTTCTCTAGCTAATGTGTTTTCAATTAGGTCATCAGAATCAGATTTTTTTACTGTGTCGATAGAGGGGTAGGCTGCGATTGCCCCGCTGGATGTCAGGGCTGAGGCTACAACTTGTTCAATTAGATCAACGGTAACAAATGGGCGAACACCGTCATGTACAACAACTATTTCAGCATCGGATGTAATTGATTTAAAACCTTTTTCAACAGATATTTGCCGCTCATCACCGCCAAAGATAACTTTAGTAACTTTCGTGATATTATATCTATCAACTATTTCACTCTGAGTGTACTCAACCCATCCCTCAGGAACTACAACTACTATTTCTGATACAGATTCTGAACTCTCAAAACTCTCCAATGAATAGACAATAATTGGTTTACCAGAGAGAGGTGTAAATTGTTTTGGTAATTTATCCTCCCCCTGAGTTCCAAATCTTTTTCCTGTTCCGCCTGCTGTAATGATAGCAGCGGTATCTATTTTAACCATTGAAGTTTGAAGCCATGCGCTTGTTATCTTCTTTTACTTTGGAGAAGATCATTCTACCCGTAGGTGTTTGAAGAACACTAGTTACAGAAACATCTATCTTGTTTCCTAGATATCTCTTGGCGTCATCTACAACAACCATTGTTCCATCTTCAAGATACCCAACACCCTGGTTATTTTCTTTTCCTTCTTTCACTACATGAATATTCATTGTTTCACCAGGCAGCACAACAGGTTTTAGTGCATTAGACAATTGGTTCAAATTAAGCACCTTAACATTTTGTAGCCCGGCAACTTTGTTCAAATTGTAGTCATTTGTGATAATAACGCCCTTGAGTTTTGCTGCAAGCTCGACAAGCTTTAAATCAGCTTCTTTAACATTTGGAAAGTCGTGGCTCGTAATTTTAATAGAGACGCTTGGTATGTCTTTTTGCATTCTCTTTAACACATCCAGCCCACGCCTTCCTCTAACTCGTTTAATTGGCTCTGAAGAATCGGCAATGTGCTGAAGTTCTTTGATTATAAATTTAGGAACAATGAGAGGTCCTGTAATAAATCCAGCCTCTGCTACATCAGCTATTCTTCCATCAATAATTACGCTTGTATCAAGAATTTTAGCCTCACCACCACCTTTTGAAGAGTATCTACGACCGCTTTCTTCAGCTTCTCTCCCTTTGTTTACTCCGAGTGTTAGACCAAAGTTAAATAACAAGAGAAAGAATGCTACAGAAATATATGGCAAGATTTTCTCTGGAATAGATAATATCCCAAGCACTTCAATTAAGGCAAAAAATGATAGTGCTGCCGCCCCCATACCTATTGCTCCACCTAATATGGCCTTTGGGCTGAGGTTTTTAATTATAAATTCCGATCCCCAAACAATGCCAACTGTAACAATACCAAGAAGAATTCCAACTCCAACAGATATAGGAAGTTCGTAGTTTGGATATGAAATTCCAAAACCAGCTAGTGCTGCTAATACAAAAAATAGTATCTTAAGCTTCATTTCGCTCACCTCGATCTCTACCTCAGCTTGGTTGGATTAAAATAGAACTAAGTATAAGAAAATAATATATATGAAAGGTATTAGAAGCGCTTATATGTATTTAAGTATGTATCTTGCGCTGAATCCCTAACTTGGGTTACATTAGCCTATTTTAAAACATTTCAGCAAGTGTGGCAGAGAGTATTTTATTATAGTGTTACTAAGACTTTCCACTATTTACTTCTTCAACTATGCTGACTATCTCGTCAACTACTCTCGTGTACTTACTTTCTCCGGTACCACTCCCCTTTGCCCTGCCGTCAATACCTACATCAGCAAGAACTTTTCCTGTAGTACCGTCAACAAGCGTAACCCATACTTGGACAGAACCCTTACCCTTGTCCTCAATTCCTCTAAATACATACTCACAATATTTACAGCCCCGAACGTATCCGCTGACAACACCCCGGACAACTAGTACTTTTTGCTGTCCATTAGTCTCGTAGGTTGAAGAACGACTAACAACCTCTACATTGTTCTTTGTTCTCAACTCGTTGGCTACCATATCAGCAATATCGACGCCCGAATCATATGGAACCCACTCTAAATCCGACTTCCTAAAATCAGGTATTAGAATAACTTCGTAACTCTCATATGTGCTCTCAGGAGCTTTATAAACATTTACAGTTGTTGGTGAAAAACAACCAGCAATTATGAGGAATGATAGGATTACGCAACTATATATAAACTTATTTACCACTCCGTCCTCCGAGTTATTTAATACTATTATTGTATCCAAATTTGAGATTTGTGAAAGGGCTAGGCTAAATAATGAGAAGTTTCGACAACTCTAAAGTTGAAAATCCATTATAATTTAGACACAAAAAAGGGAGCCTCAGCTCCCTTTTTTATTTTAGATATTGTCTACTACATAACTTTCTTTAATTTCCTTTAATTAGTGTGTCCCAGTATCGTCTTACAAAAATTAATAATGGGATCAATAAATACAGAAGATTCGATATTCCTGATGAACCGGCAGCAGCAAGTGAACAATCACTACCGTCATTTCTCACAGATACAAATATGAAATCGCTAAAGCTTTGCCCACCTAACACTGTTAACAGTGCTCCTATTGTAAAATCACCTCGGAAATTAGGGGCAATGAATACGATAGTTACTCTAACAGTCTGGCCTTCAAGAATATTGCCAAGGTCACAATCTACTGAGTTTGTAGTCGTACAATTTCCTTGAGAGGTTTGAACACTACGTACTTGAAATTCCCCAGAGAAATCAACATCAAACATTGCATCTAGAGCATCTGCTTTTATCTGTATATCATCGGAATTGAGGTTAGTAAGAATTTAAGTAAGTAAACGAAATTGATATTTCTACCCTTTTATTAAGTCCGATAAATATCGTATACTTTTTTTTCATCTATATTCTCGGAACCTTTTTATATGACCATATACAATCTTATTAGCTTTGTTGGGATTTTTGTTTTGATAGGACTGGCTTGGCTATTTTCTACAAATAGGCGAAATGTTAACTTCCGCATAATCATATGGGCTTTAGTAATACAATTTGTTTTTGCCGCTTTTGTTTTTCTTGTTCCTGCAGGTGCAAAAGTTTTTCTCTATTTAAACGATGTAGTTGTAAAAGTCTTGGGTTCAGCTTCCGCTGGCGCCGAGTTTCTTTTTGGTAGATTAGCCCTTCCTCCCGGAACAGAGAATCAATATGGAGAAAGCTCACTTGGTTTTTTCCTAGCATTTCAAGCCCTCCCAACCATTATCTTTTTCTCAGCCCTAATGTCTATTTTTTACTACTACAATATTATGCAAAGGGTAATTAAAGGTTTTTCTTATGCTTTTACAAAACTTATGAATATATCTGGGGCTGAATCATTAAGTGCAGCGAGCAATATTTTTGTGGGAATAGAATCAGCGCTCACAATTAAGCCTTATTTGCCAGATATGACACGCTCAGAGATATGCACAATACTAACTGCTGGTATGGCCACAGTATCCTCTAATATTCTTGCTTTATATGTTTTCAGTTTGCAGAATCAATTTCCTACAATTGCCGGTCATCTTATTTCTGCTTCAATACTATCTGCCCCCGCAGCAGTGGTTATGTCCAAATTGCTAGTTCCCGAGGATGAAACACCAAAAACGCTAGGAACAAACGTTGACCCTTACTCCGAGAAAGAAGGAAGCCTTTTTGAAGCAATAATTAATGGCGCAGAAAGTGGAGTGAAGCTCATTATAGGTATTGTTGCACTTCTAATTGCTATCTTGGGTTTGGTAGCACTTCTTGATTTGATTTTAGGAGGAGTGGGGACTCATATAAACAGTTTTATCGGCATGGACATTGACTGGTCTCTAAAAGGATTTATGGGTTATCTGTTCTATCCATTAACGTTGATTATAGGTATTCCTTACTCTGATGCCTATACAATCTCAAAAATTATTGGTGAAAGAACCATTGTTACAGAAGTAGTATCTTATAATAACCTTGCCTATGCAATAGAGAATGGTCTATTAAAGGATCCAAGATCCCAAGTCATAACAGCATATGCTCTATGCGGTTTTGCCCATATAGCCTCTATGGCTATTTTTGTCGGAGGAGTGGCAGCCCTCGCACCTTCTAGAAAAAAAGATATAGCTGCTATGGGACTCCGTGCTTTGGTTGCTGCAACCCTTGCCTGTCTGATGACTGCATGTATAGCGGGCGTCTTCTTTACACAAAAATCCATCCTGTTTTAATCCATCTGAGTTTATACGAACGTACTATTTTTTAGAAGCCAAATGGTTAGGCGGAAAATAGTTATTTTGCCAATGCTTTAAGGCTCAAAATAGTAGGAGATAAAAATATGCTCGAATCATTTAATGATAAGAATCAAAACAGGAGTTTTCGTGGGAAAGAACAAAACAGAAAAGAGAAAATTTTGGATTCTGCTGAGTATTTATTTGCAAGTAAAGGTCTTAAAGAAACCTCAGTGAGAGATATTACTTCCCATGCACATGTCCACTTAGCGGCAGTGAATTATCATTTTCAAACCAAGGATGGTTTGCTTAAAGCATTGATGGACAGAAGAATAACACCTCTTAATCAACAGAGACTCGAGCTATTGGATAACTATGAAAATAGATTTGGTAAAGGTTCTGTCCCAGTAGAGTATGCACTGCATGCACTACTAGCCCCAGGAATAAAAATGTGTTTTGAGGAACCCGATTTTTTAAGAATAACCGGGCAAATTGCATCTCATCCTGACGAAGATACGTACAATATCTTTGTAACTAATTTTGAGGGCGTTTTCTCAAGGTTTAATGATGTTCTCTCTTCGTCACTACCACAAATTACTGATGAAGATTTAATTTGGAGAATACATTTTTTAACCGGCTCAATGATCCACACCTGGACTAGCCATGGAACACTGACTTCGCTCTCTGCAGGTATTTGTAAGGTAGGCAAGCAAGAAGATTTAATCAACAAATTAATAGCATTCTGTGCAGCTGGCTTAAAAGCAGAAGATTATAGTCATCCAACAGAGCAAGATGAGCAAGATAAGGAAAATTAAAGAAATAATAATCGAGGGAGAAAGAAAAATAATGAAAGCTAGTTCTTTTGAAACAGCATTAGATGATCACAGTAAGGAGAGTTTTGGGCTAATGGATGAAGATATCAATGATGGAGCTTCTATAGCGAATGAGATCATTAATAACGATATTAAATATGAAGAAAAATCTGAAAAAAACAAATCTAGCAATAACAGATATGACAACAATAGCGAGCTCAGATTAGTAAATGCATATTTTAAGGAAGTTGGTTGCGAGACTCTACTTAATCCGAAGGACGAAATTGAAATAGCTGCAAAAATTAAAGAGTGTGAGTTGCAAGCAAAGAATTTAATAAAAATTATTCAAAAAGCTACTGATAAACCTTCAGATGGGACCATGGAAGAGTATGTAGATAAGTTCAGGAATTTATTCAGTGATCCCTCATATAAAAAAAGCTTTAACCCAAAAGAGTACGAGAGTCTTCAAAAGCATGTAATTGTTCTCGATGCATATGTGAAGAAAGCAAATCAGCTAAAGAACTTTTTTGTCAGAGCTAACTTGAGGCTTGTTGCCAGTATGGCCAAAAAATATGTTGGCCGAGGAGTTCCATTTCTAGATTTAATTCAAGAGGGCAATCTTGGGCTGATTAAGGCTGTAGAACGGTATGATCATACCAAAGGTTATAGGTTTTCAACTTACGCATGCTGGTGGATTAACCAAGCTATGAATAGAGGTGTCTTTAATCAAACCAGAACCGTGAAGATACCTGCTTATGTATTGGAGAAAGCGGGAAAAGTATGGAGTGAGCGAGCAAAGTTTGTCGAGGAACAAGGAAGAGAACCTCAGCCGCGTGAGATTGCAGGCAAAGTTGGCATGAGCGTAGAGAATGTAAAGCAGGTGCTCGAGTCTCATAATGGGAATAATATGGTTCGGCTTGACTCTCCCATATGGAATGGGGAAAAAGCAACATATATGGACTACATGGAAGACTCGGAAACCTTACCAGTAGATAATCTTATAGCGGAAGTTTCAATTCCTTCAAGCATAGAGCACGCTCTTGGTATGTTAGACGAAAGAGAGTGTGAAGTAATAAAGATGAGGTTTGGAATAGGCTACAATCAACCCTCTACCTTAGATGAAATCGGGAAAAGGTTTGGATTAACAAGGGAGAGAATAAGGCAGATTGAAAAAACAGCGCTTAGAAAAATAAGAGAATCAGCTGCTGCTCCAGCGCTCAAAAGCTTAATCGAAAAAAATTAATTGATTATTCAAAAGCAATCCGCTTGAGGTGTTAGAGGGGGGAGCCTCCAGCGGAGGCTTTTTAACTGTACATGCATTCCGCATATTTATTAAAGAAAAAATAAAGTTTTTTGAAAAAAAGTCTTGACATATATTTTTTTAGTGATATTATTTTACCAACTAGTCAACTAAAGGTTAAAAATGGGAAGAACAAGTACAGCAAAAGAAAAGTTAGTAACTAGCGCAATTGAGCTTATAGGTAACCGCAGCTACAATGCTGTAGGTGTACAGGAACTATGTGACCACTCAGGAGTTAAAAAAGGAAGTTTCTATCATTTCTTTCCCTCAAAGCGTGATCTCACATTAGAGGCTCTTGATACAATGTGGGGCAAGTTTAAAGAAGAAATGCTTGATCCTATATTTAACTCAGATATGTCTGCATTTGATAAATTTAATGTTTTAATCAATAAATCTTATGAATATCAAGCAGATACAAAAGATTGCACTGGTTGTGTTACAGGTTGTGGAATAGGCAATTTGGCTCTTGAGCTAAGTACACAAGATGAGATCATTCGCCAAAAGATAGAGCAAATATTTGAAGAATGGGCTCAGTACTTTGAAAATATTATTGTAGATGCGATAAATGAAGGTGATCTTTCGGTTGATACAGACCCTAGATCGACTGCCCAGGCGGTTTTAGCCTACATGGAAGGTGTATCACTTATGGGGAAAACCTTTAATGATCCCACGATGATTAGCAGATTGGGTGAAGGGATATCAAGAATATGTATTTCTAAAAGAAAAGTTGCTTTAGAGGATAATATGTAATGGTTTGTTAATATATTTTTTTGCAGTTTTACAAACCAACTGGTCAACTATAAAAATTAAGCGGGAGGCTAATAAAATGAAAGATTTATCATTAAACAATTTCCAAGAGATACCAAATCTAAATGCGAATTATCAAGATTATGTTGATATAGATAATTCAAAGGATGAGGCTCTAGTTAAGTTATTTGTAGATTCTCAGAATGAAGAGGCTTTTACGGAGTTAGTAAACAGATACTCTGACAAAGTATACAGGTTGGCCTACAGATTAACCGGAAATCCTGATGATGCTGAGGAAGTGCTGCAGGAGGTCTTTATTATTCTTGTTGAGAAACTTGGAACATTCAGGCAGGAATCAAGATTTTCTACATGGCTATATAGAGTGGCAGCTAATGCTAGCTATATTTACCTTCGTGGAGGAAAAAAGGATAAGCAGAGCAAAGTAAGCATAGATGATTATAAACCATACAATGACCATGGAGTCCTTGAGGGCGTTGAAGATACAGACTGGAGCGAGATCCCAGATTATAAGCTACTCAGCCAAGAGGGTACTCAACTAATTGAAAAAGCTATCAATCAGCTCCCAGAGGAGTATAAGATAGTTTTTCACATGAAAGATATTGAGGGTATAACAAGTAAGGAAATCGCAAAGTCACTTGGTCTATCTTTACCTGCAGTTAAATCCAGGGTGCTCAGAGCAAGGCTCTTCTTAAGAGATAAGCTTTCAAATTATTACTCTGAATGGGATAAAAATTAGAACTTTGTTCAATTAGGCGGGATTAAGGATTCCTTGAAGCTCACCGCTCTGAAATAATTCAGTGCAGATGTCACATCCCCCTATGAACTCTCCATTTACGTAGAGTTGAGGGATAGTAGGCCAGTTTGAATAATCCTTAATTCCCTGTCTGATTTCAGGGTCAGTTAGCACATCAACAGTTTCATACATTACATCACAGGCATCTAGGATTTGCACTACTCTGGCTGAGAAACCGCATTGAGGCATTTCTCTGTTACCTTTCATATATAGCATTACTTTGTTATTTTTTACCTGTTCATCTATTTTTTGTTTAATGTCTGACATTATTTAGCTCCCTACTTGTTATTTTCCCATTGCTCAGGTGTAAGTGTCTTAAGAGAAAGAGCATGAATTCTCTCCTTCATTGCATCACCTAATACGGAGTATACCAGTTTGTGTCTTTCTATAAGAGATTTTCCTTCAAACTCAGTCGAGACAATAAGAGCCTCAAAATGTGTTCCGTCTCCATCTACATTTACTACTAAGTTAGACATCCCGTTTTCAATCATCATTTTAATTTCATTTGGATCCATAGCCGATAGTATAAATGTTTTTACTATCCTTTCAATAATTTAAGCGAACAAACATTGCAAATTATGGAGTAGAATCTATAATTTCTTCGTATTAGAATTTTTGTGTATAGCTAGTCCGCAAAAACTATGAATGAATCCTTTTGGAGGAACAGAAATGAAAGTTAGTGAAATAATGACAGAGCCTGTATTTACAATAGAGGAAGATAGAAGTTTGGAAGAGGTAGCTCAAAAAATGTTGAATAACCGAGTAGGTGGTTTACCCGTTGTCGATGGGAATGGAAAGATTGTTGGAATGGTTACGGAATCTGATTTCTCTGCTAAGGAGCACGCTATACCATTTTCAAGACAATATGCACCTCAGTTGTTTGGCGAGTGGATGTCCAAAGAGGGTATTGATAAAGCATACAAAGCTGCAAGGAGTATTGAGGTTAAAGAAATAATGAGCAGTCCTGCCGTAACTATAACAGAGGATGAAACAGTGGCAAAGGCAATTAGGAAGATGTTAGAGCGCAGTGTGCATAGACTTCCGGTGGTTAGGGATGATGTTCCTGTAGGGATAGTATCAAGACATGATCTCTTAAAACTTGTAGTTCAGAAATTTGAAGGCTTTGATAAATAATGGGCAGATTCGGTGTTAGCGTAGAGAAAGAAGAAGCGCTTTTAAAAAAAATGAAAGAGCTTGGAGTAGAAGAAACTGACATCGAAGAGAAATTTATCAGATCAGGCGGCCCAGGCGGGCAAAACGTAAACAAAGTAGCAACCTGCGTCCAGTTAAAGCACATCCCAACAGGCACTATTGTTAAAATCCAAGATGACCGCTCCCAAGGTGTTAACCGTTTTTTGGCAAGGAGGTCACTAGTATCAAAAATAGAAGAGAGAACCTCAGACAAACCAACCAAAGAGCAACTCAAGATAGCAAAAATTCAAAAGCAAAAAAAGAGAAGAAAAAGACGTACAAAATCAAAGTTAGAATCTAAGAGCGATTCATAATTTATCTTCTAACCATATATATTTTCATTTTAGACTTAAAGTGCTAGTATTTTGTTCTGCACATTTTGAACATGGAGGATAGGCGAATGAATACAAATGTTAATAAGAAAATAGCTCTTTTAGTCTTGGTTTTAGTTTTTTCAGTTGGTTGTCATAAAAATACAACCGCTAACAAAGCTGATTTCGAGTCTAGCAATAAAACTACAAACATAGATAGTGCTAATTTTGATACTGAAAATGCGTTTACTCCAATAGTTATGTCAGTCTTAGCACCACCTGTTCCTGTTAAGGGGTCTGATGGTCGCTACCACATAACTTACGAGCTCTTTCTTGCAAACTCTAATACCTTTGATTGGGAAGTGCTCACCATTGAAGTTCTAGACGGCAGTCGTGATGGAGTTGTCCTAGAAACTGTAAGTGGAGATGGAGTTAAGAATGATATGAGGCTTGTGGGGACGAGACAACCTACTGCATTATTAGAGCCTACACAAAGTGGGCTTGTGTTCATGACTTTTGCTGTTGATAACAAAGAAGCAATTCCAGAAACCCTATTGCATAGGCTTACTATTACAGTTCCAGGCGGTCTGCCAGAATTTATTATTTCATTTCTTGAGTTACCTCAAGATCAAGAGAATATTGTTGAGTATGGGGCACAATTTGATGTTAGTAATCAAGATGTGTTTGTTTTTGGACCACCGTTCGAAGGCCCGGGGTGGGTAGCAGTAAATGGCTGCTGTGATTCTTTTACACATGTTCGCTCTGATCTAGCTGTTAACAGTTTTAGCCATATCTTATTAGTGCAGGCACGGGGAAGAGCAGGTCTTCACCCCGCCGGTTCAACAAAAATCTTTGTTGGCCCAGACTTTGTGACAGGACTTACTTAACAGAACAATCAGCACCCACCGGACTCCCCCAGCGGGCTTCGCACGCAAACCCGATGCCCTTTCGCACCCAAGCTCCGTACTACCCTATTTGCCGACCTCCTCCTGCCCTATGTACAATTTTGATCATAGGATAGATAGATATATTAAAGTCAATACTATAATGTTAACGCTTTAGTATGATATGCAGTTTTGTATTAGTAGATGTTATTGTAATTGTCTGGTGAGTAATTCTCTTGAAGATTATCTGTATCTTCGATTTCCTTATCGTCAGCTCTTATCTTTGGACATTGCATGATATTTGCGGCTTCATTTGTGCCTTTAGTCTGAGTGCAGTCAACTCTCTTTTCTCCATAGAGTTTACGCTCAGTGACCTCGCTTTTACTTAGACCACCAAATGTAAATACGAAAAGCACAGTTAGGAATATAATTCCGGCCTTCATCTTATTTACTTCCCTCCATTTCTTTCATACTATTATACCATGTATCGACGGTATCTTGGTATAATTCTCTTGATTCTTTATCCCCCTTTGCAGGCTCGATCATGTTCATCACTTCAACACTCACATTTGGAAAACTAAGGCCAGGGTTTATAGGGGATAGTGTTTTTGTAGCGCCATCAATATAAATTGGCAGGATCGGTGTATTGGTCTCCACACTCAAAAGCCCAGCCCCTATTCGTGGGTTCATAATTGTTCCAGTGCTTGTTCTCTCTCCTTCAGGGAAAATACATACGGAATATCCCCTGTTCAACCCTTCTGTAGCAAGTCGCATAGAATCAGCCGATGTTCTGCTAGTGCCCGTAAGAATTATTCTCATAGGATGCACAATCCAAGAAAGTGGAGCCTTGCTGAAGTACTCTCCAAACCCTGTGAATAAAACACGCTCAAGCATATCCCCCGGCAAAAGGGCATAAATAAGAATTGGATCAATTAGGCTCTGATGATTAGGGCAGATTAAGACGGCTTTGTCTTTTGGAATTTTTTTCGCTTCTTTAAGCCATGATCTATAGGCGATTAGAACCAATAGCTTGCCAAATAATTGAATTAATCTGATTGCTGCTCTTTTAATAAAGCTACGGTTGAGATCAAAAAGGTCATCAATTGATTCAATCTCTTCATCTTCTTGTAAGGATTGTGCCTCTGCAATTCTTTCAGCCGCAACAGCGCTAGATTCAGGTAGTCTATCCAGAATGTCTCCTACAGTACGTACATCAGGTATCTCTTCCTCAGGGATGAATACTCCAAATTCATTCTCGAGGACATCTGATATCTCTACAAGAGTTAGCGAGTCGATGCCTAAATCTAAGGTTAGATCGTCCTTCGGATGAAACGGGCCCTTGATCTCTGTAATTTCTGAGAAGCGTTTTAAAAATCTCACAGACTCAGACTTATTTAGGATTTCAGTGTCTTCATCGCTTAGTTCTACTTCCTTCGACATTTCTCCAGACCTAAGCTCGTCTGCTAGTTTATCAATCTCGCCTCTTTTAAATTTTCCGAGTCTAGTTTTGGGTAGCTCGCTATTATAAATCAGCACTTCTGATATCTGCATATAGGATGGCAGGCTAGACCCGGTCATTGATATTATAGAGCGTATTCTTTCCCTAACATCAAAAACATCGCGCTCTTTTACTTCACGCATATTGGGCACTACAACAACACCTAGTCCCTTTATGCTTCCAGAACTAGACTTCTGGCCAATCACACAAATCTCCTTCAAAATAGAGCTTTTATTGTATAGATTTTCAACATCCTCCGGGTATATATTCTTCCCTGATGGGAGCACTATTACTTCTTTTGCCCTTCCTGTTATGAATAAATTGTTATCCGAATCTACGTGTCCCAAATCCCCACTATGAAGCCAGCCGTCTTTTATCATTTCACTTGTTGCTTCTTCATTTTTGTAGTAGCCGCGCATAATGTTTGGACCCCTCAGGCAAATCTCTCCTGTTCCTGTTTCATCTGGGTTCTCGATTTTAATCTCAACTCCAGGCAAGGCTTTTCCAGCACTTCCCGGGTTTGGAATGTCCGGAGAAGTAAGAGTGGAAACAGCAGCCGTTTCAGTTAGTCCATATCCTTCTGCGATCTTGAACCCAAGGGATAGAAAGCCGCTATATATTTTAGGATCAAGCTTTGCCCCTCCAGAGGTGAAAAATCTGAACTGCTTACCAAAAGGCTCATGAACTTTGCCAAAGAAAAGTTTTCCTAGTCTAATGTTTGTAGATTTCCAACTTGTTTCAGAGATTTTAAAAAGGCTGTTAAAAATAATTTTTTGAGCAAACGGAAGACGCTTAATTCTGTTTTCAATTTCGTTATATAGGAGTTCAAAAAGCCTTGGAACTCCTGGAAATATAGTAACCCCTGTTTCTCTGATGCTGGCAAGCAGGTCAGAGCTCTTGATAGATTCTGTAAATGTAACTGTTGCCCCAGTCCATAGTGGCGCAAATAATGCCACGATTGAGGAGTAGCCGTGATGAAGCGGCAGTATGTTTAAGATATTGTCCTTTTGAGTTACATCTACCGATTCTAAAAGAGCTTGTACATTAGTAAAAACATTCCCGTTTGATAGCTGAACGCCCTTGGGTGTTCCAGTCGTTCCAGAAGTAAATAGTATTGCCAGCAAATCATCAGTATCTACTTTATAGGCATCAGTGGTAGGCTTGTCACCGGATTCGCTTATGATAGATTCCATTGAAATTACAGGAACATTTGAACCTTTATCAGAAAGTTCTTTAGTTAGCTCATCTATATGAGCCGCATCAGCTATAACCGCTTTAGCTTTTGAGAAATCAAGGAAGTTCAATATATCTTGTGCACCTAGTAACGCATCGAGAGGAATTACAGTTCCACCCAAGAAATTAATAGCTATGTAGGATGTAACCCAATTAGGAGAATTGTCGCCGTATACGGAAATATAGTCCCCAGGACCATAACCCATCCCGTCAAGCTTGGACTTTACCTTCGAGGCATTGCTATATAGTTCTCCATAACTAACTTTTGAATAGTTCCCTTCCGTATCTCTAATCTGAAGAGCAATTTTCTCTGGCTGTACTTCCGCCCAGTGTTTTAGTTGTTTTGCTAGCATAGTGATTAATAACATTATAACTTTTCTTGTTCTATTAAATAAGAGGATTTTCTTATAGATAAGATGCAAACAAATGTGAGTTGTTCAGATTTCACAGCTGTCTTGGTTTATGATAAAATCAGATTATATCGGGGCGGGTAATTTCAAATACACTTTAAAAGGAGGAATTATGTCACACATAATTAAAAAGGCGACTTTGTTATTGGTATTTTTAGTTGGTGCAACTGGAGGAATGGTAGGTTGTGCATCCATGGGCGGAAATAATCCACCACCCCCACCACCAGGACAGATTGGTACGATGTCCACCTTTGATATAAACGTAGCTTCTGAGCAAGAAATTTATACAGCTCTTTATAGAGACGGTAGTGTTGCAATCAGCGGTGGAATACTGTTTGCATTTGATAGTGCAAAAGTTAATCCAGGTGCTGAAGCTATTGTTGATAAGATTGTCGGTATGATGAATGATCACCCAACATTAGAACTTGCTGTGGTGGGATATACAGATAATACAGGTGACTTCAAATACAATCTAGGACTTTCAAAAAGACGTGCAGATGCAATTGTAAATCTGCTCGTTAAAGACGGAATTGCTAGAGACCGCCTAGCTGGTGTAGGTGTAGGTCCACTTAACCCAATTGCTTCAAACGCCACTGAACAGGGCCGAGCTGAAAACAGGCGTGTAGAGCTTGTTATAATTGAGCTTCTTAACAACTAATAAACGAAAATAATATATTTTGAATAAACAAGGGGGCGGGAGCTCCCTTGTAACTATTTAGATTCACTAATTTTACTAAATAGGAATTGGTTTTTTGTTTCGAGTACTTGTATTTCTCCTACACCACCACCTAAATGTGCAGGTGGAATTTCGTATTTATCACCTAACCGATCTAGAACAAACTTGATTAGATCATCTATATGCTCAATACAGAAACAATAGCCATATCTGTGCTGACCAGCTCGAAGCATGCTATCGCTTACTACTCTAGAGGTTACATAGCTCATTCCAGAATGTACGTCACAAACGTCTATGCCACATACTGTACAGGCGCCCATTCTATCTTTATCACCTTCAAGTGTACAACGCTCGCCATTTTCATCCACATAGTCGCATTGAACTACTTCTATCTCTATTGTCTTCTTGGCCAATTTATATTTGATCCTAGATTGTCAGTCTTGATTATTAGGATAATGAAATATTAAATTGGTACAAGAACACCTAAAATTGTTCAACATCAAAAGTGGGTTTAATCTCTTCAATAGATCCCGACTCTGATTCGACAGTAAGGAAGTACCTTCCTCTGAATCTCAATTCCTCATGAATCCCATGCTGCTCTAGAATAAGCTTGTAGTCACTATTAGCCACTAGTGATGCTGTAATTTCTAGCGGCAGCTTTCCAGAATTAACTTCTATGTTCGAGTTTCCACTTCTTAATGTTAGAGTAGCTTCTTCTCCTGTATGTCCTGTCTCAGGGTTTTCTTCGAGAGTGATTTTTACAGCACCATCACCCGGGTTTGGTCCAAAATTAAAGGTAAATGTGTCACGGTCTCGTCTTGGTCTCTTAGTGTCATCTCCAAGATTGGCTGTTGTAGTGATCGTGTTACCATCCTCAAGGTCCACCTCTATACGGTCTTCTGTATCTGTAACAATCATAGTAATATTTACTCTGTCATCTTCTTTTTTCAGATGAAAATCGGTCTTTGCCAGTATAGCGCTCGCGCAAGGTTCCAATCCTCCCGACATGTTAGGGAAGCACATAGTGCATGACCATTTCCCATAGGGAGAAAAGGTAGTGACTTCTGCTGAATAAAAATGAACATTAACCGCATCCGAAAGTTCAACGCTACCTGTCCTACCCCAAGGCCCATCACATATTAATAGTCGAATATCAGGAGTTTCAAGTGATGCAAAGAATTGAATCTCCTTGTGAGCAAAAGCACTTAATGGAAATGTGACTGCAATTAATAAAACTAGAGTAATCGATAGATTTCTACATATATTCATAATATCCCTCCGTCATTTCTTAATACTATAGCCGTGATTTTACTGGAAATAAAAATTTCATGATCTGACATCAAATGATCCCTTGATACTAGGCGACTAATGAACAGTTTATAGTTAGGAAACGAATCCTTAGCAGGAGGGCATAATGAGTATTGATCAAGTCCGCGAAGTGTTAGCTTGGTGTACAGTTATTAATTTCGGGATTTTGATATATTAGTGGCTTATGTTTATGCTCGCACACGACTTCGTATACAGACTCCACACAAGATGGTTCAAACTATCCATAGAAGAATTTGACTCGATACACTATAAAGCCATCGCATTCTACAAGCTATCAATAATTCTTTTTAATCTCGTGCCGTACATTGCGTTGACGATAGTAACTTAGATATGATTCCATTGTTTAGCATTACAAATAATAAGCCCTAATGGTCTTCGGAATTATATATAACCATTATGTACTAGTCATAATTTTTACGATAAAACTGAATTAAAATGCTATTCTAAACCTCATTCCAAATACCGCTAAAATATTCTCATCCGGAGCCTCGGAAGGGTGAATTATTAACTGTATATCCGGGGTAATTTGTATACTTGGAAATACCTGAAGACGCAAAAAGGACTCTATAACATATTGTGAACGAAGACTATTAACCTCGGGCTCGCCCCATGCGAATGCCAGTCCGAATAGGTTATCATCTATACCCAGTTGTAAGGGGTCATATACACCTATTCCTCCTGACAACAACTGCTTCACGTCTGTCCTATCCCCGTTTGTATATGAGTAACGCAAGAAGGCGTTATATTCATTCCAAATCTGCTGCTGAAATGTAATCGCTAACCCTCTTCCTGAGGGTTCATCCTCTTTCTTTATTCGATCACTGTGCCATACTGCAATATGATAATTCCCATTTCCATGGCGATTTATTTGAGTTAGAAAACCTACCTCAAGCCCCACAAAGAATTCTCGTTCATCAAAGAATGTTCCAAAATCAAAGGTTGAGGAATCGCCGTTAGCATCTCCAAAACTAGAGAGTATGTAGAAAAATTTATCGGGATGATAATATACTGTAGCTCCTAATCCATTACCCGGATATGATATCGTGGGATTACTCGAAAAAGCCGAGTTGATAAAAAACAATCTTGCACTGCTGAAATTAAATGAGTCTATATAATCGGACTGATCAATCTTTCCTACTCTGAAGCTAAGTTTGTTATCAAAAAGGTGCTGCTCCCACCAGAGTTGTGATATGAAAAAATTATTTACTCCATAAGTTCCGTCCGTCCTCCACAGCGATCCAATATTATCTGCTAAATCTGAGGGAGGTATATCAGTAAAGAGTTTATGTCTTGTTGATGATCTAAACCCTATGTAAGCGGGGTACCCTCTATCGTCAGGAAACACTTCCCATAAACCTGAAAAATCCCATATCCCTCCCGCAGCGTGGTTTTTCCCCTCATCTTGTGTAGCTTTGTTGGCAACTTGATAGAGCATCGTGTAGGAAAGCGAAAACTCTAATCTTATGGTTTCTCTTAGTTTTGAATTGAGCCTCCTCCAGGGTTGAACAATTTTATTAAATGGATCAAATGTAAAAAAACTTCTTTTTATGGTTTCTGATTCTAAAATTTGTTCAGGAATACTATCAGGAGCTCTATCCGAAATATTTCGTGTAACCTGAGCTTCCTCTTGGTTTTTTTCATTCATTTCTTGAGTGATCTCAGATATTTCATCCTTGTCCCGAACCTCTTCTGAATTTTCCTCAGCATGCATAGTTGGGACAAAATCAAAGCTCATTACGGCAATAATAAACAGATATGAACAGATAACTTTGAACATGGATAAACTAAATATAACATTGGATGGCAGCACCTACGGGATTTGAACCCGTGTTTTAGCTTTGAGAGGGTATAAAGGTAGGTTATAGATACATAATGTAATCTATATAGATATTGAACGAAGTAATTGTGAATAATATCCCTCTTGGTATTAGAACTCCTATTGCTTATTAATACTCACTATACGTAAATAATAAATATGTCTTAGGAAACCATTGAATTATGAATTGTTTCGTTCTATTTTATAGCGATACTAGTTAAGAGTTATAACTATGGTGGATAGAACTACTATGAGAAAGTTAGATGAGGAAACAGCCCTTCGGATAGTCATGGAGGGCACAGCTTCTGAGACTGGAGAGAACTTTTTTAAAGCGCTTGTCGAAAATCTTGCAAAAGTATTAAATATCAAAGGTGCCTGGGTAACAGAATACAATAAAGAGAATCGTCAGCTTAACTCGCTTGCTTTTTGGTTGGCAGGTGATTGGGTAGAACAATACAATTATAATATTGCTGGTACACCGTGCGAACCGGTAGTAGAGGAAAAAGAACTCATTCATGTTGCTGATAATGTTGTGGAGCTTTATCCTAATGACCCAGACTTAGAACCACTTGATGCAGTTAGTTACATAGGAGTACCTCTTTTAGACCAAGATGGTTGCGTTTTGGGACATTTAGCCGTATTTGATACTAAACCACTCCCTGAAGAATCTTGGGTCAATTCAGTTTTCAATATATTTGCTTCAAGAGCATCAGCTGAACTACAGCGCATAGAGGCTGAAAATGAAGTAAGAGAAAGAGAAGAGAAACTCAGTCGTTTAGTAGACAGTGCTATGGATGCCATAATAGAACTCAATAATATGTTAGAAGTAACAATGATGAACTCAGCAGCTGAAAAGGTTTTTGGTATCAAAACTGAGTTGATAAAAGGGAATAGTTTTTTAAACCTGCTTTGTGATGAGAGTGCAGAAAAATTCCCATCACTGATTCAGGAATTAGGTTCTCAACCTGAGGGTAAACGATACCTGTGGATTTCTGGAGGACTGCAGGCTCAAAAATCTGACGGTACTGTATTTCCCGCAGATGCTACAATATCACAATATGAATTATCTAAAAGACGACATTACACGATAATCTTAAGGAATATAAATGAGCACCTTGAAGCTGAGAATAAAATAAAACTACTTTCAGACGAAACACAATATCTTAAGGAGGAAATACAAGAACTTAGCAACTTTGGAGAAATTGTTGGTGATTCTGAACCACTCAGAAGAGTTTTTGAAGATATTAATCAGGTATCAAAAACTGATTCTACAGTATTAATTCTAGGAGAAACTGGTACTGGAAAAGAGCTTGTAGCAAGAGCCATTCATGGTACAAGCAAAAGAAGTGATAAATCTTTGATAAGAATCAATTGCGGCGCAATACCTGCAAATCTAATTGAAAGTGAATTGTTTGGTCATGAAAAGGGGGCTTTTACCGGTGCTACATCTAAGAGAGATGGAAGATTTAAGCTTGCAGATAAAGGAACAATATTTCTTGATGAAGTAGGAGAACTCCCACTTGATTTACAGACTAAACTACTTCGTGTATTACAAGAAGGAGAATTTGAACCTGTAGGAAACTCAGAGACTCTACATGTTGATGTCAGAGTTATCGCGGCTACAAATGTAGATTTACTTAAGGCAGCCGATGAAGGGAAATTTAGAACAGATTTATACTATAGACTAAATGTTTTTCCCATTATCGTCCCACCTTTAAGAGATAGAGGAGAAGATATTATTAAATTAGCCGAAGTATTTATAACAAAGGTTTCTGACAGGATTGGTATTTCTATTGAAGCTCTAAATGACGAACAAAAAAAATCACTATTGAATCATGATTGGCCTGGGAATGTAAGAGAACTCCAAAATGTTATAGAGCTGGCTGTAATAACATCTAAAGATAGTAGGTTGAATTTAGAAAGAGCTTTACCGAGTGCTTTGTCTAAGAATGTTGGAAGTCAAAACAATAAACAAGAACAGACATTTCAAACTATTGAGGAACTCCAAGAATTGGAAAAGGACAATATTATTCGTGCGCTGACAAAAACAAATTGGCGCATTTACGGGGAAAAAGGTGCTGCAAAACTACTTGGAACCCCACCAACCACACTAAGCTCAAAAATGAAATCCCTGGGTATAAAGAAACCAAAGTAATTACACAAACCCGAATTGGACGTATAAACCATTGAATCAACGATATATCGTTGTTTATTTCAACGAATATTCGTTGTTTGATAGTGTATCCATTCTAGATTTTTATAGATTGAGCACTCTAACCCCCATACATTGCTGAATAAATATAGTTTTTCATAGTTTTGGCACGTCATATGCACTTATGTATAAGCAAGTTCATGACAAAAAAATCTAAAAAAGGAGGTAATAAATATGTCAGAACAAACAGCATTAAGCGTAGAGCAGGACACAGTATTAAATGGAGTAAATGTTACACAATTGGTTGCCACAATAGGAGTCATCGAGGAGAATTCGGAAATAGCTAAATTTAAGTTCCGCAATCACAACAAATGGATTGATGGTGGGCAAAATCGCTCTACCATTGACAAATTCTATGGAGCAATGGAAGAACACAGCAGAGAAAATCCGTTTGTAATGGACAATGATGAGCCGCCCGTTCTTCTAGGAACTGATATGGGTGCAAATCCTGTTGAACAGATACTTCATGGGTTAGCTGGTTGTATCACAACGACAACTATTTATTATGCCGCAGCAAAAGGTATAAAGATTGACGAGATGGAAACTATATTTGTTGGTGACCTAGACCTAAGAGGATTTTTAGGACTTCCTGGCCGAACAAGAAACGGATACGAGCAGATTAGAGTAACCGTAAAAATTAAGTCTGATGCTAGCGAAGATGATATTAGAGAACTTATTGAGTTAGCACAGAGACGTTCACCGGTATACGATATTGTCACAAACCCTGTGCCAGTCTCAATAAATCTAGAAAGAATTTAATGGAGCAAATCAACCTATGTATTTAGATGAAATGGGGAGTAGTTGTTCAAGCTACTCCCCAGTTAGTTAACAATATTAAACAAATATTATAAATTTGGAGGGTAAAAAGATGTCAGGAAACAACGAATTTATCAACTGCTGGAATGAAATATTAGTTCCAAAATGGAACAGGTTCCGCCACATATTATCAGGAAATGGAGCTATTCATAGCTCTATGGCATATGAAGATTTTGGTATTAAGCCCGGTTATAAAGTACTTGATATTGGATGCGGTTATGGTGAGACATGTATTGAGATTGGAGAAATTGTGAGCCCTGAGGGAGAAGTGCTCGGACTCGATTGCACAGAGGCATTCCTAGATATTGCTAACAAGGAACGAGATGAATCTGGACTAATGAACGTAAAATTTGCACTTGGTGATGCACAAACATACGAGCTTCCTGAGAATTACTACGATGTAGTGTATTCGCGATTCGGTGTGATGTTTTTCCAAAATGTTGTTTATGCATTGAAGAATGCTCATAAAACACTTAAGCCTGGCGGAAAGCTATGCATGATAGTATGGAGGACTATAAACGACAACCCATGCTGGGGTATGGCAAAAGATATTGCGTTAAGACACTTACCTCCTCCAGGAGATAATGCTCAGACATGCGGTCCCGGTCCTTTTTCGCTAGCGGATGAGGAAACGACTAGGGCAATGATGGCAGCTGCAGGTTTTGATAATGTAGTTTTATTTAAGAGGAATGATTCGGATATTCCGGTCGGTACAACAATTGAAGAGGCACTTGATTTCCAAATTCTAGTTGGTCCCTCTGGAGAGATTATCAGAGAAGCAGCCGAACTTGGTCAGGAAAAGTTAGGGGCCATTAGACAAGACATGATGGATTCATTCAAACCACACGAACAAGATGGTGGAGTATATCTCCCATCAAGCACCTGGTTTNNGCACCTGGTTTATAATGGCAATAAAATAACTTTCTACTAAATAAATGGGCTCCTTGTATCAGGGGCCCATATTATAAAATTGCGTTATAGCATTGAGAGGGCATTTGGGTGGATATTAGATGCCTATTGTGACCAACTATGACCAACTAAATTTCTTATTGTTTACTATGAGTTAGAAAAAGTGATGCTTCCTGGTTAACTATGACGAATAGATACCAACTATGACGAAATGGACAGCTATTTGGACACCTCTATTATCTGCACAAAATTCAAAGAGGTCAATAAAGAAAAGAAACCAAAGCCTCTCCGGAACTTTCACAGTTTCACAAGTGTATAGGTATGAGGGTTTGCGGAAACT
>JABAHS010147450.1_pt1 | contig 22613 bp, 22 predicted proteins | sample 7062111 | NCBI WGS metagenome assembly JABAHS01 (sample SAMN14534600, study PRJNA622989) | marine sediment metagenome | biome: marine biome [ENVO:00000428]; feature: marine pelagic biome [ENVO:01000023]; material: deep marine sediment [ENVO:00002113]; isolation source: pool of 4 deep marine... | reverse complement strand
CCGCTTCGAGCCCGCCGAGGCCGGCGCGCTGTACGTCTCGGTCACGCTGTCCGCGGTGGTCGCAGGCACCGTGGGCGGCGGCACGAAGTTGCCGAGCCAGCAGGCGTGCCTCCGGATCCTGGATCTGCCGAAGGCGGGCGGATCGCGCGCGTTTGCCGAGGTCTGTGCCGCCCTGACGCTCGCGGGGGAGCTGTCGATCATCGGCGCGCTCGCCGCCGGCGATTTCGCGCGCGCGCACGCCAGCCTGGCGCGCGGCGTTGACCGTATTTGAAGAGGCAATGCGACATGGCCAGCCGCTGGTGGATCTATCAACGCGAACGCTTCCCGGTTCTCACCTACGCAGCGCTGGCGGGGGTCCTGGCTTATTCGGCAACCAGCTTCTCGGTGCTCGCCCGCGGCGCGTCGACCGCGCCCGGTGCGGCGCTGGCGCTTCCCGCCGCGCTCGGCGTCTTTCTGTTCTTCGTGTTGATGCGGGTGGCCGATGAGCTCAAGGACTACGCGGACGACTTGCGCTACCGGGCCTATCGGCCGGTGCCGCGGGGGCTGGTGAAACGCACCGAGCTCGCGTGCATCGGGGCGCTCGCCGCCATCGGTCAGCTCGTCACCGCCCTTGTGTTCGACCCGAGGATCATGCCCATCCTCGCCCTGGCATGGACCTACCTCGGACTGATGACGGCCGAGTTCTTCGTGCCCCGTTGGCTCAAGGCGCGGCCCTTCGCCTACCTCGTGAGCCACATGCCGATGGTGGGCTTCATCACCCTCTACGCCAGCGCCCACGACTGGCTGCCGAGGCAGGGCACGCCACCGGCCGGCCTGGGCTGGCTGCTGATGGCGAGCGTCTTCCTCGGCGTCCTGCTCGAGATAGCGCGCAAGATCCGCGCCCCGGCCGACGAGGAGCGGGGCGTCGATACCTACACCGCCGTGTGGGGCCGCCCCCAGGCCGTGATTGCCTGGGGCGCCGCCTTAGTCCTCGCCGGCGCAAGCGGCTGCGCGGCAGCCGGCCACATCGGATTCGCGTCCGGCTTCGCGTCGGGGCTCGCGGTGCTGGGGATCCCAGCGGTCCTCGTTGCCTACCGCTTTCTTCGCCGGCCCGTACGTGCCGCGGCGCGCGGGTTCGAAGCGCTCTCGGGCGTCGCCACGCTCGCGGCCTACGCCGCCCTGGGCCCACTCACCCTGCTGCTCGCCTGAACGGGAGGCTCCATGACATTCATTCTGAATGCCGACACCTCGAACGCGCCCGAGAAGCTGGGCGCCAAGGCGACCGCGCTCGCCGAGCTGCAACGTGCGGGATTCCCCGTCCCCGCCTGGTTCGTGCTCTCGCCCGACGCCTGCCGCGCGAGCATGGGCGGCACCGCACACGCCGGCGATGCCGCCGCCGGCAACGAACACCTCGAAGCACTCACACCCAGCGCCCAGATCCGCGTGGCGCTCGCCCGCGCCGTTGCCAGGCTCTGCCCCGCGGGGGAACCCCTCGCGGTGCGATCCTCGATGCTCGAGGAGGACGGTGCGACGCGATCCTTCGCCGGCCAGTTCGAGAGTTATCTGGGCGTGCCGGAGCGGGAGGTGGCCGATCGCGTCGCCGACGTCTGGCGGTCGGCGTTCGGACGTCGGGCGGTTCACTACCGCACGGCCCACCATGCGGGGGCGGGCGCCGGCTTGCCCGCAGTCCTCGTGCAGCGCATGGTCGCCGCCGACGCGGCGGGCGTCGCTTTCAGCGCCGAGCCGGTGAAAGGCCGCCGGGGGGTGGCCGTGGTCGCCGCCGTCACCGGGCTCGGTTGCGGCCTCGTGAGCGGCAGCTGTGACGCCGACAATTACCGCATCGATCGCACAGGCCGCATCCTGACCCGCTCCATCGCGCACAAACGCTTCGCCCATCGGCTGAGAAGCGCGCCCGAATCGGGTGTCGAGATCCAGGCGCTGCCCGACCACGCGGTGCGCCTTCCCGCCATCAGCGACGACCAGGCGCGGGCGGTGGCCGAGCTCGCGCGGCGCTGCGCACGGTACTTCGGCATGCCGCAGGACATCGAATGGGCGATCGTGCGCGGTCGGCTTTATCTGCTGCAGTCGCGGCCGATCACCTCGATGGCGCACATACCCGATCCGGACGGTCGGCTCGCCGTCTGGGACAACAGCAACATCGCCGAGAGCTACTCCGGGGTGACCACTCCGCTCACGTTCTCGTTCGTGCGCTACGCCTACGCCCACGTGTACCGCGAGCTCTGCCGCATCGGCGGCGTGGACGAGACGACCATCGCCGCCAACGAGCGGGCGTTTCGTTCACTGCTCGGTCTGGTGCGCGGCCGCATCTACTACAACCTGCTGTCCTGGTATCAACTGCTCGCCCTGACGCCGGGCTTTCGCTACAACCGCCGCTTCCTGGATCAAATGCTCGGCCTGCGCGAAGAAGTCAGGGTCGAGGCGCTGGACGGTGTCGATTGCCGGCCGGGGTTCACGGCGCTGCGCCGCGTCTGGAGCATGGCCGTGGTGGCCGCTTCGGCGATATTCAGCCAGATCACCATCGGGCGTCGCATCGCGCGGTTCAATCGGCGCGTCGACGCGGCGCTCGAAATCCCCGACATCGCCCTCGAGGATCGCCGCCTCGACGAGCTGGTCGCGGCCTGGCACGAGCTCGACCGCAGGCTCCTCAGGCACTGGGACGCGCCGCTCGTCAACGACTACCTCGCCATGTTCTTCCACGGCGCCCTCGAGCGTCTCGCCGAACGCTGGTTCCCGGAGGGCGAGCGCGGGATCGTCAACAATCTTCTTTCGGGCGAGCCCGGCGTGATCAGCGTCGAGCCCGCGATGCGCTTGCGCGAGATGGCCGATGTGGTCAGGACGCGCCCGCAATGGCGCGAGCTGCTCTGCCGAGCGCCGTTGCACGTGATCCGGCGCAAGCTGGACGCGTTTCCGGAGCTTCGCCAACGCTACCACGCATACCTCGCCGCGTTCGGCGATCGCTGCCTCGAGGAGCTCAAGCTCGAGAGCCCGACGCTGCACGATGACCCGGCCCCGCTGCTGCGCTCGGTGGGGGAGCTCGCGCGAGCGCCGCGGCGCGCCCCATCGGACGAGCCGAGCTTGCGCGCGGCGGCCGAGGGTCGGGTGCGCGAGGTTCTGGGGGCGAGCCCGTTCCGTCGTGTGGTGTTTCGATGGATCCTGCGCAACGCCCGCGCGCGCGTGCGCGATCGCGAGAACCTGCGCTTTCAACGCACGCGGGTGTTCGGCCGCGTGCGCAGGATCTTCGTGGAAGTGGGGAGACGCCTGCACGCGCTGGGGCTTCTGCACGCCCCGCGCGACGCGTTCTACCTCGAAGTCGACGAGATTCTCGGCTTCGCCCAGGGGAACGCCACGTGCGTCGATCTGCGCGGCCTGGCCGCCCTGCGCAAGGCCGAGTTCGCGCACTACCGGGCGACGCAGGCGCCGAGCGAGCGCTTCGAGACGCGCGGTGCCGTCCACCACGGCCACACCTTCCGCGCGTGCACCGAGCCGCGACCGGAACCGGGGGGCGACGCGCGCACCGGCCAACCCTGTTCGTCGGGTCGCGCGCAGGGGCGCGCCCGAATCGTGACGGACCCGAGGGCCGCCCGGCTCGAGGGCGACGAGATCCTGGTCGCCGAGCGCACCGATCCCGGCTGGGTGGTGCTGTTCAGCGGCGCGGCGGGACTGGTGATCGAGCGCGGCAGCCTGCTCTCGCACAGCGCCATCGTGGCGCGCGAGCTCGGCATCCCGGCGGTATTCGGCGTCGCCGGCGCCAGCCGGTGGCTTCGCGACGGCGACTGGATCGAGCTGGACGGCGCCAGCGGTACCGTGCGACGCCTGCGTCGCCGCGACGAGGCGCAGGCCGCGTGAGCGCCGGCGAGCGCATCGCCGAGTGGATCTGGCAGAGGCGCCGGGCCTGCGCCCTGGCGTGCGCGGCGCTCACGCTCGCGGGCGCGTGGCAGGCCGCGGGGGTGGGCGTGGACAACTCCCTCGAGATCTGGTTCGTCGACGACGACCCCGCGCTCGTGTCCTACCGGCAGTTCCAGGAGACCTACGGCAACGACGAAGCGGTGGTGATAGCCTTCCACGAGCCGGGGGGTATCGTGACCGAAGAGGGGATCGCGCTGCTGCGCCGGGCGCAGGCGGCGTTGCAGCACGTCGAAGGCGTTGCCTCCGTCGATTCGATGGTGGACGCGGCGGACACGATCCGTGACCCAAACACGTCACTCGAGCGCATGCCGTCCGACCCCCTGCTCGCCGATCGCCTCGTGAGTCGCGACGGCCGCACGGCGCTTCTCGTCGTGAGGATGCAGGCGCTCGATCACATGGACCGGGAGCGCGACGCGGTTCTCGCGCGTATCGATCGTGCGCTGGAGCCGCTGCGCACCCCCTACCACAAGGCCGGATTCGGCGTGCTCTACGCGGCGCTCAACCGCCTTTCCATCGTCGACGGCTTCGGTCTGTTCTGCGCGGCAGGAGCGTTGATGTTCGTGCTCCTCTGCCTGCTGTATCGCCGGGTCCTCCCCGCGCTGCTCACGCTGGTCATCGCTGCCGCGGCAAGCGCCTGGGCCCTGGGCGTCTACGCAGCCGCAGGCCGCAGCCTCAACATGGTCACCTCGGTCATGCCGACGCTCGTGCTCGTCGTCAGCGCCGCAGGGTGCGTGCACGTTCTCCTGCACGTCGCCGGCATGCGGGGCTGCGCACACCGCAAGACGCGGGTCGTGAGGGGCGTGGGCTTCATGTTTCGCCCGTGCCTGATCAACACGCTCACCACCGCGGCGGGGCTTCTCTCGCTGGCGATCTCGCCGCTGCCGGTGGTGCGCGACCTCGGCGTGTTCGCGGCCATCGGCGTCGTCGGCGGGCTCGGGCTGACGCTGATCGGCTGCGCCTGGGCGCTCGCGTGGGAACGCGCGGAGCCGGCACGCGTCGACGCCTCACCGCTGCGCCGGGTGGCCGAGTGCACGAGCGAGTGGTCGGTCCGAAATTCGCGCACGGTGCTCGCATCGGGCGTCCTGGTACTCCTGTTGCTGCTCACGGCGGCCACGCGCGTGGAGGTCGATACCTACACCATCGATTTCCTGTTCCCTGACCATCCGGTTCGCCGCGACTCCGACTTCATCGAGTCCCACGTGGGCCCGTACACGCCGCTCGAGTTCGAGGTGAGCGCCCCCGACGGCGCTCTGCGCCTGGAGGTGCTGAAAGCGGTCGACGACTGGCAACGCGCCGCGCAAGACATACCGGGCGTCGGCTGGAGCACCTCGGCGGTGGACGTCCTCAAACGCGCCCGCCAGGTCGCTGCCGCGGGCGCACCGGCGGCCTTCGCGTTGCCCCCGACCCGGAGCGAGCTCGACGCGCTCGCGGCGCAGGTACGTGCGGGGCCAAGCGACGCCGCTCCGAGCTCGCTGGTCACTGATCCGCACGCGCTTCGCGTGACCTTCGGCGTCGCCATGCAGTCGGCACGCAGCGTGGAACGCACCATGCGCGCGCTGGAGGACGCGGCGCACCTGCCACCCGGAAGCGACGTCGCGCCTTCGGGCTATCTGCCGCTCTATGTGCACATGGTGGATCACGTGGTCCGCTCGCAGCTTTGGAGCTTCGCGCTCGCGTTCCTCACCGTCTTCGCCACCATCGGGATCCTGTTTCGCTCCGCCCGAATGGCCGCCCTTGCAGTGCCGGCGAACCTCGTACCCGTCGCCTTCATCCTCGGGGCGATGGGATTCGCCGGTATCCGACTCGACGTCGCCACCGTGACCATCGCATCGGTGGTGCTCGGGCTCGTCGTGGACGACACCGTGCACTTTCTGCATCACCTGCGCCACAGTTGCCAGCGCAACAACCAACACGCGCAGGCGCTGCGCGCGACGGCGCGCTCCGCCGGGCACGCGATCACGGCCACGACGGTGGTCCTCGTGCTCGCCTTCTCCGTGTTCGGCCTGTCCGAGATCAAATCCATCATCTGGTTCGGTCTGCTCATTGCCGTCGGTCTCGGGGCCGCGGTCATGGCGGACCTCGTGCTCCTGCCGGCTCTGGTCGCCGAGCTCAAACCCCGGCTCGGGCCTCGGTGGCCGGCCCCCGGCGGCGATGCAAGTCCCGTGCACGGGCTCTTCGGCAGCGGCGAGGAGGGGCAACATGCAAAGTGAGATCACGCAGCGCGCACCGTCCTCCGAGATAGGCTATGCCCAATGCTGGGAGGATGGCGACGTGCTGCTCGAGGCCCTCGATGTCCGGCCGGGGCACGTGTGCCTCTCCATCGCCTCTGCAGGCGACAACGCACTGGCGCTGCTCGCCCGTGCTCCGAAGCGGGTGCAGGCCATCGACTTCAATCCCGCCCAGATCGCCTGCCTGGAGCTGCGCGTCGCCGCCTACGCCGAGCTGCGCCACGCAGAGCTCCTGGAGCTGCTGGGCTCGCGTCCCAGTGCGCGCCGCACGCAGCTCTACGCACGCTGCCGCAAGCGCCTGTCATCCGAGGCGCGCCGGTTCTGGGACGCGCGCCGGCCGCAGCTGGAGACGGGGGCCGGAGCAGCCGGACGCTTCGAGCGCTATCTCGGCTTGTTCCGCGACCGCCTCCTGCCGTTGGCGCACTCGCGCGAGCGGATCGCGCAGCTGCTACGGGGCGGGCCGCGAACCGAGCGCGAACGCTTCTATGTGCGTGAGTGGAACACCTGGCGCTGGCGCGCCCTGTTTCGCGGATTCTTTTCGCGCTTCGTGATGGCACGTCTGGGGCGCCGGCCCGAATTCTTCCGCCACGTCGAGGGTGACGTCGCGGGGCCCGTTCTCGCGCGGACGCGCCACGCGCTGACGGCCCTCGACCCGGCCGAGAATCCGTACCTGGAGTGGATCCTCACGGGGCGCCACGAGCGTGCGTTGCCCTTTGCGCTGCGCGCGGAGAACTTCGAGGCGATCCGCGCGAACCTCGATCGGCTCGAGTGGCGCTGCATCTCGCTGGAGGAATACCTCGAAGAAGCCGGAACAGAGGCATTCGATCGCTGCAACCTGAGCGACGTGTTCGAGTACATGTCGCCGCAGCATTTCGAACGCGCGCTGGGGCGGCTCGCGCGTTCGTTGCGGCGCGGGGCCAGAATCGCCTACTGGAACATGCTGGTCCCGCGGCGCAGGCCCGAGACCCTGAGCAAAGCGCTGCGCCCGCTGCATGCGCTCGCGGCGGAGCTGCACGCGCGTGACAAGGCCTTCTTCTACGGCGAGTTCGTCGTGGAGGAAGCGCCGTGAATCCGCTGGCCGGCATCGTCGGTTGCCTCGTGCTGCTCGCCGTGTCCATGGCGGCACTCAGCGCCTGGCGCAGGCGCGCTTCCTTGGAGGCCGTGCGCAAGGCGCTGCACGTGGAAATGGGGCTGCTCGCGAGCGTCGCGCCGTGGGTATTCAGCGCCTCATGGCCGATGCTCGTGCTGGCCGGGCTCGCCGTGGCCTGGTTCTGGGCAGTGAAGGCGTGCCGCCCCTTGCACCGCCGATTCCGCCGCGTCCTGCGCGCCGGGGACCGGCGCAGATCACGGGGCGAATTCTTCTTCGTGGGCGGGGTGCTCGCGGCGTATGTGCTCTCGAGCGGTGAGCCTGCCTACTACTGCACCGCGGTCCTGGTGCTGACGCTCGCCGATACCGCCGCGGCTCTGGTCGGACGCAAATTCGGCAAGCATCCCTACGGCGCGAGCGAGGCGCGCAAGACTCTCGAAGGCTCTGGCGCGTTCTTCATCGTCGCCTTCGTCTGCGTCGCGGCGTGCCTCGCATGGCTGAGCGCGCACCCGACGGCCCCGAATGTCGCGGCCGCGCTGGCCGCTGCCGTCGCCGCCACCCTGCTGGAGGCGGGCTCGCGCCGCGGCGCCGACAATCTGCTCGTGCCGATCGGCACCGTCGCCGCGCTGCGCCTGGTCCTGGAGCACGAATCCAGTCCGGTCGCCATTGCGCTCATTGCCGGTGGCGCGGTGCTCGTCGCGGCGTCGGGCCTGCGTCCTCAGATGCGAGGCTCTCATGTCTAATCTCCAGATGCGGTGCATCGAGCGCCCGGATAGCCGGATACGCACGTCTTTGCACATCGGCGGCGCCGCGGCGCCTGTGGCGCCGGATGCGCGCCTGAGTTTGTTGGGCGCAGGCGGCCAAACGCTCTCCCGATGCTCGCTGTGGTGGCGCGGGACGCCGCGCCTACAGGGCAGCACCGTAGGCCTTATCGGCCATTACGCCGCGCGCGACGCCGAGAGCGCCGCTTGCCTGCTCGAGGAGGCGTGCACGCGGCTCGCGGCGCGCGGTCATACGCTTGCAGTCGGCCCTGTAAATGGCAGCACCTGGATGCGTTACCGCTTCGTCGTCGAACGCGGGAGCAAGCCCCCTTTCTTCCTCGAGCCCGACAACCCGCCCGAATCGCCGGCCCAGTTCGAGAACTTCGGCTTCGAGACGCTCGCTCTTTATCGCTCGCGGGTCCAGGAAAACCTCTTCTTGGAGAGCACACGTCTCGCGCGCGCCGACGCGCGCCTGCGCGGCCTCGGCGTCCGCATCCGCGGCCTCGACACGCGGCGGATGACGCAGGAGCTGCAGTGCATCCACGCGCTCTCGCTCGAATGCTTCTCGGACGCGCTTCTCTTCAGCCCGATCACCGTCGATGCATTCATCGCCCGCTACCGCCTGTTGATGCCGCACATAGACCCCAGACTCGTGCTGCTCGCCGAGCATCAGGGCCGCCTGGTGGGATATCTCTTCGCGCTGCCCGACGCGCGGCAGTCGGTGCCCGGGGCCGACGTGGACACCGTGATCCTGAAAACCGTCGCCGTCGCGCCCGGCCGCTGCTACGCCGGGCTGGGTCACGTCCTCGCAATGCATGCAGCCGCGCGCGCGCGAACGCTCGGCTACACTCGCGCCATCCACGCCCTGATGCGCGAAGGCGGCGGGTCGGCCAACTGGAGCGCGCAGCTTGGGCGCCCGCTGCGGCGCTACGCACTGTTCGCCAAGACGCTCCACGACCGTCACTGACGGCCAAAGGGGTCAGGCCCTACCGCGCGACGGGTGCTCTTTCCTTTCCGACCCGATGCTTTTCTTTCCGACTTGACGCTCGGTACGCTCAATGCGCCGCGCCGGGCCCCGATTCAGGGCCGCGATTTCTTGAGCACCGGGTTGAGACGGTCGATATCCGCCTGCACCTGCTCGGGCGTACGCTCGTAGACGATCTCGCGGCCCATCACTGTACCGGCGTACGCGAGCCGATTCGTTACCGGCTCAGCCACTCCTCCGGGACCTCGATGCTCTCGGGATCTTGATACTCCGGAACGGGCAACGGGTCTTTGAGAGGGGCGTGTTGCACCTCCGGGTTTCCCGGGAGGCCCACCCAGACCTTCCAGCCCGTGCCGTGGGCGTAGTCCCGGTAGTTGTGGTAGTCGGAGTGAAACGGCTGCCAATCCGCGTCGCTGCCGCCGATGCGCACGTACAACTCGCCATGGTGACCCACCACGCGCGCGGCATAAACGCCCTTCGCTTTGGCGTTGTTCTGAGTGTGGACGGCGCTGCCGGCGTGAACCCCAGCCACCTTTCTGGCATCGACCAACGCCTTGATCTTGTCGCGCAGCTCAGCGCCCCAATCGAAGTAATGCTTCCAGTACACGGTCGGGACGCCGGGGTGGGTGAGAATGTAGGCGTAGCCCTGCTCCACCTGCCAATCGTTCAGAAAACTGTCCACCTCATGGTGCGGCTCGGGTGAACCGTCCTCGTTGGTGCGGTAGCCGGTGTCGTGGTTCTCCAGGAAGGTCACCGCCCGGTTCCTCCAGGGCAGGCCGTCGGTGGAATCGCCCACGAGCCCGAGGCCCCGGCCATAGCCGTACCAGGCGGTGTAGTCGCCCTTGTTGTCCTTGAGCGCGAAGAAAGTGGTGAAGTCGAAGACACTGCTCGAGGTCCTGAGCTCCCCGGGGGTGGTCGCGCTGTGCCAGACCCAGCCGCGCTGGGCCGCGTGCTTGTCCCAGTCGTACTCGCCGACCGAGAAGGTGGGCGTTGAAGCCCGGTTGTACACGGCGATCCACCTGGCGTGATAGCCGTGCACCATATCGTAGCGCCAGCCGCGGTAGCCCAGGGACTTGAGTTGCAGCAGGTACCGGATGATGTCTCGGCGAACCGTGGGATTGGTGTGGTCGATGTCTCGGAATGAGCCGTAGGCGTAGGTGGTCCCCGGGTGCCCCGCGTACTCGCTGGGACGCTCTTCCTCCGCACCCCTTTGCGCCAACGGTGTGTCGAAGACTTCCGACCCGGGATGGGTAAACGCCTCGTCGTTCCGAGTGATCGCCCACGTCCCCCAGTCGGGATTGCGGAAGTCCGCCCAGCCCCGGGAGCCGTCGCGGTGGTTGATGACGATATCGGCGACGGGCTCAATCCCGTTTTGCAACAGGGCCACGAGCATCGACCGGTGCTCGTCGAAGCTGCCGTAGCTGTTGTTCAAGTTGAAGTACTCTTTCGGATTGTATCCGGCACTAATCTCGCCCGCGTAGGCGGGAGGCGGAAGCCAGATCAGATCAAAACGGCCTTCACGAATGGTCGGAGCCTGATCCCCCACGATCGCATACCACGTCTTCTGACCAAACGCCGGAAACCTGTCCGGATGGCCGTGTCGGTAAGACTCCCAGTAGAACCCCTGGAGCATGACCCGATCGTCCGCAAAGCCCGCCTGTGCATGGGCGAAGCCCTGGCCGACGATCAGCATGATGAAGAAGAGGTAGAGCATCGACCAAACCGGCGACCTTTTCATCCCTGGAGACCTCCTATGTTTCGGTGCCAACACAGCCCCTCATCTTTGGATCCACCCGCCGCTGAAGGGAATGGCCTGACCGACGAAGAAGTCGCTCTCGTCGCCCGCCAGGAAAAGCGCGAACAGGGCGTCCTCCCGCGCCGTCGCGAGCCGGCCCAGAGGCACCTGACGGCGCAGCGAGGCTTGGAAGGATTCCTTTTGCTGCAGCTCCGGCGGGTAGTACACGGGGTTCTCCACGTAGTTCTGCGCGATCAGGTTGACCTGCACGTTGTACGGCGCCACCTCTACACCCACCGCCTGCACGTAGCCCACCTGGGCGGCGCGTGCGGCGCTGTAGGCGGACAGGGTCTTGAGGCCCCGCAGCGCCACGGCGCTGCCGTAAACCACGATCTTGCCGCTGCGGCGCTCGGTCATTTGCGGCAGCACGGCCCGCGTCAGGCGGTGCAGCGGGTGCACCATCACGTCGAACGTGTGCGCCCAGATCTCATCGCTGGTATCCGTAACCCGGATGCCGCTGTAGTTGGGCGAGGCCAGGTTGGCGATGAGAACGTCCACCCGCCCAGCCTCGGCGACCAGAGCCTGGCAGGCGGCGGGCGCGGTCAGATCCCGCTTGTCGGCGATGATCGTAGCGCCGTGCTCCGCGAACACATCGATGGTGGCCGGACCCATGTAATCGTCGGCCTGGGTGACGACTACTCGCTTGCCCTGCAGGCGCTTCGTCATGACACTCTGCGCTGAACCGTCAGGAGCCCCGCCCAGGGCGGTCCTTCACGCCGTGCTGCCGCCCCCTCGAAGCATCGCGTGTCGCCGTCGGCGAGAGCGGGCTCTTTCAATGCCAGCGAGGTGAGCCGGCGGCCGCCCGCGGCTGCCACTTGCGCCCGGCCACCACGACCCGTGTAATAATTTAGGTTCCTCACGCAATATCGGGACATGAGCACGCGAGCCAACGGGCCGATGGGTGTTCCGAACCTTGACTCAGAGGGTCCCGGGGCATGTGCCGAGCACTCGCAAGCACCCGCAGCGCAGGGCCGGGAACCCACGGCATCGCTGCCAATGGAAGTGCCTGGCGGGCCGAAGCACGATGAAGCATCGTCAGGGCACGGCCCCGCGCACACTGAACCTGCCCGCGCCGGATTCGGGGCTTGCGACGAAGCGGCGCGTGCCCCGGGCCCATGCACTCCAGGCGGGCGGCTACCCGATATTCCGTCAAGAACCATAACTTTAAAGAGTCCGCGGTGAAAATGGCATCGTCGCGCTGCACTCTGAGTCGTTCTGCCATCCTTGGCCGCCTGGATAGCTGTGCCGAGATCCGCTAGGGCACGAATCATGAGTTCGGGCTGCGGGGTGACGCGTTTTTCGGAGCGTGCATGAAGGCGTGGTTCCTCGTCTACTGGCTGATCAAGCTCGGGCCGAACGGCGAGTTCGTGATGGAGGAAGCTCACAGCTTCTACATGCGCAGCGAGGCTGAGTGCCAGGAGGTGTTAGCGCGAACCGAAGCCGTGCACGACGAGTTTTACAAGCAATGCATATGGCGGGAGGCCGACTGGGACCAGCGCGAAGACGAGTAGTCGTGAACACCGGAAGGCGCCGTGGTCTAGCCCGCATTTCTCACCAGCGCGCGAAGCGAGGGCTTGCGCTGTAGATGGCTTCCCGCACGCCTCTATTGGCCATATAGACACGCGTGAGATCGCGCAGCTCCGGGTCCGCCGCGGCCCGAGCTTCAACGTTCGTGCGCGGCAGTTCTTCGGCGAAGTGATAGCCGGACCGGTTGTAGAGGCGATGCGCCGACCAGGGCAGGCCGCGTCGTCGGGCTCCGCTTTCGATTCCGGAGGCCAGCTTTTCCCCCAATCGGGCCGCCTTCGCGTGCGCCCCCTTGGTCAAGACGTGATCGAGGGTCGCGCGGAATGTCACAGTCGACGTTCCAGGCGCGCTCGAGCCCGCACCTACGCGCGCCACGAACCCAGCCAGCTTTCGTCCCGTTTTCGAGCGAGTGCGTAGCGCGAAGGACGCTTGTCCTGGGAATAGGAAGCAATGGTCGTAACCTTCCTCGTCGCGCACGTGTATGCTCCATGGAAGGAGAGCGCGATGAGACCTTTTCGAACCGTCTTCCTCCCGTTTGTCGCAGCGCTAAACCTTCCAGCGTGCGCCTCGGACGGCACTGCTCCCAACATGGACGCGGGCATCGCAGCTTCGGAGAAGCTTGCAGAGCTCCGGCAGTCTGCGTTGCAGCTCGAGCGTCTGATGCCCGGCGCGCAGGTGGAGAAGCTGCTTGGCCCGCCAACGACAAGCGAAACCACCACCTGCGGCCGGAGCGCAGGTCAGTCTTGGCCTTGTACGCTTTGGCGCTACGAAACGACTACCGGAACACGCGACCTTCAGCCGGTACTTGCCGTATACCTCCGCTGCGAGATGATCCGCAAGTTGGATCTCGTGCGAGCGCTTCACCGGCGAGGGCTCGTCACAGACGACGATCTCGCGGCCTTTCGCAATGACCCGCGCGCCGCTGGGCGCGTCGAGTTGTGCGTAGTCAACAGCTGGCGGTGGCTGTAACCGAGAAGGTGAGGCGTCAAGGAGCGAGCCCAAGGCCTCGGCGCAGCTCGCGCGCGGTGAGCGCCCGGGCGTAGACGGCCGTGCCGACGTCGAACTCCCGAGCGCGGGCCAGCCCGCCGACCACCACCGGCTCGAAGCCCGCGTCTAAAACCAGGCGCGAGGCAACCTCGAGCGCCCCTTCGTCATCGCTCGCCAGCGGGATCGCCACACGCTCGCCCTCGCGGTGAGCCTCGCTGCGCAGAGCGTAGTGAGGCACCGTATTGAAGGCCCGCACCAAGCGCACGCCGGGCAGGAACTCGGCCGAGGCGACACCCGTGCCCCTGGCACGCGCGGCGTGGGCCATCTCCCCGTCCCGGGAGGCGTAGGGGTTGCCCGTCTCGAGCACCACCTTGCCTTCGAGCGCGGCGGCGTAGTCGCGGCCCACCTGGGGGAGCGCCCCGTAGGGCACCGAGATGAGGACGACCTCGCCGAAGGCTGCCGCCTCCCGCGGAAATCCGGCCTGCGCCCGCGGCCCGAGGCGTCCGGCCAGATCTTTCAACTCCTCGGGGTGACGCGACGACAGCAGCACCTCGTGGCCCGCATCCGCCCACAGCTCGCCCAGCGTCCCCCCGATGCGGCCCGCCCCGATGATCCCGATTTTCAGCGGGCCGCTCTCGCCGCCCGCGGCGTGCATGGCCCGCGGCAGCAAGCCGAGTGCGAACCCACCCACGGCGCCCACAAGAAACGCCCGGCGCGCCGGTCTGACCTCGTGGTATGCACTCATCCAGAGCCTCGCGTCCCCCATGTCGACACCGCCCTGCGCCCGTAGCGAGATGATACGCCAACGCGACCTCCGACCGCCCACGGACCATCGTTGATCGTTCGCCGCACCAACGGCAGGAAGCGCTCCGCGGGAGGAAGCGTCTTCCCCCCCGGGGCAGAGCCGGTCAGCGCACCAGGGACGCGCCGCCTGGCGTACCGCCCACTGCTTCACTCTGCTTCACCCTCTGCCGAAAAAACACTGACCCCCGGCTCAAGCACCCACGGTATCCCCATGCCCCTACCCGATCTGACGGCGTTCCACGAATACCTCGATCACCCGCTCCTCGAGGGGCACGGCCCCCTCATTGCGCTCGTCGCACTCGCGGTTCTTCTCGTCCTGGTCGTACTGGGCACACGGGCCCTGGTCAACTCCAGACGCAGGCCCCGAGCGCTGGCCCCGCCGCCCCCCCGGCGGCGTATGCCGCGGCTGCTGGGGTTCGCCCTCTTCGTAGCCGCATCAGCGACGCTCATCGTCTCCGGACTCGTGATCTACGACGCACGAACCGAGATGACGAGCGCGGAGCGCGAGGAGCTCGTCGCGGCTGCATTCGAGGGGCTCCGCGCACAGCTCGCTGACGCGCGAATCGAGAGGCACTCCTACGACGAACGGGAGCAAACGCGGATGGAAGAGGCCCTGCGCCAGGCCGTAACGGCCATTCCCCGCCAGAGGCGCATTTCCGTGCGGCGCAGCCGCGAGGCCCTGGCGCTGGCCGCGGCCGGCGACGCTTCTGCGGCGGAGGACATCTTCCGCGATGTCGTGCAGCGCGAGAGCACGGGCGCGGGTACGGGCAGGCGCCGGGCCGCCGCGGCAGCCCGCCACCTGGGCGCGCTGGCGTGGCTGCACGACGCGAAGGCGGCGCTCGCCGCTTACGAGGACGCGACAAAGCTCGACCCGGATGACGCCGAAGCCTGGCAACGACTGGGCGTGCTTCGCCGGCAAGCGGGCCATACGGCGGCGGCCGAGGCAGCCTTTCGCCGTCTGCTCGAGCTGGCCACCCAGCACGACGACCCTCGGCTGCGGGCGATGGCGTACAACCATCTCGGAGATCTGCATCGGCAGCAACATCGATTCGATCAGGCTCACGACATGTACGCGGCGGCGTGGGCAGCAGCGCGCGAGGACGGACATTTGGCGCACCTGGCGGACAGCTACATGGGTCTGGGCGACGTGGCGGCCTCGCGCCGGCGTACCGCGCTCTCGGAGTGCCTCTACGAAAAGGCGGTGGCCCTGCATCGGGACCGTGGTGATCAGGTGGGCCTCGCCATGGGTTACGCGAAGCTGGCCATCGCCTACACGGCTCAGGAGCAGTTCGGGCGGGCCGAGGCCGCAGCGCGAAAGTCCCTGGCTTTGAGCCGCGAACAGAATCGCCAGGTGGGGATGGCGGCCGCGCACGATGCCCTCGGCACGCTTCACGCCCGGCGCAACGACCTGCGCCGTGCAGAAGCCGCTTACCGGCAAGCCCTGGCTCTTTATGCGGACCTCGACCACGGAGCGGGCACGGCTCTGACCCACACCAAGCTCGGTGAGCTCTATCGCCAATGGGGCAATCTCTCGCTGGCGGAGAAGAGCTATCTCCAGGCGCTCTCGCTCAACCGGAAGCTGGGCCGCACGGCCGGTGTCGGCGAGAGCTATCGGCGCCTGGGCGCTCTGCACATCGTGCAAGAGCAGCCGGATCGGGCCGAGGACGCGTTCCGCAAGGCCGTGGCCGCCTTTCAGGCCATCGACCACGCGCCGGGCATGGCGGCGAGCTACGTCGACCTGGGCGATCTGCACACCCGGCGCGGCGATCTCGACGCGGCCCGGAGTATGTACCTGAAGGCTGCGGACGCCGAGCGACATACGGGCGACAGCACCCGCATGCTCGCGGGCTACAGAAGACTGGGAACGGCGTACATGCGCCTGGGCGACGTCGACGCGGCGCACGCCGTCTTCGGTAAGGCCAGTGCGTTGGCCGCCGAGCTGGAGTCTCCCCCCGCGGAGGGGCAAAACCCAACGCCCGGCACGTCCGCCGAAGCCTCGTACGCTCGCGACTGCCGCCCGGCAAGTTGATCGAAGTCGGCGCGACATCCGCCGCCATCCCCCGGGTCGCCGTCGAGCCCGCGCACCAGCACCGCAATCACTGCACTCCTCCACGGGCCACCTGGGGGCCTGCGTCCACAGCTGCGTGCCAACCTGGAAAGCCTATGCACGCGGAAGCGGGCGCCAATCGCTGCCTCCCCCGGATCACAGCCCATCTCGGCGCCCGCCCCCTGAAACGCGCCATCGAGCGCTTCGTCCTGGCTCCGCTTGCCATGACGATTGTCGAGCACCAATTTCCGGAGGGCGACCAGTTTCTGTTCTTGCGCAGCGACGGGGAGCGCATCCAGGTGGAGTTTGTGGACCCGGATGCACCCGACGCGGGCAGTGCTTCCAGCCAGGTAGAGGAAGTCGCCGAGACCGACCGCCCTACGCTACGCAGCCTCGCGCTCGACCCGCGCGGTGACCCGGCCGACGTCGATCTGATGCAGCAAAGCTATGACGGACTCAAAAACCGCCTGGGCTCTGCTCCCTGGACAGAGCGCAAGCGCCTCGCGCTCGCCAAGTCGATCCGAGCTCGAACGGGCCGATGGGGCGCTCTCCCACACGGGCTCCAAGACGCTCGAGATCGTGCGACGATATCGCGCCGAGCCATCACCGCTGGTACGCGATAGCGTTCGAGGTTGGCGAAGCGGTCGTCTCGATCGCGTACTCGCTGGCGATTTCGACCTGATGAGCTGACCGTCCGAGGACGCCGTTCGTCGCACTCGACGAGCGGGCTGATCGGTGCTCGCTGGCCCTTCTCGCCGATACCGGCTCGAAGGGTGGCAAAACCCACATCGTGCCCCCTCCTCCCCCCCCGTAGACTGGGCCTCGCTCAGCTCGAGTGCGTCGTCGTGCGCACCTGCTACGCCAGGCCGTTGGAGAGGAGGAGAGAACAATGCAAACCAGAACTATCAGGTCGTCTTACGGCGCCGCTGCGGCGGTGTGTCTCGCAGCATCGATGGCAAGCGCCTCGGATGCCGCTCCGTTGGTGACCGAGGGCTCGGTAACCCGCGACGAAACGCGCCATATCTCGGATGTTCGGCCGACAAACGCCCGCACCCGAGGGGAGTGGCGGCTCGTCATGCGGTTCTGGAACTCGAGCGCCGATCGGCACGGTCCGGCGCACATCCGATGGGTGGTGAACAGCTATCCGAGCAGCCTGGACTGCCAGCATGCATTGCAAGGCCGGGTGACCGGCATTCATCCAGAGGTGAAGCGACGCAGCCGACTGGCGTGCGTAGGCGGATGACGACACACCAACCCCGGAAGTCGCAGCTCCGATCCCGCGATGGAACGACATCGGGGTGGAGAGGAGACCGAGAGCGGATGAAACCGCCCTCGGCCAGGGAACGGGTGCGCTGGGACACAGCTCAACGGAGGGGATACCCGCTCCCCGCGCATGTGTCGGCATACACGCTCGCCCTCTTGCGGGAAAACTTGGCCTGGGAAAGACTATCTTGGAGGGCGCGGCGGGTTGCCGCGGGCACGAGTGCTGACGGGCGCAAAACGCGCGGGCGGTCGCCGTGGCGCTCCAGGCGAACCCCCCGCGAGCCGGGGTCAGGTACCCGAGATCTTTTGATCGACGCGGGCAGACAGCACGGTCTGGCTCGTGGCGGGCGCAGACGGCGCGGGCTTGAAGTCCGACACCTTGCCTTTCCCGGTCTCCGGGGCCGCCGCCGAGCCGCCGTCCATCTCGATTCTGCCCCGGTACTTGCAGCCGTCCTCGAGCGACACCCGAGGCGCCGTTATGTCACCCATCACGTGGCCAGAACGCCGGATCACGACCTGCTCGTCGCCCCGCAGATCGCCTTCCACGCGGCCTTGCACCTCCACGACCTTGGCGCGGATGTTGGCCTTGATGCGACCCTCTTTGCCGACGGTGACGCTGTTGTGCTTGAGCTCCACGGTACCCTCGACACGACCGTCGATGACCAAGTCCTCTTCACCCATCACGTCGCCCCGAATGGAGATGGAGGGACCGATGACGGCCCGCTCCCGCGGGGGGGCCTTGGGGGGGGCCTTGGGCGCGGGTGCTGGACGCTCGGTCTCGACCAGGGGTCGGCCCATCTTCGGCTCGGGTACGGGCTCCTTCGGGGGCTCGACTTCGTGTTTTTTGAACATGCTCATGCTCCTCAAGTTGGGCACGGTGCCGCCCCGTACCGATTCGTTACGTTGCGTGGGCGGAAGTCACGCCCAACACTTCACGCGGCGCTCACTCCAGGCGTGCCCGAAGACGGCGCGGAACTCTCGGAGAACGCCTGCTGATAGCGTCTCGCCATGGCATGGAACAGACCCGCTGCGCTGCTGTAGCCCTGAGCATCGTAGAAGTCCCGCAGGCCGACACACCACAGGATGGCTTTGCGCGACTGCAGCCCGCTGAACGAGGGCAGATCGATGTTCACAGCACCGCGGGCCGTGTCCACCAGAGTCTGGCCGCGGCGTTCTTTCTCCTGCGCGAGGATGCGATCAATGGCCGCGAAGAACTCCGGGAACTCACTCCACCGCCTTCGAAACAGCTCTGTGATGCGATCGATCACCGGTGTGGTGAGGCGCTCGAGATCGAAGTCAACATGCATGGCGTTCCCACCGATGTTCTTTCATACCCACGCTGTGACCGATGCTCCGGTCACCCTCGACGTAGGCGCGTCACCCTGCGGATCCACGCGCGACGCCCCTTTTCCCGCGGCCGCACACTGATGCCGCGTGTGCTTTGAAAATCGTCAACAATCGCGATTACTTGAGCCCCGCCACGCCCCCAGGCGTGATCACTCGGCGCCGGGCTGCTCGGCGGCCGGCCGGCGCCGTCCTCGTCCGGCCGAAAGAAGCAGAGCGACGCCTAAGACGAACGCGATCAGGCCTGCCACCACAAAGCCAGCACGCGCCTGCGCAACGTTGCGCCGGAGAATGATGTTCGCGCCCGAGCGGAGACCGACACTACCGCTCTCCCCGGGGTCGAGGAGAAGGACATAACGTCCCGCGCTCTCGACTTCGAACGGATCGAGATGAACGGACACACTCGAGCCCGGCGCGCCGCCCCCGTCGTCCTGACCGTGGTGGACGCCCGAGCCTGTCCACACGGTCGCCCCGCGTTCATCCAACAGCCTCGCGCCGTAGATCACGCTTCCAGCCGCGGGCGCGGCGCTGCCCCGGCGCACCTCGAGCACCGCGCGCACGGGGTTCATGCCGGGATCGAGAGCGAAAGGTCCGGCGTGGTGCAGGGCCGCCCGCTCCGCCGCACCGACGAAGCCATCGGCCGCGTCGACCCAGCTTCCCGGCCCGCTCATCACCCGATAGCGGGCGAGCTCGGTGCCGGAGAGAAATTGAACATGGAGGAGATGAGCGGCGAGGGTGAGCACCCCCGCGACCGACAGTGCGATGCCCGATCGCCTCATGCGCCCGCCTCGAAGGCCGCTCAAGCGCCCCGGATCAGTTGACCAGGATGCGCTCCAGGCGATCCATGTCGTTGATCACGTTCCAAGTACCGCCACCTTCTTCTACCCGCGTCTGCCAATCCTCGAGACGAGTGAGGTACTCGCGCGGATCGACGTTGTCGCTGCGCAGCTTGGTCACATTCAGCGCCGTCACGTCGAAGCCCTCGAGCTGCAGCGGGATGTCGCGCACGTACCCCTTGGGCAGATCTTCCTTGAGATCGGAGTAGACGAGAATGTCCTTTTTCCCCGTGCCCTTCTCGTTCAGATACTCGATCGCCTGCAGCACGCCACCCGTGATGTCGGTATGCTGCGCGGGCTTCACGCTGTTCACGAACTGATTGATGGTGTCGCGGAACTGACGCTTCTGCTTGTTCGCCACGCTCGGGCGGTCGTCGAACGTCATCTTGGCGACGATGTCCTTCTCGCTGAAGCTGCCCGTATCGATGCGCGCCACGGCAAAGGAGTCGCCGGGCTCCAGCCTCACGAGAATGACGTTGATGAGCTGCTGGGCCTTGTCGAGCTCGTTGGTGTAAGTCCCCGAGGTGTCCATCAACAGATACACGCCCCGCGTGTTGGGCGTCGCCTCGCCCCCGCAGCCGGCCAGGATGCCGGCGAGAACGAGTGAGGTCGCAAGTGCAGTCAGTCGTTTCATCACAGAAACTCTCTATCGTGCAGCGATTTCACCGGATTCGTCGTCCGCCATCAGATCGATCGAGCCCGCCTTTCTCTTCTTCCTGCCGTTGACCTTGGCTATACGCTCGATCCACAGCGGGACGAATATGATCAGATCGTAGACGTCGCGCAGAACACTGCCTGCATGCCGTGCCACATTGCCCATGAGCCGCAGCACGTAGGCCAACGCGCGCAGAAAGATGACGCCCAGCATGCCGAGCACGGTACGCATGGAGTGCACGAACGACTCGAGCGGTATCGCCACGAAGACCAGTGCAAAGGGCAGGATGAAGCCCATGCACATCTGCGCTGCCGTGGTGATCCAGGTGAACTCGCCGACGCCCGTGGCCAGCTCGTCGCCTCTGAGCAGCGCGCTCGTCGCGAGCTCATCCTCGAGCAGCATCTCGCGCATGAATGCGAGGCCCGCCTCGACGCTCGCCAGGATGAACAGAATGCTGAACGTAATCCATACCATGCGGTAACGCACGACGTCCTTCAGGGCCGCAATAACCGGGAACAGGCGGGTGATGCGCAAAGATTCCATGAGGAACAGCCCCATGGAGATCTCCACCAGGATGATGACCAGGGCCGCTACATCGGCGATTCGCCAGCCCGCCACCAGCGTCTGGCCACCCACCATCTCGGCCATCGGACGGGCGATGAGACTGAAGTTGATGACCGCGCCGCCGACCGCGACAGCAAGAACGAAGGCGGAGATGAAGAACTGATTGAGCGCGGACGACGACAATATCCGGATGGCACGGTCCGTCTTGCCAAGTATCTCTTTGTAGTCGTCGATATGGCGGCCGATGATCGCCGAACGCTCGAGCAGGCTGTTGACGTGCTTGTCGACCTCCTCGAGGCGCTTCTGGATCCCGCGCCAGTGCGGGATGATGTTCTTCAGGAGATTATGACGGTTGGAGCTGGCCTTGCGATACTCGACCAGCGCCTTGTCGTGCGCCTTGATCAGCGATTTGTGGATGTCCTCGAGGATCTCCACCACCATCGGGTCGGCTTTGGAAGGGATCTTGGCCACCGCCTCCACTGCCTGCGTCCAGGCCAGCGGCGACGGCGGAACCTCGCTGCTCTGCTTGTAGTCCTCATCGATCTTGGCGAGCGCCTCGCTGATCTTTCGATGCAGGGAAGGATACTCCGCCAGATCGCGGCGTATGGTTGCGTCCATGCGCTCGATCTCGCGCTCGATGATGCGCTCGGCGGCTTCCCGTCCGGTGCTCAGCAAGACTTCGCGGTTGCGCTGGTCGAGCTTGCGCTCCGCGTGCAGGACGGAGGTCGCCGTGATGCGAAAGGCGTTGTGCAGCACGCGCGTCGAGGACTTGATGGCCTGGTGCATCGGCGTGCGCGCAAGGTAGAGACCCACGGTCAGCACCACGAACCAGATCAGTCCGGAGACGATCGGGTCCGGCGCGATCATGAAAACGTCATAGAATGACATCGGCACCCCCGTGTTGCGCCTGGCGAGTCATGCCCGCAGGCGCCGGCTCGCGACCCGTCGCGGTCCGCTGCCCGTCGTGAAATACCATGCACCGGCGACGACCCGCCCGTGCCCGATCGCGCTCTCGCATTCGTGCCGCATGCACCCGTATCAGCTCCGCAGCCCCGGCGGCAGCTCGGCCCGCGACGCCGGGCGCCACCCGCCGGCGAGGCTCTCGCTCGTCTGCCACCGCCCCTCCACCCGGCGATAGAAGCTGCCGTTGTGGAAGTAGGTACCGGGCCTCCCGAGGAGCACGTAGACCTGGCGCGCGGGGTCGTAACGGAGCTCGATGCCCTGCACGTAAGTGCGCCGGGAACCCTCGAACCCATCCGGCACCTGGGCGGGGGATCCCTGTCCGCGTGTTGCGCCGGACGATTCGTAGACGTAGAGCGCAGAGCAGGACGTGGGGCCGAGAAACAGGACCACAGCCGCTGCCAAACCGTGCTTCACGTTTTGCAACCTCTGTGGCCGTTTGTTCGAAGTCGGTGTGCGCCGCCCTGATGCGGCATCCGGTCGCGCCTACTCGCAACGTCGTTCGCAGGCCGTCGCGACCTGCGTCCCTTAGCGGCTGAGGATGGAAAAAACTTAACGCTGGGTGTGAGCGCGCGCAGCCGGGTCCGAACGAGGGAAAGGCGCGCCGCAAGACGCCCGGACAGGCTCTCGTGGGGCGGTCGCTGGGAAAATCACTCCCATTCGGTCGGGACGCGCAGCGCGGTGCTTCAGCGGTCTGGAAAAACGGACACGTTGCTCACGGATCGAGCACTCGCCGATGGGCCTTCTCCGCGCGCGGGCGTTCAACGCCTGGTGATGGTCTCGATGCGAACCAGCTCGAACCCGCGAAAGGTGAGCACGCGCGGGAACTGGCGCGACCCCCGCTCGTAGTACCACTGCTCCACCTTG
>JABAHS010000952.1_pt3 | contig 22639 bp, 19 predicted proteins | sample 7062111 | NCBI WGS metagenome assembly JABAHS01 (sample SAMN14534600, study PRJNA622989) | marine sediment metagenome | biome: marine biome [ENVO:00000428]; feature: marine pelagic biome [ENVO:01000023]; material: deep marine sediment [ENVO:00002113]; isolation source: pool of 4 deep marine... | reverse complement strand
CCGAGTGCGTGCGCGGCTATCACGACACCGTCGACGAGCAGGTGCATCTCGCCCGCGAGCGTCAGCAGCTGCGGGCGGCGAAACGCATGCTCGAGCAGGAGGGCGCGGATACCGCCGCCCTCGAACGCCTCATCGGCGCGCGCGACGAGGCCATGGATCCGCGCGCCCGCAAGCTTCTCGAGACGTGGCCGGCGCTCAAGGACAGCTACTCGGGGGACGAGCTGGTCTTCAAGGTTCGCGACCGCGAGGTGCGCACGCCGCTCAAGCATACGACGCTCTCGGGAACGGCTATTCCCAAAGTCGCCCTGCCACGCTACGAGGACGACGGCGATCTGCTTCGCTGGTTGCTCGAGGAGAACGTCCCGGGGCGCTTTCCATACACGGCCGGGGTGTTCGAGTTTCGCCGTCAAGGCGAGGATCCCTCGCGCATGTTCGCAGGCGAAGGCGACGCCTTCCGCACCAATCGACGTTTCAAGTACCTCTCTGAGCACGCCGAGGCCAAGCGCCTGTCGACCGCCTTCGATTCCGTGACCCTGTACGGCTTCGATCCGGACCGGCGCCCGGACATTTACGGCAAGGTGGGAAACTCCGGCGTCTCCATCGCTACCCTCGAGGACATGAAGGCGCTCTACGACGGATTCGATCTGTGCGATCCGCGCACTTCGGTATCCATGACCATCAACGGTCCCGCGCCCACCATCCTGGCGATGTTTCTGAACACCGCCATCGATCAGAAGCTCGATGCCATGCGCGCGGAGCTCGGCCGGGAGCCCAGCGACGAGGAAGCGGCGGCACAGAAGGCATGGGTTCTGGAAAACGTTCGCGGCACGGTGCAGGCGGACATCCTCAAGGAGGATCAGGGCCAGAACACCTGCATCTTCTCAACCGAGTTCAGCCTGAAGGTGATGGGCGACATCGTCGAGTACTTCATCGACAAGCGCATCCGGAACTTTTACTCGGTCTCGATCTCCGGTTACCACATCGCCGAGGCCGGCGCCAACCCCATCACCCAGCTGGCACTGACGCTGGCTAACGGTTTCACCTACGTCGAAGCGTATCTCGCGCGCGGCATGCACATCGACGATTTCGCGCCGAACCTGTCGTTCTTCTTCTCTAACGGCATGGAGCCCGAGTACTCCGTGATGGGCCGGGTGGCGCGACGCATCTGGGCCACCGCCATGCGCTTCAAATACGGCGCCAACGCGCGCAGCCAGAAGCTGAAGTACCACATCCAGACCTCCGGTCGCTCGCTGCACGCCCAGGAAATGGACTTCAACGACATTCGCACCACGCTGCAGGCGCTGATTGCCACCTACGACAACTGCAACAGCCTGCACACCAATGCCTACGACGAAGCCGTGACCACGCCGTCGGAGGAATCCGTGCGCCGGGCGCTGGCCGTGCAGCTCATTATTAATAAGGAGTGGGGACTGGCGAAGAACGAGAATCCGAATCAGGGCGCCTTCATCGTCGACGAGCTCACCGATCTCGTCGAGGAGGCGGTCTTGAAGGAGTTCGAGCGGCTCGCCGACCGCGGCGGTGTGCTCGGTGCCATGGAGACCGGCTATCAGCGCGGCAAGATTCAGGACGAGTCCATCTACTACGAGAGCCGCAAGCACGACGGGTCGCTGCCCATCATCGGCGTCAACACGTTTCTCAATCCCGAAGCTCAGGAGCAGCAGACCACGATCGCGCTGGCGCGCTCCAGCGACGAGGAGAAAGCGAGCCAGCTGAAACGACTGGCGGATTTCCAGGCGCGCCACGCCGAAACCGCCCCCTCCGCGCTCAGGCGCCTGCAGGATGCCGCCATCCGCAACGAGAATGTCTTCGAGGTCCTGATGGATGCGGTGCGCTGTTGCTCATTGGGACAGATAACCGAGGCCTTGTTCGAGGTCGGCGGAAAATATCGTCGCTCCATGTAAGGCCGCCTGAGCGGCGTCACATCGAGCGCCTGGTGGGGGAGATTCGAAGCCGCGTTTCGGCTCGCGCCTTCGTCGTACGCTCCTTACGCTACACCCTCACCCCCTGTCCCCGCTCTCTCCCCTTCGGGGAGAGAGCGCTTTGTTGTTTCACGCTGCCTTGAGGCTCTCCCCCTTCGTGGGAGAGCGTTGAGGTTGGGTGGACTCTCCACCGCTCCTTCTCGACACCCTCACCCCCTGTCCCCGCTCTCTCCCCTTCGGGGAGAGAGCGCTTTGTTGTTTCACGNNTCCACCGCTCCTTCTCTACACCCTGTCCCCCTCTCCCATCGAGGGAGAGGGGGGACCCTTCGATTTGCGTCTGGGTGGTCAAGAAGTGTGCGGGCGGGTCGGGTAGAATCGAATGCTATGTGCTTGATATTTGTGGCGTGGCGGAAGCATCCGCGTTACCGGCTGGTGGTGGCGGCCAATCGGGACGAGTTCTATGCGCGCGCGACGGCGCCGGCGGGCTTCTGGGACGAGGCGCCGGGGGTGCTCGCCGGGCGGGATCTCGAGGCCGGCGGCACCTGGCTCGGCGTTTCCCGGGGCGGGCGTTTCGCCGCGCTCACCAACTACCGCGGCGGCGATGTCGCCGGCGCCGGCGCGCCGAGCCGCGGGCACCTGGTGAGCGAGTATCTTCGCGCGCGGCACGCGCCGCAGGCCTATCTCGACAGCCTCGCCGGGCGCGCCGGCGCGTACAACGGCTTCAACCTGCTGGTCGCCGATGGCGACGGCCTGCACTGGTACTCCAACCGTGCCGCCGGACCGCGGGCCCTCGCGCCCGGCATCTACGGCATCAGCAACAGCCTTCTCGACACCCCCTGGCCGAAGCTGGTGCGCGGCAAGACGGCTTTCGCCGAGCTGGTGGACGATGCGCACGTGGACGTGGAGGCCATGTTCGACCTGCTGGCCGATCGGCAGCCCTCGGACGACGCCGACCTGCCCGACACCGGTATCGGTCTCGAACGGGAACGCGCCCTGTCCTCCCTGTTCATCAGCACCCCCGACTACGGCACCCGCTCGTCCACGGTCCTGCTAATCGAAGACACGGGCGACGCCACACTACACGAGCGCACCCACGAGCCTGGGACGACCGCAAGCCAAACGCTAACATACACGTACCCGGTTGAACCCGACCGCGAAGCGGTCTGAGAATAACCCGACCGCGAAGCGATTCGATATGGACTGTATCTTCTGCAAAATCATCGCCGGTGAAATTCCGTGCTTCAAGCTCCACGAGGACGACGAAACCCTCGCCTTCATGGACATCAATCCGGCCAACGAAGGTCACGCGCTGGTGATTCCGAAGGAACATTCGACGGATGTGCACGCCATCTCCGAATCCGCCATCGCGGCGACGGTGTTGACGGCGAAGAAGATCGCCTCGGCGATCCAGGAGACGCTGGGTCCGGATGGCATCAACCTGGTGCAATGCAACGGTCCGGGCGCCGCGCAGTCGGTGCTTCACTTTCACATGCACGTGCTGCCGCGCCGAGAGGGCGACGAGCTCAAGCTCAACTGGGGCTTGAAGCCCGGTGACATGGACGCTATCGGCGCGCTGGCCGAACGCGTCCGCGCAAAGCTCTAGGGAAATCCCGTGAAATTCGACGACATAAAGGTCTGCGTGTTCGACGCGTATGGCACGCTGTTCGACGTTCACGCCGCCGTCGGTCACCACCGAGCGCGGCTCGGCGACAAGGCCGACGCCGTGTCGGCGATGTGGCGCACCAAGCAGCTCGAGTACACCTGGCTGCGCAGTCTCATGGATCGTTACGTGCCGTTCTGGCAGGTCACGGGTGACGCTCTCGACTACGCCTTCGACGCGCACGGCGTCTCCGATCCCTCTCTGCGCGAGGACCTTCTCAATGCGTACATGCAGCTCGACTGCTACCCGGAGGTTCCGGAGGTGCTCGCGTCGCTCAAGGACGCCGGCATGCGCACGGCGATACTCTCCAACGGCTCGCCCGAGATGCTGGACGCCGCGGTCAAGAGCTCGAAGCTCGACACGCTCCTCGACGCGGTGCTCTCGGTCGACGAGCTCGGTATCTTCAAGCCTCATCCAAGCGTCTATCAGCTGGCCGTCGACAGGCTCGGCGTCGCGCCCCGGCAGGTGAGCTTCCAATCCTCCAACGCCTGGGATGCCGCCGCCGCGGCGACCTTCGGCTTTCGCGTCGCGTGGGTCAACCGCTTCGGTCAGTCCGAAGAGAGGCTCCCGGATCGGCCCGACGTGCAGCTGCGCACGCTGAGCGAGCTGCCCGCGGTGGTGCTGTCATGATCCGCGGTCGCCGCGACCGGGCGACCGCATCTTCAAGATGGAAATAAACGGCAAAGCGGCGCTGGTGACGGGGGCGGGCTCGGGGCTCGGCGCCGCCACCGCGCGCATGCTCGCCGAGCGCGGTGCCCGGGTCGCGCTGCTCGACCGCGACGTCGACGCCGCGCGGGCCGAGGCGCAGCGCTTCGGCGGCATCGCCATCGCCTGCGACGTCAGCGACGCGTCGGCCGCCGAGCATGCCGTGGCCGCCGCGCGCGCCGAGCACGGCGACGCCGCAATCCTGGTCAACTGCGCCGGCATCGCGCCGGCCGCGCGCGTCGTCGGGCGCGACGGTCCGATGCCTCTGGAAGTCTTCGACCACGTCATCCAGGTCAACCTGGTGGGAACCTTCAACCTGGTGCGACTCGCCGCCGCCGGCATGCAGAGTCTCGAGCCGGAGGGTGACAGCGGTGAGCGCGGGGTGATCGTCAACACCGCCTCCGTGTCCGCCTTCGAGGGCCAGATTGGCCAGGCCGCCTACAGCGCCTCCAAGGCCGGCGTGGTGGGAATGACCCTGCCCCTCGCCCGAGAGCTCGCCCGTATCGGCGTGCGCGTGATGGCCATCGCTCCCGGCCTCATGAGCACGCCGCTGCTGCACCGCATGCCGCCCGAGGTTCAGCAGAGCCTCGCGGCCCAGGTGCCTTTCCCGGCGCGCCTCGGACGCCCCGAGGAGTACGCCGCGCTGGTCGCCCACATCGTCGAGAATCCGATGCTCAACGGCGAGGTCATCCGCCTCGATGGCGCTATCCGCATGCAGCCGAAGTGATGGCATCCGGGCCCGAGTTGCGGTTAGCATGTGCACTTGTCTGAGCCGCGGGCGGTGGACTCCTGGCGCCCCGGCGGCATGAAACGACGAGCGGATCCGAACAACTAGAACGTCGTCAGGAGCTCTCATCTAGGCAGACACAGTCCGGCTGGCGCGCGCCGCGCGTTGCCGCGCATGGCGTGGCCGGCGGGTGCCGGGTTAAGGAGTGAGGAGATGGTTGAGACAACGCCAGGCGGTGGTGCCCACAGCGCCGCCCTCGATACCTTCCCGAAGCTGCTGCTCGATCGCGCCGAGCGTTACCGTGACGCTCACGCCGCGCGCGAGAAAGAGTTCGGCATCTGGCAGTCATGGACCTGGCACGAGCTCGCCGAAGGCATTCAGGATCTCGCCTGCGGGCTCGCCGAGCTCGGATTTCAGCGCGGCGACAAGATAGCCATCATCGGTGACAACCGTCCGCGTCTTTACGCCTCCATGTGCGCCGCCCAGGCGCTCGGCGGGGTGCCGGTACCCATGTACCAGGACGGGGTCGCCAAGGAGCTGCAGTTCGTGGTCAATCACGCCGAGGTGCGTTTCGCTATCGGCGAGGATCAGGAGCAGGTCGACAAGCTGCTCGAGATCAAGGACGCCTGCCCGCGCTTGGAGACCATCATCTACGACGATCCCCGCGGACTGAGAAAGTACGAGCAGTCCTACCTGTTCTCCTACAAGCAGGTGCAGGAGATGGGACGCGGCCGTCGCGAGAAGGACCCGGGCTTTTTCACCGCTGAGGTCGCAAAGGGCAGCGGCTCCGATACCGCCATCATCCTCTACACCTCCGGCACCACGGGAAATCCCAAGGGTGTCATGCTCAGTCACGACAACATCATCATCACCGCGAGAAACTCGGTGGAGCGTGACGGACTTCGACAGGAAGACGAGGTGCTCGCTTACCTGCCGATGGCGTGGGTGGGGGACAACCTCTTCTCCTTCGGCCAGGCCTACGTGGCGGGATTCTGTGTCAACTGCCCGGAGAGCGGCGCCACGGTCATGCAGGATCTGCGCGAGGTGGGTCCCACGTACTTCTTCGCGCCGCCGGCCATCTACGAGAGCCTTCTGACCAACGTCATGATCCGCATGGAGGACGCCGCCGGCATCAAGCAGAAGATGTTCGGATACTTCATGGCTGTCGCCAAGCGCGTCGGCACTCAGATTCTCGACGGCGAAGCGGTGTCGACGAAAGACCGGCTCCTTTACTGGCTCGGTGGAATCCTCGTCTACGGTCCGCTCAAGAACACCCTCGGTCTCTCGCGCGTGCGTATCGCCTACACCGCCGGCGAGGCCATCGGACCGGATATCTTCGATTTCTACCGATCGCTCGGCATCAATATCAAGCAGCTCTACGGCCAGACGGAGGCCGCCGTCTTCGTGACCATGCAGCCCGACGGAGAGATCAAACCCGACACGGTCGGTACGCCGGCGCCGCAGGTGGAGATCAGGATCGCGGACAACGGCGAGGTCATGTACCGCAGCCCCGGTGTCTTCCAGTGCTATTACAAGAACCCCGAAGCGACGGCCGAGACCAAGACCGAGGACGGGTGGGTTCACACCGGCGATGCCGGATACATCGACGAGGATGGGCATCTCAAAATCATCGACCGCGCGAAGGATGTCGGTAAGCTCAACGACGGCTCGATGTTCGCCCCCAAGTACATCGAGAACAAGATCAAGTTCTTTCCCCAGATCAAGGAAGCCGTCGCCTTCGGCAACGAGCGCGATTACGTCACGCTGTTCATCAATATCGACCTGGATGCGGTCGGCAACTGGGCGGAGAAGCGCAACATTCCCTACGCAAGCTATCAGGAGCTCGCCGCGCGGCCCGAGGTCATCGAGCTCATTCAGGAGAATCTGCGCAAGGTCAACATCGATCTGGCGGCCGATGCCCACCTCTCGGGATCACAGATTCGACGCTTTCTCATCCTTCCCAAGGAGCTCGACGCCGATGACGGCGAGCTCACCCGCACGCTCAAGGTGCGTCGCCGCATCATCGCCGAGCGCTACGCGCCGCTCATCGAAGCGCTCTACTCGGACCAGCGCCGGGTCGCCATGCAGACCCAGGTGACCTTCGAGGACGGCCGCACCGGCACCATCAAGGCCGACGTGGAGCTGCGCAACGTTCCCGGTGTGGCGCCGGTCGCCAAGGCGAGCTGAGGGGGAACACGTCCGTGCCCGGCAGGGACCGCTCGAACGGAGAGACGCTGCTCGAGGTCAACAACGTAAGCCTTGCCTTCGGCGGTGTCAGGGCGCTCGAGAACGTCAGCTTCGACGTGCGCAAGGGCGAGATCCGCGCCATCATCGGGCCGAACGGCGCCGGCAAGAGCTCGATGCTGAACGTCATCAACGGCTTCTACCATCCCCAGGAAGGCGAGATCACCTACAAGGGGCGGACGCGCAAGCAGATGCGCACCCACGATGCCGCGGCCCAGGGTATCGCGCGAACCTTCCAGAATATCGCGCTGTTCAAGGGCATGACGACCCTCGACAACATCATGACCGGGCGCAACCTGAAGATGAAGGTGAATCTGCTTCTGCAGGCGCTTTACTTCGGACCGGCACGGCGCGAGGAGATGGAGCATCGTGCTTTCGTCGAGCGCATCATCGATTTTCTGGAGATCCAGGCGATCCGCAAGACCACGGTGGGCCGGCTGCCTTACGGGCTGCAGAAGCGCGTCGAGCTCGGCCGCGCGCTGGCGGCGGAGCCCGACCTGCTGCTGCTCGACGAGCCCATGGCGGGCATGAACACGGAGGAGAAGGAGGACATGTGCCGCTTCGTCCTCGACGTCAACGAGGAGTTCGGCACCACCATCGTGCTCATCGAGCACGACATGGGGGTGGTCATGGACATCTCCGATCGGGTCGTGGTGCTCGACTACGGCCGCAAGATCGCCGACGGCACGCCCGACGAGGTGCGCACGAACAAAGAGGTGATCGACGCCTACCTCGGCGTTGCCCATGACTGACAGAGAGAAGAAGTAATAACCATGGAAATGCTTCATGCCTTCTTCGTCGCCCCTTTCCAGGAAATGTGGGAGTTCCCCCTATTTCTCGCCGAGGTCGTCATCAACGGACTCCTGACCGGTGTCATGTACTCCCTCGTCGCTCTCGGCTTCGTGCTCATCTTCAAGGCCTCGGGCGTGTTCAACTTCGCCCAGGGCGTGATGGTGCTGTTCGCGGCGCTGACCCTGGTGGGGCTGATGGAGAAGGGCGTTCCGGTGTGGCTCGCGTTGATTCTCACCATGGTGGTGATGGTCGCACTCGCGTTCGCCGTCGAGCGCTTCATGCTGCGGCCGCTGGTGAATCAGGAGCACATCATCCTTTTCATGGCCACCATCGGACTCACGTACTTTCTCGAGGGATTCGGCGAGACGCTCTGGGGAAGCAACGTGAAGCCGCTCGACGTGGGAATACCCAGCGCTTCATTCGACTTTCACGGCTTGCTGCTCAACGAGTTCGACCTTTTCGCCGCGGGTATCGGCGCGGCGCTGGTGGCGGGACTGGCCATCTTCTTCCACAAGACGCCGGTGGGCCGCGCGCTGCGCGCGGTCGCCGACGACCATCAGGCGGCGATGTCCGTCGGCATACCCTTGAGGACCATCTGGATCATCGTCTGGTCGGTGGCCGGCATCGTCGCCATGGTGGCCGGGATCATGTGGGGCGCGAAGAGCGGCGTGCAGTTCTCGCTGTCGCTGATCGCGCTCAAAGCGCTGCCGGTGCTGATCCTCGGCGGCTTCACGTCGGTGCCGGGGGCCATCATCGGCGGACTCATCATCGGTGTCGGCGAGAAAGTCGCCGAGATCTACTGGGGACCGCTGGTGGGCGGCGCCATCGAGAACTGGTTCGCTTACGTCCTGGCGCTGGTGTTCCTGTTTTTCCGTCCGCAGGGACTGTTCGGCGAGAGAATCATCGAGAGGGTTTGAAGAAAAATGCTCTACCGTGAGGCGGGTCAATTCAAGACGAGCTACGCCGGCGATCAGGCGATATTTCCCATCATCCAGGACCGGTGGTTCGTGCTGGCGGTGCTTCTGGTTGCCTACCTGGTCGTTCCCTTCGTCGCCAACGACTATTTCTTCGAGGTCGTGCTGATTCCGTTCCTGGTGTTCAGCATGGCGGCCATCGGGCTGAACCTGCTGCTCGGCTACGCCGGGCAGCTCAGCCTCGGCACCGGCGCATTCATGGGCCTCGGCGCCTTCATGAGCTACAAGCTGCTGACGACGTTTCCGGATCTCAATCTCATCGTCGCCTTCCTGCTTGCCGGCCTGGCGACGGCCGTCGTGGGCCTGCTGTTCGGCATCCCGAGTCTGCGTATCAAGGGCTTTTATCTCGCCGTCTCGACCCTGGCGGCACAGTTCTTACTGGGCTGGATGTTCACCAAGGTGGAGTGGTTCTACAACTACAATCCGTCGGGAACCATTCTGACGCCGCCGCGCGAGATGTTCGGCGTTTTAATCACCAGTCCGAAGGCCGACCCGGCCGTCAAGTACCTGGTGGCGCTCACGCTGGTAGCGGTGTTCGCGCTGGCAGCCAAGAACATCGTCAGAAGTCGCATCGGGCGCTCCTGGATGGCCATTCGCGACATGGACATCGCGGCGGAGATCATCGGCTTCCGGCCCATGCAGACCAAGCTGATGGCCTTCGCTGTGTCGTCGTTTTACTGCGGTGTCGCCGGCGCCATGCTGCTGTGCCTGGATCTCGATGCCGCCGAAGGCGCCGAGGCATTCGGTATCAATATCTCGTTCAACGTCCTGTTCATGGTCATCATCGGTGGCCTCGGCAGCATCCTGGGGTCGTTCCTGGGGGCGGCGTTCATCACTCTGGTGCCGGTCGTTCTGACCAATGCGCCGCAGATGTTCGGCATCGCCATGGCGACCGACATGCAGAAGCATCTGGAGGTCATGATCTTCGGAGGACTGATCGTCTACTTCCTCATCGTCGAGCCCCACGGACTCGCGCGCCTGTGGCAGATCGCGAAGGAGAAGCTGAGAATCTGGCCGTTTCCTTATTAACAAGGGCGGCCCGGATCGCGAACACTTTGCCGTGTTCCCGCTGCATGCTAGAGTCGCGGAGCACGGTGTCATTACCCGTAAAACAAGCATAATCAGGCAGGAGAAATACATGAAAATCAAGAAGTTAGTGCTTTCTCTCCTGGGCGCAACGGTAGCGGCCAGCGGCATCCTCGCCGCCCCGGCCATGGCCGCGGAAGAGCAGTTCTTTCCCATGCTCGTCTACCGCACCGGACCCTACGCGCCCAGCGGCATTCCCGTAGCCAACGGCTTCCGCGACTACTACACGATGCTCAACAAGCGCGACGGCGGTATCAACGGTGTCATGGTCACCTTCGAGGAGTGCGAGACCCAGTACAACACCAAGCTCGGTGTCGAGTGCTACGAGAAGCTCAAGGGCAAGGGCACCCACGGTGCGACGCTCGTCAACCCGTTCAGCACCGGCATCACCTACCAGCTGATCCCGAAGGCGCCGGTCGACAAGGTGCCGATTCTTTCCATGGGATACGGGCGCACCGCGGCCGCCGACGGGAGCGTCTTCCAGTGGATCTACAACTTCCCGACCACCTATTGGAGCCAGGCCTCCGCGTTCATCAACTACGTGGCGCAGCAGGAAGGCGGTCACGACAAGCTGCGCGGCAAGAAGATCGCCCACGTCTACCACAACAGCGCCTATGGCAAGGAAGCGAACCCGACGCTCGGCGTGCTGGCCGAGAAGTACGGCTACAAGCTGACGCTGCTCGCCGTCGACCATCCGGGGCAGGAGCAGAAGGCCACCTGGCTGCAGATCCGCAAGCTGCGGCCCGACTGGGTGTTCATGTCCGGCTGGGGCGTGATGAACCAGGTCGCCGTCAAGGAAGCCGCGGCGGTCAACTATCCGATGGATCGTTTCGTCGGCAACTGGTGGTCCGGCAGTGACGCGGATGTCATTCCGGCCGGCAAGGCTTCCAAGGGCTACAAGTCCGCGGCGCTCCACCATCCCGGTACCAAGTTCCGGGTGCACGACGACATCCTGCAGTACGTCTACAACGGCGACACCGAAGAGGCCAAGAAGAACAACTTCGGCGAGGTGCTCTACAATCGTGCGGTCCTGAACGCGATGTTCGGGTCGGAAGCCGTGCGTACGGCCCAGGCGAAGTTCGGCAAGAAGGCCATGACCGGTGAGCAGGTGCGCTGGGGACTCGAGAACCTCAATCTCACCGAGCAGCGGCTCGATGAGCTCGGCATGAATGGATTCACCCGTCCGGTGAAGATCTCCTGCTCCGACCACGAGAGCGGCGGCCCGATCCTCATCCAGCAGTGGGACGGCCAGAAGTGGAACATCGTCAGCGACTGGATCCCGACCATGCGCGATGTGGTGCGGCCGATGATCGAGAAAGCGGCCTCAGAGTACGCGAAGGAGAACAATATCACTCCACGCAACTGCGGCTGAGCCGGGACCTGACTTGACGTCGAATGGCAGTGGAAAATAAAAACAACTCAACGCCGCTGCTCGCCGTCAACAACATCGAGGTGATCTACGATCACGTCATCCTGGTGTTGAAAGGCGTATCGCTGGAAGTTCCCGAGGGGGGCATCGTTGCCCTCCTCGGGGGCAACGGCGCCGGTAAGACCACCACGCTCAAGGCCATCTCCAATCTGCTCAAGTCCGAGCGCGGCGACATCACCAAGGGATCCATCGAGTTCAAGGGCAAGCGCACCGACAGGCTGAGCGCCACGGAGCTCGTCAGACGCGGCGTCATTCAAGTCATGGAGGGCCGTCGCTGCTTCGAGCACCTGACGGTGGAGGAGAATCTTCTCACCGGCAGCTACACGCGCAGCGACGGCCGCGCGGCTGTCGCTGAAGACCTGGAAAAGGTCTATCACTACTTTCCCCGATTGCGCGAGCGCCGCAGCGCCCAGTCGGGCTACACCTCTGGAGGCGAGCAGCAGATGACCGCCGTCGGGCGCGCCCTCATGGCGCGCCCCTCGGTGATATTGCTCGACGAGCCCTCCATGGGCCTCGCGCCGCAGCTCGTCGAGGAAATCTTCGAGATCGTCGCCCGCCTGAACGAGCAGGAAGGGGTGACCTTTCTTCTCGCCGAGCAGAACACGAACGTGGCGCTGCGTTTTGCCAAGTACGGCTACATTCTCGAGACCGGTCGCGTCGTCATGGACGGCGAGGCCGCGATGCTTTCACAGAACGAGGACGTCAAGGAGTTCTATCTTGGCGTCAGCGGCGAGCACCGCAAGAGCTTTCGCGATGTGAAGCACTACCGTCGGCGCAAGCGCTGGCTGGCGTAATCGACGACAACGTCGAGGACTTCATGTCCGACCACTTTGACGATCTCGAGAGGCGAGCACCGCAGGCGCGCGAGCGCGCGTTGCTCGAGGCTCTGCCCGCGCACATCGAGCATGCGAGACGCCGGGCGCCGGCCTATGGTGCATTGCTGGAGGGCATCGATGCGGGTGCCGTGACCACGCGCGAGGCGCTCGCCGCGCTGCCGCTGACGCGCAAGTCCGATCTCGCCGATCGTCAGGCGAACGATCCTCCTTTCGGCGGCTTCGCTGCCACGGCCACGGCGGAGCTCTCGCGCGTATTCGCATCGCCCGGTCCCATCTTCGAGCCCGAGGCGGCCCGCGAGGACTACTGGCGCACCGCGCGGGCACTGTTCGCCGCGGGCCTGCGCCGCGGCGAGCTGGTGCACAACACCTTCTCCTATCATTTCACGCCGGCGGGGATGATGCTGGAGTCCGGCGCGCGCGCCCTCGGTTGCCCGGTGTTTGCAGCCGGTGTCGGTCAGAGCGAGCTGCAGGTCGAGGCCATTGCGCGGCTGAGACCGTCCTTCTACGTCGGCACGCCGTCGTTTCTCGACATCATCCTCGACAAGGCCGTCGAGCTCGGCGCCGACGTCTCGTCGCTGGCACGGGGGCTGGTCTCGGGCGAGGCATTGCCGCCGAGCCTGCGCGAGCATCTCGCCAGCCGGGGAGTCGCCGTACGTCAGTGCTACGCGACCGCGGACCTGGGTCTGATCGCCTACGAGTCCGAGGCGATGGAGGGCATGATCGTCGACGAGGCAGTGCTGCTCGAGATCGTACGACCGGGCACCGGCGATCCGGTCGCACCCGGCGAGGTCGGCGAGGTGATCGTCACGGTGCTGAACCGGGACTATCCGCTGATTCGCTTCGCCACCGGCGACATGTCCGCCGTCATGGAGGGTACCAGCCCCTGCGGACGCACCAATGTGCGCATCAAGGGATGGATGGGGCGCGCCGACCAGACCACCAAGGTGCGCGGCATGTTCGTGCACCCGTCCCAGGTAGCCGCGGTGCTCGAGCGACACCCGGAGGCGTTGAAAGGACGGCTCGTCGTCGACAGCCGCGACAACCGGGACATCATGACGCTGCACTGCGAAGTTGCGGGATCGCCACCGGAGGCGCTCGCCGAGGCCATGGCCGGCTCGGTGCGCGAGGTGTGCAAGCTGCGCGCCGAGATCGTGTTCGCAGCACCCGGCAGCCTTGCCAACGACGGCAAGGTCATCGACGACGTCCGGACCTACGAGTAGGCTTTCGCGGAATCGATCCCGTGGACTACGCGTCCATCTGCCGTGCCATCGAAGCGAGACACCTGGCGCCACGCGGCGCGTTGCACCCCGGCCCCGGGGACGGCGTGCCGGCCATGGCCGACGGCCGTGCCGCGGGCACGCTCGTGCTGGTGGGCGTGGTCGGTGGCGGCAGCTGGGATGCCTTCCAGGGGTCCGAGGAGGCGCGCGAGAAGCGCGATCCGCTGGACCGCTGGAGCCGCCGGGTCGTCGGCGAGCTGGCCGCGGCGCTGGGCGCCGAGGCCCTGTTCCCTTTCGGCGGAGCGCCGTTCCTGCCTTTCACCCGCTGGGCACGGCGCGCCGAGGCCGTGCACCCGTCCCCCATCGGGCCGCTCATTCATCCCGACTACGGGCTCTGGCACGCCTACCGTGGCGCGCTCGCCTTCGCCGAGAGCATCGAGCTGCCGCCGATGGACACGCGACCCTGTCCCTGCGATACCTGTGTCGACAAGCCCTGTCTCGCGACCTGCCCGGTGAGCGCGTTCTCGCCCCGCGGCTACGACGTGCCGGCCTGTATCGATCACATCGGCGGCCCCGCGGGAGGCGAGTGCCTCGACGGCGGTTGCCTCGCTCGACGCGCCTGTCCGGTGGGGGTAACCTATCAGTACGTTCCGGCGCAAATGAGCTTTCACATGCGCGCTTTCCTGGCCGCCAACCGCGATAACGGCCAGCGGAAATAATTGAAACACCCGTCCTGCAGGCAGAACCCGTACGGACACAATCACCGCGTAGTATCTGCCTGCGACTGTCCCGGGTGATGAGGAAGACAAGCGATGAGCACAGCCCCCGCAGCGGCGAGCAGTAGCGAGTTCGTCGATTTCTGGAACGATATTCTCGTTCCCAAGTTCGTCAAGTACCGCCACATTCTGGTCGGCGGGCTGACCCATCACAGCGAGCGGGTCTTTCCCAGGCTCGAGGTCCGCGAAGGCGACAAGGTCGTCGACGTCGGCTGCGGTTTCGGCGATACCGCGATTCTGCTCGCCAAGCGCGTCGGTCCCAGCGGCTCGGTGCTCGGCATCGACTGCTGTGAAGCGTTTCTCGAGTTTGCGCGCGCCGACGCCGCCGCGGCAGGCGTCACGAACGTCACCTTCGTCGAGGGCGACGTGCAGGGCTACCCCTTCGATTCGACGTACGATTTCTGCTTCGCCCGTTTCGGCACCCAGTTCTTCGAGAACCCGGTGGCGGGATTGAGGAGCATGCGCAACTCGCTCAGGCCCGGCGGCATCATGACCATGATCGTGTGGCGCACCATCGACGACAATCCCTGGCTCGGTATGCCGAGAGAGATCATTCTCCGCCACCTGCCGCCGCCCGGCGAGGATGCCCGAACCTGCGGCCCGGGGCCTTTCTCCATGGCCGATGAGCAGATGGTCACCAAACAGCTCGAGATCGCCGGCTACGACGAGATCGAATTCGAGCGCATCGACGCCCCTCTGATGGTGGGCAACACCGTCGAGGACGCCATCGGCTTTCAGCTCGCCCTGGGGCCTGCCGGTGAGGTGTACCGGGAGGCGGGCGCGGAGGCCGAATCGAAGCACGACGAGATCGTCGCCGCCCTCGCCAACGAGCTCGCGAAGTATGTCACCGACGAAGGCGTGGTCATGCAGTCGAGCTCGTGGAAGGTGCGCGCGCGCAATCCCGCGTGATCGCTCTGCGCGGGTGAGCAGCGAAGCCCCCCGCGTCGTCGTCTGCGGCGCCGGTGTCATCGGCGCATCCATCGCTTACCATCTGGCGCTGCGTGGCGTCGCCTCGACGGTTGTCGAGCGCAGCGAGGTCGCCTGCGCCGCCTCGGGAAAATCGGGCGGATTTCTCGCCCTCGACTGGTGCGATAGCTCGCCGCTCGGGCCGCTGGCGCGCGCGAGCTACGCGATGCACGCCGAGCTCGCGCGTCGCATCGACATCGATTACGGCTACCGGCAAGTGACGACCTTCGGTGTTGCCGCACGCGCCGCCGGCGGTATCGGCGCTGACAACGGTGACGCCGGTGCCGCCTGGCTGGACGGCGCGTGCACGGTATACGCGAGGCTCGGCGGCACCGACACCACGGCGCAGGTGCATCCGCGACGTTTCACCCGGGCGCTCATGGATGAGGCGCAGCGTCTCGGTGCGACCCTGGTCACCGGTTGCGTGGAGGGCGTGGAAGTCACCGGCGCGCCGCCCAGCGTGCGTGGCGTGCGCGTCGACGGCGCCGAGATGCCGGCCGATGCGGTGGTCATCGCCATGGGGCCGTGGACCGACAGCGCTTGCGCCTGGCTGCCGCTTCCCCGCGTCGACGGGCTCAAGGGCTTCAGCGTCACCCTCGAGCCGACCGCGCCCGTTCCGGCGCAGGCGCTGTTCGTCGACTATGTCGACGCGCACGGCGAGCGGCTGTCGCCCGAGATTTTCGCGCGACCCGACGGCCAGGTGTATCTGTGTGGATTGTCCGACGACCAGCCGCTGCCCGACGATCCCGCCGGCGTGTCGGTGGACGCCGACGCGACCGCGATGCTGGCGCGCATTGCCGGACATCTTTCCTCGGCCATGGGCGCTGGCCGCGTGCTCAAGCGTAACGCCTGCTACCGGCCCATCTGCGCCGATGCGCTGCCGATAATGGGTCAGGTCCCCGGCGTCGCCGGGGCCTTCGTCGCCAGCGGCCACAACTGCTGGGGCATTCTCAACGCGCCGGCGAGCGGCGCCGCCATCGCGGAGCTCATCACGGCCGGGGAATCCACTCGCGTCGATCTGCGTCCGTTCACGCCGGCGAGATTTTCCGCCGCCGCGGCGAGCCCCGTGGGCCGCGGCGCCACCCGCCCGCTGCCGGGCTAGGGGTGCGCTGCGTTCACGCCGGCCGCGCGTCGGCGCGCTGCCGGGCGCGGCGTTCGAGCCACAAGCCGAGACAGAAAGCGGTGGCGATGAAGGGTGCGATGAAAAGGTTGACGGCGGTCCAGCCAAACGCGTGCTGGAGGGCACCGGAGCCGAGCGCCGTCAGGGTCACGGTGCCGAACACCATGAAATCGTTGAGCCCCTGAGCGGTCGCCTTCTCGGCGCCCTGGTAGCTCGCGGTGAGCAGCGTGGTGGCGCCGACGAAGAGGAAGTTCCAGCCGAATCCCAGCAGCGCCAGCGCTACGATGAAATTCCATTCCGCCTGACCCTGCAGGTTGACGAGCACGCACGCGAGCTGCAGGAGCGCCCCGGCCATCATGATCCTGAGCGCGCCGAAACGATCGATCAGGTGTCCCGTGAACAACGATGGCACGAACATCGCCAGCACGTGCCATTGAATAACGCTGGCCGTCTGGTCGAAGCTGAGGCCGCACGCGCGCATGGCAAGCGGCGTCGAGGTCATGAGCAGATTCATGACGCCGTAGCCGAGCATGGCGCTCGAAGCCGCTACCAGGAAGCGCGCTCTCCCGGCGAGTCGCGCGAATCCGGCCAGGGTGATGCGCGCGGCGGCGACGTTCGAGCGCGGCATGCGAATGAAGATCAGAACCGCCAGGGAAACCACGTAGATGGCGATCATCGCCGCGTAGCTGCCGGCGAACACATCCGCGGGATAGGCGTCGCGGGTCAGACGCGCCAGGTTGGGCCCTGCGAAGGCGGCGATCAGTCCGCCGGCGATCACCAGCGAAATGGCACGCGCGCGAAACGCCTCGCCGGCGGCGTCGGCGGCAGCGAACCGATACTGCTGACCGAATGCGTTGAACGCGCCCACCAGCACAGAGCCTGCGCAAAAGAGCTCGAAGCGGCGCTCGAAGATCGCCAGCGTGCACAGCGCGCCGCCGAAGATACCCACCATCACGCCGGTCATGAGACCCGTGCGGCGCCCGACGCGGCGCATCCACAGCGCGGCGGGCACGGTCGTCACGGTGGTCGCCAGCCACGTGAGGCCGAAGGGCAGGGTGGCGAGAGCCGGGTTGTCGGCGAGCATCAGTCCCACCAGCGCCGAGGTGGTGATGTTGAGGGTGCTGGCGGTCATCATCAGCGCCTGGCAGATCGCCAGCAGGCTCACGTTGCGCAGCTCGAGGCCGGTTGCCGGGTTCACGTCTGCACGCGCATGCGCGCCCCCGATGGATCGAAAAGCGGCGACAGGGAAACGTCGATGGCGTGCATATGGCCGGCGAGCTCGACCTCGAAGCGGCCGCATTCGACCATCGCCCGAAGCGGCCGATCGCCGTGACGCACGTAACCCATGCCGACGCCGGTGCCGAGGGTGTGGCCGAAGGCGGCCGAGGTGACCTGACCGACGAGCTCACCGTCGCAGACGATGGGCTCGTCACCGAGGATGAAGACCTGCGGGTCGGCAAGCCTGAAGTGAACGAGGCGCCGGCGCAGGCCGCGGGCGCGCTGCTCGAGCAACGCATCGCGCCCGATGAAGGGCACGTCGCTGGCGAGCTTGGTCGCGAACGCGAGACCGGCCTCGAGCGGCGTGTCGTCGGGGGTGACCTCGTGTCCCCACGCCCGCAAGCCCTTCTCGATGCGCAGTGAGGTCAGGGCGTGCGTGCCCGCGTTGCGCAGTCCGAACGCGGACCCGATCTCCATGAGTGCGTCGTAGACAGCGACCGCCATCTCCACCGGAACGTAGAGCTCCCAGCCGAGCTCGCCCGCGTACGACAGGCGTGCCGCCGTCACACTCGCGGTTGCGAGCGCAATCTCGCGGCTGGTGAAGAGCGCAAACGCACCGTTGCCGAGATCCTCGCTGGTGAGCTCCTGCAGCAGGCGCCGCGAAAGCGGCCCCATGACGCTCAGCACCGCGAGGCTGCCGGTGACGTCGACGATGCAGACACGCTCGCGCGGTGAGAGGTGGGTCTCGATCCAGTGCCGGTCGCGTACGGCCTGGGCGGTGCCCGTGACGAGCAGGTAGCGATCCCGCGAGATACGAAACACGGTGAGGTCGCTCTCGAAGCCGCCACGCTCGTTGAGCATGGCGGTGTACACGATGCGGCCCGGCATCACGTCGACATCGTTGGCACACAGTCGTTGCAGGAGACTTTGCGCATCCCTGCCATCGACCAGCAGCTTTGCAAAGGAGGACTGATCGAACAGCGCGACGCGTTCGCGAGCCGCGCGCGACTCGCGCGCCTCGGCATCGAACCAGGCGGGCCGGCCGAATTTCAGCGCCGCGGGCAGCGCATCACCGTCTTCGGCGAACCACGCGGCCCGCTCCCAGCCCATGCGGGTGCCGAACTGGGCGCCGGCCTCGGCGAGACGATCGTGCAGCGCACTCTTGCGCAGCCCGCGCGCCGTGTGCGGCTCTCGTCCCGGGTAGGCGATGGCGTAGTGCAGGGCGAGCGCCTCCGGAATGCGCGCGCGAAGAAATCGCTCATTGGCGTGGAAGGGCGCGAAGCGGCGGATGTCCACCGACCACAGATCGCTCGTCGGTGCGCCCTCGACGATCCACTCCGCCAGCGCCCTGCCCGCGCCGCCGCCGCTGGCGACACCCACCGAGTTCATGCCGCAGCCCACGTAGAAGCCCGCGAGCTCCGGCGCTTCGCCGAGCAGGAAAGCGCCGTCGGGCGTGAAGCTCTCGGGACCGTTGACGAGCATCTTCACCTCGGCGTGCTCCAGCGCCGGTATGCGATGCATGGCGTTCACCATCATCGGCTCGAAGTGTTCCCAGTCCTCGTCGAGGAGCTCGAAGGCGAAGTCTCTTGGCAGATTCTCCAGCGGCAGCGCACGCGCGTGCGGCTCGAAGCAGCCCGCGAGGATGCCGTCGACCTCGTCGCGAATATAGAGATAGCCGTCGTGATCGCTGAGCGTCGGAAGATGGCGTCCGATTCCCTGCATCGGTTTGGTGAGCAGATAGAAGTGCTCGCACGCGAAGAGCGGCACCGACACGCCGGCCATGGCCGCCACCTGTCGGCCCCAGAGGCCGGCGCAGTTGACGACGATCTCGCAGGCGACGTGGCCACGCGCGGTATCGACGCCGCACACCCTGTCGTCTCGAATCCGGAATCCGGTCACAGGGGTGTCCTCGAAGACGCGCGCACCGTGCGACTTCGCGCCCTTGATCAGGGCCGCGCACAGATCGCTCGGGTTCACACGGCCGTCGTCCGGCGAGTACACGGCGCCGACGACGTCGTCGCTGCGCATCATCGGCCACAGCTCGGCGGCCTGCGCCGGCGAGAGCTCGTGGGTCTCGACACCGAAGACTTTCGCGAGCGAGGCCTGTCTGCGAATGTGAGTGAGGCGCTCGGCGTTGGTGGCGATGCTGAGGCTGCCGGTCCGGACCCAGCCGGTCGACTGACCGGTCTCCTGCTCGAGCGTCGCGTAAAGCTCGGTGCTGTAGCGTATCAGCTGGGTGAGATTGTTGGTCGAGCGCAGCTGCCGCACCTGGGCCGCCGAATGCCAGGTGGTGCCGCAGGTGAGCTGCTTTCGCTCGAGCAGGATGGGCTCGCGCACACCCAGCTTCGTCAGGTGATAGAGCGTGCTGCAGCCCATGATGCCGCCACCGATGACGACGGCCCCGGTGTGTGAGGGCAGCGGGTCGTTCATGAGAGATGCCGGACGATGAGCCGGTGCGCGGCTCGTCAGGCGCTCAGTGCCACGCGTGCGCGCTCGGCGGCTTCACCGGCCGCCGCACGGTCGCCTGCCGCGTCGAGCGCCTCGGCATATCGTTTCCAGGTCCAGGCGTTGTCGGGCTTGAGGTGCGCGCGCTCGGCGAGCAGAGCGCGGGCGAGTGCCGGGCGCGGAGCGCGCAACGCCGCGGCGATCAGAATTTGATGAAACAGATCCCGCTGCGCGTGACTGCCGCCGATGGCCTGAAACGAATAACGAATCGGCAGCAGGCGATCGACGACGCTTTCGTAGTCGCCCGCGTACCAGGCGGCAATGGCCCGTGCGAGCTCGAGACCCACCGCCTCGATGACCCCGGCCTCGGTGACACCGGCTTCACCCGCGGCCTGCGCCAGCGAGCGCAGCATGCCCTCGGTGCTGTCGGTGTCGCCGACCGCCGCGACCGCCATCATGAAGTGCATGTCGGGAAAAATCAGTGCGTGTCCATCGATCCGGTTCGCACTGATTTCGGCAAGCTCCTTCCAGCGCCCGGCCACGTTGACGCCACGCTCCTCGAGCCGCCACAGGATGGATGTGGCGTTGCAGATATCGAGATACTCCTCGGTCGGCTCGGCGCGAAACGCGGTGTCGTAGAGCGCCAGCACCTGGTCGTACTCGGCAAGCTCGAGATGAAAAAGCGCGAGATGCCACCACAGGTGAAAGCGAAAGTTATTGACCCGGTCCCAATGAGCTTCGAGCTCGCGCAGCCACGCGATGCCGTCGCGGCGCCGATCCTGCATCTCCATCACGTGGGCGACGGCGTGCACCGCCCACGCGTCGCCTGGATCGAGCTCCACGGCGCGGCGGCCGATGCGCTCGGCGGCGGCGTAGTCGCCGGATTCCTCCAGCCCGAAGGCATACATGCCGAGCACGTTGGCATGACCGGGAATGTCCGCTTGCCAGGCGGGAAGGACGCGCGCGATGGAATCGCGCAGCCGGCGGCTGTCGCCGAGATAGAAGTGAATGAACTGCGACAGCTTGACCGCCAGCATGTCCAGCGGGTGCTCGAGGAGAATCGATTCCCAATGGGTGAGCGCCGACTCCAGATCCCCGGTAATCCACGCGTCGAGCGCCTCGATGTGGTGCCGCTCACGCGCGTCGAGCTCGGCGCCGGCACCGACCTCGCGTGCCTTGGCGAGCGATTGACGGGCCTTCTCGGTGAGCGCCGGAACGCAGAAAAGCTGCATGAAGGCGCCGCGCAGCACGTGGGCCATGGCGAATTCCGGGTCCGATGCGAGGGTGTGCTTGAGCCGCTCGCCCGTCTCGGTGCTGAAGTGCACGTACTCGTTGATGGTTGCGTCGAACTTGTTCACCGCGTCCTGGCTGGCTGCGGTGTAGCTTATTCCGCGCTGGTCCTGGTAACGGCTCATCGATCAGTCGAGTTGCTCGGCTCGTTCCCTCAGCTTGAATTTCTGAATCTTACCGGTCGAGGTTTTCGGCAGCGGCCCGAACACGACCGTCTTGGGCGCCTTGAAATGCGCCATGTTTTCCCGGCAAAAGGCGATAATGTCCTCAGCCGTCATTGCCTCGGCCTCGCCCTTGAGCGTCACGAAAGCGCAGGGCGTTTCGCCCCACTTCTCGTCGCTGCGCGCGACCACCGCGGCCTCGAGCACCGCCGGGTGACGGTAGAGCGCGTCTTCGACCTCGATGGAAGAGATGTTCTCGCCGCCCGATATGATGATGTCCTTGGATCGATCCTTGAGCTGCACGTAGCCGTCGGGATGCACGACACCCAGGTCACCGGAGTGAAACCAGCCGCCTGCGAGTGACGCCTCGGTGGTGGCTGGGTTCTTGAGATAACCCTTCATGACGACGTTACCGCGAAACATCACCTCGCCCATGGTCTGGCCGTCACGGGGCACGGGCGTCATGCTCTCCGGATCCATGACCTCGAGCCCTTCCAACGCGTGATAGCGCACGCCCTGGCGCGACTTGCGCACCGCCTGCTGCTCGATCGGAAGCGCGTTCCACTCGCTCTTCCAGGCGCAGATCACCGATGGTCCGTAGGTCTCGGTGAGGCCATAGACGTGGGTCATGTGAAAGCCGCTCTTCTCCATGCCCTCGATGACCGCCGCCGGCGGAGGTGCCGCCGCGGTCATGACCTCGACGGTGCGATCGAAGCTGCGCCGTTCATCGGCGCTCGCGTTGAGGATCATGCCGAGCACGATGGGCGCGCCACAGAAATGGGTGACACCGCGATCGGCGATGGCATCGAAGATGGCGCCGGCCTCGACCCTGCGCAGGCAGACGTTGGTGCCCGCCATCGCCGCCACCGTCCATGGAAAGCACCAGCCGTTGCAGTGAAACATCGGCAGCGTCCACAGGTACACCGGGTGATGGCGCATGTTCCAGCCGATGGCGTTGCTGAGCGCGTTCAGATACGCGCCGCGGTGATGGTATACGACGCCCTTGGGGTCGCCGGTGGTGCCGGATGTGTAATTGAGCGAGATCGCCTGCCA
>JABAHS010004661.1_pt3 | contig 22642 bp, 21 predicted proteins | sample 7062111 | NCBI WGS metagenome assembly JABAHS01 (sample SAMN14534600, study PRJNA622989) | marine sediment metagenome | biome: marine biome [ENVO:00000428]; feature: marine pelagic biome [ENVO:01000023]; material: deep marine sediment [ENVO:00002113]; isolation source: pool of 4 deep marine... | reverse complement strand
TGACCGTCGCCTATGCCGGCTTCGACCAGCCGGTGCGACAGGTAACGGGTTTCATCGGCGAGCCGGTCGCGCCCGGACAGGGCAATCTCGCCTGGAATGCCGGGCAGCCGGACCTGGGACAGCAACAATGACCACGTGGCGCCACAACGGCTTCACGCTGATCGAAGTGCTCGTCGCGCTGGCGGTTTTCGGCGTCCTGAGCGTCGTGGCTTACATGGCGCTCGGACAGACCCTCTCGAACGCCGATATGCTCGGCGAACGCATGGAGCGGCTGGAGGCGATCCAGCGGACCATACGCTACCTGGATTCTGATCTGATGCAGGCAACTCCGCGCCCGGTACGCGGCCTGCTCGGCGATGGCTACGAGCCCGCGATACGCTCCAGCTTCGGCTCCGAGTTTGCGCTGGAGGTGACCCACGGCGGGTGGACCAACCCTGCGGGACTGCCACGGGGCACGCTGCAACGCAGCGCCTACCGGATCGAGGACGGCGAATTGCTCCGCTTCCACTGGCGCGTACTGGACCGCACCGTCAACAACGAGCCGATCCGAACGGTGTTGCTGGACGGGGTCGAGAGCATCGAGTTCCGCTACCTGACCGCCGAGGGGGAGCCCTCGGAGCAATGGCCGCCGGTCAACGCAGCCGGGCCGGCCGGGTTCCGCCTGCGGCCGCGCGCCGTAGAGCTCGTATTGCGGCTGACCGACGAAGGTGAAATCCGGCGGCTCGTGGAGATCGCGCCGTGAACGCGCCGCGCCGGCAGCGTGGTGTCGCCCTGATCACTGCGATCCTCATTACGGCGCTGGTCAGCAGCGTTGCACTGAGCCTGGCCTGGGACAATGCACTGGACATGCGGCGTACCATGACCCTGCTCTACCGCGACCAGGCCGTGCAGGTCGCGATGGGCGCGGAAAGCTGGGTGCAGTCGATACTGCGCGACGATCTCGCCGAAACCGATACCGATCACCTCGGCGAGATCTGGGCCAGCGAACTGCCGGGACTGCCGGTGCAGAGCGACGTCGTCCAGGGCGAGTTGTTCGGCAGCATCGAGGACCTGCAGGGGCGCTTCAACATCAACAATCTGATCGACCAGAACGGCGATGTCGACGAACTCGCACTGGAGCAATTCCGGCGCCTGTTGATCGCGCTCGAGTTGGACCCGCGATTTGCGGGTATAGCCGCGGACTGGATAGACGCCAACCGCGAGGCCGGGTTCCCCGATGGTGCCGAAGACGCGATCTACACCGGGCTCGTCCCCGCGTACCGCACCCCCAACCTACCCATCACGCATGCGACGGAACTGGCGGCACTGGAGGGGATGGACAAAGCGAGTTTCGACATCCTGGCGCCCCACATCGTGGCCCTGCCCGGCCGCACCGGGATCAATGTGAACACGGCGACGGCAGCGGTGCTACGGTCGCTGGGCGAAAACCTCTCGGCCGCCGATGTCGAGAGCCTGATCGCGGAGCGCGAAGATGGCGGCTTTGCGGACCTGCAGAATACGTTCTCGACCCTTGTGGCACCCGAGATATTGCCGCAACTCGAGGAAACGACAAGCTATTTTCAATTGAGCTTGGTCGTGCAGATTGCTACCGTTCGCATCATCTATTTCAGCACGTTACAGCGCGGGGCGACGGGACAGGTCGTCCCCATCCTCCGTAGCCTAGGAACTACCTGACAATGGCGGAATATCTGGTCATTCGGCTCGGCGCCGACGAAAATGCCCACGCGAGCTGGATCGCGGTGGACGACGCGGGAACGCGCCGCACGCCGCCGGTCATCGGACCGCTCGATGAAGCCCTGAAGGACATCGGCAACCGCGAGGTCATCGTGTTGGTGCCGGCAGGCGAGACTTCGACCCTCACCTGCGATCTGCCCGCAAAGGGCGCGCGGTTGCGTGCCGCGTTACCGTATGCGCTCGAAGAGCAAGTGGCGGACGAGATCGAGAACTTGCACTTCGCGCCGGGAGCCCGGCGTGCTGCCGGCGATTTTCCCGTCGCTGTCGTCACTCACGACAAGATGAACGCATGGCTGGACCGATTGCGGGCTGCAGGCATCAAGCCCGCAAGGCTGATCCCCGAGGATCACGGCATCGCGTTCGTGCCGAACACGCTCAGCCTCCTGGTTGCCGAGGACAAGGTCTTTTTCAATAACGGCTCCGATCTCGAATTCGTGATGCAGGGGGTTTCACCGGGCGAGGCACTGATGGCAGCCGGTATCCTGGCTGAGAACGGACTCACGGACGAGGCAGCAGAGAGTTCCAGGCACCTGCTGGTTTATTGTGAACCGACCGACGAGCAGCGTTTCGCGGACGACTGGGACAGGCTGCGGCAACACCTCGACAGCGTGGACATCAATCTCCTGCCCGATGGTGTCCTGCCGCGGCTCGCCGTCACTGTTGCGAGCGGTTCCGGCGTGAACCTGCTGCAGGGGCAATATGGCGAGAGCACGGACATCGGGGCGATGTTCAGGCCATGGCGGTACGTGGCGATGTTACTGATCGGGCTCGGGGCGCTCGGCCTGGCCGGCAAGGCCATCGATTATTTCCGGTTAACGTCTGAAGAAGCGGCCCTCAAGGAACAATTCACGGCCGAGTACCGCAAGATCCGGCCGGACGATACACGAGAAGTGATGGATCCGCTGGGTACGGTGACCTCGATTCGCCGCAGTTTCGGCGGGGCCGGCACTGCGCCGGCGGTATTCCTGCCCACGCTGCAGCAGCTGGCCGCCGCCATGCAGGAAAACAAAGATGCCGAGATCCAAGCGATCAGCTACCGCGCGGGGGTCATCGATGTGCGCCTGACCGCGCCCGACGTCGCGACCCTCGACAGGATCGAAAAAAGCGTCAGCCAGTCTGCACGCTTCACCGCGTCGATCCAGTCGACGGATCGCATAGGCGACCGCGTCAACAGCCGCATCCAGATTCGCGAGGCGGGGTCATGAGAGATTGGTTCGAATCCCTCGAAGCCCGGGAACGGCTGTTCGTGGTCGCTGGCGCCGTCGTGGTCTCTGTCGCCCTGCTATGGGGCGTGGTCTGGGTTCCGCTGGACAAGGGTCACCGCGACGTACAGCAGCGCGTCAGCACCTGGGAACGTTCTCTGGCCGAATTGCGGCCGCTGGCGTCGATGCCGAGGCCACAGAATGGATCGCGGCCCGCGTCCGGTGCTGCCTCTGCACGGTCGCCGGTCGTGGTCGTGGACTCGACGCTGCGGTCCCATGGGCTCGGTCAGCCAAAGCGCAGCCAACCCACGCCGAACGGAATTCGCGTCGAGTTCGAGAACGTGGCGTTCGACAAGCTGGTGGTGTGGCTGGGCGACCTGAGCAGCCAGTACGGCATGGAAGTACAGGCCGGCAGCCTTTCGCCCGCAACGCCGGCTGTTCCCGGGCGCGTCAACGCCACGCTCACGCTCGAACGGGCGCTTTGACGATAAGCCGGAAAACGCTGCTGTTCGTCGGCCTGCTGACCTTTGTCGCGGCCTTCGTCGTTATGTTCCCGGCGCGCGTCGCCTACAACTGGTTTGCGCCCCCTGCGTTGCACGTCAGCGGCCTGCAAGGCTCGATCTGGTCCGGGTCTGCCGCCGAGGCTTCGGCCGCAGGTCTGTATCTGCGCGACCTAAACTGGCGCCTGCGGCCGCTAGGCTTTTTTGTGGGCAAGCTTGCCGCCAGCGTGGAGGCCAGCCCGTCCTCGGGGTTCCTCGAGGCAGACGTCGCGGCGGGTCTCGATGGCAGTATCTCGCTTTCGAACGTCAACGGCTCACTGCCGCTGAGCGATTTTTCGTCGATCGTACGCATGCCGGGTCTCGCCGGAAATGCGAGCGTCCAGTTCGAAGAACTGCGCGTCCGCGAAGGGCTGCCGGTTGCCGCCAAGGGCACTCTGGCCGTTGCCAATCTCGTGGCGCCGCTGGTCGACCCGTCGTCGATCGGTGGCTATCGCGCCGAATTCTTCACCGATGACAACGGTGTGAATGCGAGTATCGAGGACGTGAACGGCGTGTTCGACCTCGCGGGCAGCCTGACGATTACGGCCGATCGCGATTACCAGTTCCTGGGCAAGGTGGCGGCGACGGACCGCACATCCGAAAAGCTGCGGCGACAATTGCGCTTCCTCGGCACGCCTGACGAGCGCGGCCAGCACGACATCCGGCTCGAGGGCCAGCTCTAGGCAGTCACGTCGACCTCGATAAAGGCCTGCAACAGCGGGAAATACAGCGCGCAGCGGACGTTGGTCCCTCTGTACGCCCTGTAAAGTGCCGCGTAGCGTTCGAGTTGCCCGCGGTAGCGCTCCGCTTCGGCTGCCAGGAATCCGTCCAGGTTGCCGCCTTCATGGGTGCTGGTCTTGTAGTCCACGATCCAGTGGGTGCCGTCGTCGTCGATGCGAACGCGGTCCAGTACACACGACTCGACGAGGCCATTGACGATGCCGCTGAGCGCGAGCTCGGCGTGCCCTTCGCCGCTGAGCAGCCAGCGTCCCCTGGCGTCGCTGCGCACGGCCTCGAGCGCGGCGACCACACGCNNCGTCTCGGCAATGCCGTCGCCGTCCATTGCGTCGATCCCCGGTGCTTCCTGAACCGTGAGCTGCAGCCAGCGGTGCACGACGGTTCCTGCGATCCGGGCTTCGGCGCCGACCCAGTAGTAGTCGACGGTTCGCAGTTCGGTCTTATCGTCCAGCACCGCTTCCTGGCCCGGTACGGCGCCTACCTCGGGCAGCTGCCAGCCGGGTTCGAGTCGGCGCCGCTGCGGCGTGAGCCATTCATCGGCGCCGGCGGTCGAAGCGTCGACCGGCGACGGTTCGAATGCCTGCTCGAACTGCGGCGACACGGCGGGCCAAAGCAGGCTCAGGAGGCTTCTGGCGTCCGGCGCCCGCAACGATTCCCCATCCGGGCTCACCCGGGTATGCCCGAGCAGATGCAGGCTCTTACGCGCGCGCGTACAGGCTACGTACAGGAGGCGTCCGACTTCGTGGCGGTCCTTCTCTGCCTCGGTGAGCTCGATGAAGCGGTGAATGGGGTCATTCTCAATGTCGGCGCGCCGTCCGACAGGGCTGATGATCTTTTCCTCGGTGCCGTGCTCTTCGGGCAGGTCGTGCCAGCTCAGCACAGCGCGATCGCTGCGCCGCGGGACACGCCCGAGCCCGTACAGCAGCACGTGGTCGAACTGCAGCCCCTTGGCGCGGTGCATGGTCATGACCTGCAAGCGTGCGGCACTGTTGTTCGAAACCCGCTCGAGGTCCAGTTGCGCCTCGAGTTCCGCCACGTCGTGCAGCGTGCCCGCGATCTCCAGCTTCTCGAGAACGTCCAGGTAGCGGTAGACGTGTTCCACACGGTCAGGTCCGTCGAGCATTGCCGGCCCGCCGAGTTCCAGCCAGGCTCTCTCCACGCGGTCGCGTAGCGATTCGGAGCGCGAGACCGAGCGCAAGGATTCGAGGACGGGCGATGCCCGCTCCAGAGACGCCCGAGCGTCGCGGGATATCGCCTGCAAGCGTGCTGCATCGTGCAGGAGTTCCCACACGGTGCTCTTCGCATCATTGATGACGAGCGCATGCAGGTCGGACCAATTCCAGCCGATCCAGGGTGCGCGCAGCAAGGCAAGCCAGGCGAGTCGGTCGCCGGGATGAACCATCGCGCGGGTCAGGGCCAGCACGTCGATGATTTCCGGCAGGTCGGTCAGCCGGTCGATGTCCACCGCCTGGTAGTCGATGCCCGCCGCGCGCAACAGCGGCAACAGTGCGGCGAGCTGGGTGCGTCCGCGAACGAGCACTGCCATGTCGTCGTCGGGGTTCCGCTCCAGCGTCTCCCTGATGATCCTGCAGCCCTGTTCGGCTTCGCTTGCCGGATCCGCGGCGAACAACGGGTAGATCCGGCAATCTCCGTCGGAATCCAAAGCGGGCACCGCTTCCGCATAGGAAACGGCGCCGCGCACCGGGTCGTCCGACGCTGGCAGGACTTGGGAGAACACGGTGTTGAACCAGTCCACGAGGAACTTGCCGGAGCGAAAGTTCCTGCGCAGCACCAGTCGCTCGAGTTCCACGCAGCCGATACCTGCGCGCTGCGCCAGCAGGAACTGGGCGACCTCCGCATTGCGGAAGCGGTAGATCGACTGCATGGGATCGCCGACACAAAACAGCGTGCGGCCATCGCCCGGCTCCCAGCCCCCGGTCAGCGCTTCGAGCATGCGGTACTGGGCCCGCGACGTGTCCTGCATCTCGTCGACGAGCAGGTGCCGCACCTGGTAGTCGAGGAGCAGCGCGATATCCCCGGGGCTCTCGGCGGAACCGAGGGCCGTGCCGGCGGCCAGGGCGATCTCGATGAAGTCCGTCAGCCGTTGTGCGCTGAGCAATCGAGTCAGTTCGGCGACCGCCGATGGCAACAGGCGGAACAACGCAAGCAGTACCGACCATTGCTCGTCGCTGTACGCGGCAGGCGGCAGGGTCCGGATACCGTTCAGCAAGCCCTGTAACCCTGGCTGCGCAGCTACCGTCTCGATAACGTCGTAGAGCGCACCCTTCTGGCCGTCGTCGCCGGCGGGGAAACCGTCGTTCACAGTGACCCGCTTGCGCCAGCTGCCGCTAGACGTGAGTAACAGTGCCGCTATGCCGCGCCAGGCATCGAGCGACTCAACGGACGTCGCCGGCAACGCGGCAAGCTCGCGCAGCGTGGCCACCGGATTATCCGCCTTTCCGGCAGTGAGCAGGTTGTCTGCTGCGTAACCGGCAAGCGGCAGGAGTTCTGGCACGATTTCCCGAGGAAACGCTCCGCGCAACTGCTCAAGGTGCGATTCGGCGACGTTGCGTAGATTGGCCTCGAGCTTGCGGCGCAACGCGGCAGGGTCCCCAGTCTGTCCGCTGCCGATGAACGGCAGCCACTGGTCGCGTGTCTCGAGCATCCGCGCCAGGTAGTCGACGTAAAGGAAGGTGTTGTTGTCGAGGTGCAGCAGCACCTCCGCCACGGTGTCGCCCGAGTCGCCGGGCTCCGTCAGGTAGTCCAGCGTGGCGGCAGCGGCGGCACGATAGAGATCTTTGGCCTCGGCCTCGTCGGCGACCGTGTTGCCGCTTGCGGTGCCTCCCGTGAGCGGTTGCATTCGTGCTATCGAGGCGTTCAGCGAATCGAGCGTCTGGATGCGCATACGCCCCGGGTTGGCGATGAGCTGCCAGTTATGTCTGCGATCGCGCTCTAGGGCCGCGACAGCGGCCCCGGCCGTGATGCGCTCGTGAGCCGCCTCGGGAACCTCACCACGCTGCGAACGCAGCAACGCATGCAGAACCCGGAACTGCATCTCCGCGGCGGCCTTCTTCGTGAACGTGATCGCGATGACTTCCTCGGGCGCATCGACCGTCGCGAGCAGCCGCAGGTAGCGCTGGATGAGCAGTTCCGTCTTGCCCGAGCCGGCAGGCGCCTGCACGATGAACGAACGCGTTACGTCGAGCGCGTCCGTGCGCGCCTGCGCGTCGGCGGCGAGCAGTGCGGCATCATGCGTCACGCCGGAGTTCTCCGAAACGCGACAGGATGTTCAGCGGCCGTGCGTCGCGCAGGGTCTGCCAATATCGGATGCGTACATCCCCGGCCGCGAACTCACCGGCGGCATTCTCGATCGAGCGCGACCAGCGCACCAGGGCTTCCGCCCAGCCATCAGCGCCCATGGCGTCTCGGCCGCTGGCGTCGAGCGCCGTTTCGCGGCTGTCGACGTTGTAAAAGCCAAGCGCGGCTACGGGCTCTGCACTGGCGATCGCATAAACGACAAGCTGAGCGTCGACAGGTTCGCCGTTACCGTCCAGGAACTTCTTGCGGCTGCCGGTCTTGTAATCGAGGATGGCTACGCCGCCGTCTTCACAACGATCGATACGATCGATGCGCAGGCCGAGGTGAACCCCGGCCATCACGAATTCCGTCGCCTCTTCCACCGCGTGAACGACGAACGGTTCACGCTGCAGATCGGCCTCCACGAGTTCGCGCAACAGGCGCTCGACCCGTTGCCGCTCCAGCGCGAACAGTTGCCTTAGCACGCTGTCGGAATGGCGCTCGTACCGCGGAAATGCGGCTTTTACCGCAGTCGCTGCCCGTTGCTCGAGCTCGGCGCCGAGCCAGCTGCGGATGTCGGCCTGCGACGGCCGATCGCGGTACAGGTGAAACGCTGCGGCGTGAATGAGGTTGCCTCGCAGCATGGGCGATAGTCCGGGCACCATCGGCCGCAGCATAGAAATGCCCAGGCGACCGAGCGCGAAGGCCGTGAACGGCTCGTCCCTCTGCCACTGGATGATCGCGGCCCCGCCAACCACGGTTTCGTCGGGCCGCACGGCCGGTACCGGGTCGCTGCTCAGGAGTTTCGGTATCGCGAGGCCACAGAGCTGCACCGCATGCCACCCGGGGTCGGCTAGATCGGCGCCGCCGGCGATGTCTGGCAGCAGTGCGGTCACGGTCTCGATGGCGTCGCCGGTCTGTCTTGGGTAACTGCAGATGCATACGGGTGCACTGCCGCGCAGCCGGTCGATGACGCGCTTCGCATAGGCCGCGGTATCGTCAGGGTCCGCGTCTGGCATGCCGTAGTGACGCTGCAGGCGCCGGGAGATCAGCGCTGTCGGGCGGCCGGCCGGCGGCCAGCGGCTCGCCGTGAGCCCGGCGATCCAAAGTCGGTCGAATTCGACGCCAGCCGCTTCGAGCGGCCCGAGTACCTCGACCACTGCCCCGTCCATCTCCGGCTGGAAAACCGTGTCGGCCGCCATCGCACCGACGTGCCCCACAGCATTGGCGAGCGTCATTTTCGGTACCACGAGGTCGAGCCTTGCGAGGTCGTTCAGCAGGTCGCGCCAGCGATTGACGAGCTGGAAATCGGCGCTTTCGAGGGGCGCGGCACCCGGCCAGCCGGCATCTTCGAGGAGCGAATCCAACACCGCCGCCCACTGCGCCGGGGGGGCTTCCCGGCCCGGCGAACGACGGATGTCAACGAGTTTGCCGAGCCGCGCCAGCCAGTCGGCCGCGTCATCGGCTGTTTCGCGATCACTGAAGGCACGCAGCACGAGTTCTGGTGTCCAGCTGCGCTCGGGCATGCGGCGCAGCTCGAGTTCCAGGCGGGCCCGGGCATCGACAGGCTCCCTGCCCAGGAACGGGGTCCGCAGCAACAGGCTCAGGTCCTTGCCGCTGATACCGGCATGCGTCCAGCGCAGCAGAAGCAATGCGATCTCGACGGCCGGATAATCGCTCAGGCGGCCGCCCAACGACACGTTTACGGCTGCCCGCCGCGCGCCCCGGCCGTATTGCCACCCCGGTACCATGCCCTCTCTTACCAGGCGCGTTGCCCGTGCCGAATCCTGTTCGAGGCCCGTCACCACGATTCCGATGCGGCTTTCGGGGTGCTCCTCCAGTTGCGTGTGCGCCCACTTGCCGGCGGTTCGCAGTTCGGCATCCGGATCATCGGAGGCGATGACCGAGGCCTTGGCTGCGGGTTTCAGCGGCGGTGTCCTGTCTACCACTACACCGCGCGCGCGCAGCGCGCCGAAGAGTGAGTCGGCCTCCGGCGTCAGGCGATCGAATCCGGCAACCAGGACACGCTCCGGCAGGTCCACGGTTCCGGCACAGGCGGCACCGGCGACCTCGCTGGCGAGCATGGCGTCGTCGATCCAGCCTTCAGCGGCAAGGAGTTCGCGGTAGCGCGACGCAGCAGCAGCGAATACGCGCTGGTCGCGGCTGCAGGCCGCGGCGACGCATTCGTCGAAAGGGACCTGCCATTCGTGGAGTCGCTTCCAGGCGTCGCGCGTATGGCGCGTGAGGCCCGGAATATTGGCCAGCGGATCGTTGATTGCGTCGCGGAGAATCCGCTCCCACAGGACGCGGCTCTGGTGATTGTTGAGACGCGCCGGCCGGGTGCCCGGCCCCGCCGAGGCGAGCAACCTTGCGAGCCAGTCCGGCCAGGCGACGATGACCGGCGTCAGCCAGGCCGCCTTGCCATTCTTGACCTGGCGCGCGTTGTACTCGTTGCTCAGGAGCCGAGCCAGTCGCCGGCTCGCAGTCACTACCTGTGACGCATCGTCGCAGACGTCGGGCAGCCAGCCATACATGACTCAGGCGTGTTGAACCAGGATGTCGTCGATGCGATCGAAGACCGTATGCAGCGTATCGGGATCGGGCAGCGTGGTTATCCGGAAATGGTCAGCGTACGGTGTGTTGAAACTGCTGCCGGGAGCCACCAGCACGTGGCGCTTTTCCAGTAGCTCCAGCGCAAACTGCTGATCGTCGAGCTTTCCGGCGAAGCGCTTGTGTAACCGGACGAACGCGTACATCGCGCCCATTGGCGTTACGAGGCCGAGGTAAGGGCTGCCCGCCACGCGTTCAATGATGCATTGCCGGGACTGGTAGAGCCGGCCGCCGGGCTGTACGAGTTCGCCGATGCTCTGGAAGCCGCCCAGCGCCGTCTGCACCGCCCATTGCCCGGGCACGTTGCTGCAGAGTCGCAATGCCGCCAGCAGTTCCATGCCGTGGATGTAATCACGGGCTCGTTCGATGTCGCCGCCGAAGACGCACCAGCCGACGCGGTAACCGCAGGCCCGGTAGACCTTGGAGAGGCCCGAATAGGTCAGGCAGACGACCCGGTCGCCGGCCAGGGTCGCGAAGGGGATGAACTCGGCATCGTCATACACCATCTGGTCGTAGATCTCGTCCGCAAGCACGACGATCCCTGTCTCGGCGGCGATGTCGGCGATCTGTTCCAGTGTTTCCCGGCCATAGACTGCGCCGCTCGGATTGTTCGGGTTGATGAGCACGATGGCGCGCGTGCGCTCGGTGATCAGCGCGCGAATGCTCTCGGCGTCGGGTATGAAGTCGTTCTCCGGCAGGCAGTCGTAGTACTGCGGCACGCCACCGTTCAGCACGACGGCCGCCGACCACAACGGATAGTCGGGACTGGGCACCAGCACCTCGTCGCCCGGGTTCAGCAGGGCGCGCAGCGACAGGTCGATGAGCTCGCTGACCCCGTTGCCGATGAACACTTCGTCGGCGCTGATGTGATGGATGCCGCGATTTTGCTGCTGCATGACCACGGCCTCCCGGGCAGGGAATATTCCTTTCTGGTGACTGTAAGCTTCGGCCTGGCCGAGGTTCTCGATCATCGCGAGCCGCATCGTCTCCGGCGTTCGGAATCCGAACAGGCCCGGGTTGCCGATATTCAGCGAGATGATTTCGTAGCCGCGTTTTTCGAGTTCGCTGGCATGATTGGCGAGCTGCCCGCGAATCTCGTACTTGACCTCGCTCAACGCCGCACTCGTCGCGATGACGCCGGTCGGCGGCTTGCCCTTGTTCAGTGTCGTGACGCTCAAATCGTTCCCGCTTTTCGAAGCTCTGAAATTGTTTCTGCAGAATAGCCTAACCAGTCCGCCAATACTTCCCCGGAATGTTGCCCGAGCAGCGGCGGCGCCGCGCGGTAGCTGACCGCATCGGCGGAGAATCTTACCGGGTTCGCCACCGTCGGCAATCGGGGGTCGTACGGATGAGGTATGGTCCGGACGAGTCCGCATTCTTCGGCATATGCGTTCGACAATACTTCGCCGATGTCGTTGATGGGGCTGCACGGTACGCCTGCCTCACCGAGTTCACGCAACCAGAAGCCGGTCGTCTCACGCTCGAAGGCGTCGTTCAGCATCGTTATGAGTGCAGTCCGGTTCATCAGCCGGTCCGCATTGCGCCGAAACCGCGCATCAGCGGCGAGATCGGGCAGCCGGCAGCAACGCACGCATTCCGCGAATTGCCGGTCGTTACCGACGGCGACCATGATGTGGCCGTCCGCGGTCGCAAAAGCCTGGTAGGGGACGATATTCGGATGAGCCGTCCCGAGACGCCCGGGGACGACGCCACCAACGAGAAAATTCATGGCCTGATTGGCCAGCCAGGCGACCTGGCTGTCGTAGAGCGGCACCTCGATCGACTGGCCCCGGCCGCTTATCGAGCGCTCATGCAGTGCGGCGAGGATCGCCGTGGCTGCGTACATCCCGCACATGATGTCGGCGATGGCGACGCCGACTTTCTGCGGTTCGCCGCCCTCGTCCTCCGCGGGCCCCGTTACGCTCATCAGGCCGCCCGATGCCTGGATCATTGCATCGTAACCCGGCTCGCTGCCGCGGGAACTGTCGTGGGCAAACGCGGAGATAGTACAGACGATGAGGCCGGCATTCGTTTCACGGAGCTGCTCCGGATCGAGTCCCCAGCGTTGCAGTGTCCCGGCCCTGAAGTTCTCCACGATGACATCGGCCTGCGCGGCAAGCGCGCGCATCAGTTCCTGGCCGGCCGGCGTCGAGAGGTCTGCCGCGAGCGAGCGCTTGTTGCGATTCGCTGCAAGAAAATAGGCCGACTCGTGCCCGGCGCCGGCGTCCTGCTGCTCGAGCCAGGGTGGGCCCCAGTGCCGGGTATCGTCCCCGACACCGGGTCTTTCGACCTTGACCACGTCGGCACCGTAGTCGCCGAGCAGTTGCGTGGCCCACGGCCCTGCAAGAACGCGCGAAAGATCGAGTACCCGAATTGTTGCGAGGGGGCCGCTCATGCGTCGGGTCCGGTCACTAAAAACCCGGCCAACTCGAAAGCTGGCCGGGCGGGTCCGCACGGAGATTGCGGATTGCGTGACCGACATGCCCCCTGTGGATGGGGCAAGTCAGTCCAGCTCTTCCACCTCGGCGCTCTCGACATCGTCGGTCGCCGGGGCTTGTTCGATGGCCGGTTCCTTCTTTCCGAACCGGACCAAAAGCGCTTCGTGTTCTTCGGGCGTCAACTGCGAAATCGAAGCGATGCGAATTCGCTCGGGCCCGAAGCCATCGTCGACGAGCATCTCGTCGAAACCGCCACAAACCCGGCCGCTCGCTGAGCGGAAACCGATTTTCCACGATGACCTCAGACCTGGTGCACGGCGGCTGAGGGTGACGTGGTACTTCCGGTTGGCCTGAGCCGTCACCACGAGGTTGGCGTCGTCCAGTGCCCGATAGTCTCGGATAGTCCTTGTCGAGATGCAATCCGACCCCGCCGCGACACCGTCCGGCTCGTCCCCCAGCGAGGGTTCGGAACCGCCGGCACAAGCTACTAAACCACTCAATGAAAAGATTATAAGTAATTGTTTATAAAACATCAAAAACTCTTGGGAAACTGTTCTATTTGTGCAGCCGCAGCGATCGCAGGGTCATCGCCAGCCGCCGGCTCGGCCGCAAACCGGGACATTAAGTTTACGCCGATTCCGCAGACTTCGCGGCCGCAAATCGTGTTATTGCGGCCTTGCCGCGGCGATCGGGCGCCGCGGGTCGCGAATCCACTCGCTCCAGGAGCCGACGTAGAGCCTGGGCTCCCCGTAGCCGGCCAGGAGTCCCGAGATCGCGAGGTGGCAGGCGGTAACCCCGGAACCGCACATCACGGCCCACTGGGCGTTGTCGTCATCGCTGAGTAAAGGCGCGAGTTTTGCGCGCAGTGCCGTCGCGTCCTGCCAGGTACCGTCTGCGCGCAGGCAGGCACCGGAGGGGAGGTTTTTCGCCCCGGGGATGTGCCCGGCTACCGAGTCGATCGGCTCCGCCTCCCCGCGATACCGAATGGCGTCGCGCGCGTCGATCAACATGCCCACGCCGAAGGAGTCAGGATCTGCAGCAATCTCCTGCGTGGTCAGCACACGCCCCGGTTCCACCGTGGCACGGAACTCGCGCGGAGCTGTCTTCCGCAGGCCGACTTCGAGCGGCAGGTCCCGCGTCAGCCAGGCCGGCAGACCGCCATCGAGTACCGTCACGCGGCCGTGCCCGAGCCAGCGGAGCAGCCACCAGGCGCGGGAAGCAATCGCACCGCCCGCATCGTCATAGGCAACGACCCGGGTATCGAGATCGATGCCGAGCCGCGAGAATGTCGCTTCTGCGTTTTCGACGGAAGGCAGCGGGTGGCGTCCGGTGTCGGGAGCGATCGGACCGGACAGGTCCCTGTCGAGGTCGGCATAGACGGCCCCCGGGATGTGCGCCTCGAGCCAGGCTTTGCGGCCCGCATCCGGCGCCATGAGGTCAAAGCGGCAATCGATGATTCGCAACTGCGGATCCTCGAGTGCCGCGGCCAGCTCATCCACGCTGGTCAGAAGGTCTCGTCTTGCGGGGACGGTCACTTGTCAATACGGGCATCTCACGAGTACACGCCTTGTACACCCCGCCAGCGTCATAGACAATAGCGATCCCGCGTGCCGGGCGCCTGCCCGGCGAGCATACGGCAGCAAGGGAGACATTCAGGTGGAAAAGATTCTGGTGGGCCTGAAGCGCGTGGTGGATTACAACGTCCGCGTGCGCGTCAAGGCCGACNNCAAGGCCGACGGCAGCGGCGTCGAAACGGAAGGCGTCAAGATGAGCATCAATCCGTTCGACGAGATCGCCCTCGAGGAGGCACTGCGCATCAAGGAGCGCGGCGAGGCGAACGAGATCGTCGTCGTGTCCATCGGCTCCGGTGAGGCACAGCAACAATTGCGTACCGGGCTGGCGATGGGCGCCGACCGGGCCATCCTGGTCGAGACGGATGCCGAGCCGGACCCGCTGAGCTGCGCCCGGGCATTGCTCGAGATCGTCAACCGCGAGAATCCCGAGCTCGTCATCCTGGGCAAACAGGCGATCGACAACGACAACAGCCAGACCGGCCAGATGCTCGCCGCGCTCTGGGGACGGCCACAGGCGACCTTTGCTTCGAAGCTCGAATTCAGCGGCGACACCGTTCGCGTGACGCGAGAAGTGGATGCGGGACTCGATGTCATCGAGGTCGACCTGCCCGCTGTCATTACTGCCGACCTGCGCCTCAACGAACCCCGCTACGTCAAGTTGCCCGACATCATGAAGGCGAAGAAGAAGCCGCTGGATCAGCTGCCGCTGGCCGATCTTTCGTTGCCGGACAGCCCGGCCGTCGCGGCAACCGGTTTCGAACCGCCGGCCGCACGTGAGCGAGGCATATTGGTCGAAGATGTCGCCGGACTCGTGGGCGCCCTGAAAGACAGAGGATTACTGTAATGGCCAAGGTACTTTTGATCGCCGAGCATGACGGCGAGCGCCTTAACCCGAACACCTCGAAGTGCATCGCCTGTGCGGCTGCAATTCCCGGCTCTGAGATCGATGTCGCCGTGTTTGCGGAGTCTGCGAGAGAAATCGCGGCGGAAGCGGCGAACCTGGAGTCGGTCAGCCGGGTACTCAGCAGTGAGAACGCGGCATACCGTGGCACGCTGGCCGCAGTTCTCGCGCCGCAGATCGCAGCCCTCGCTGCCAATTACGACTACGTGCTCGGCCCGTCGACGACTTTCGGCAAGGACCTGATGCCGCGCGTGGCCGCCCTGCTCGGCGTCAACCAGGTCAGCGATATCATGAGCGTCGAGGGCGAACGGAAATTCAAGCGTCCCATCTACGCCGGCAGCGCGGTGGTGACCGTCGAGGTCCCGGCGGACGTTACCGTCATAGGGACGATCCGCACGGCATCCTACCGTGCCGTCGGGGCGGGTAATTCAGCTTCGGTGGAGCCGTTCGAAATGTCCGCCGAGGTGCCGGACCACACGCGTTTCATCGCCAGCGAGACCGGCAAGTCCGACCGGCCGGACCTGCAGTCGGCTGCTCGCGTCGTGGCCGGAGGCCGTGCCCTCGGCAGCGCCGAGCACTTCGAACTGATTTACAAGCTGGCCGACAAACTCGACGCCGGTGTCGGTGCTTCGCGCGCCGCCGTGGATGCCGGGTACGTACCGAACGAGATGCAGGTTGGCCAGACGGGCCGAATCATCGCGCCCGATCTCTATATCGCGATCGGGATCTCGGGCGCAATCCAGCACCTGACCGGCATCAAGGATGCAGGAACCATCGTCGCGATCAACAAGGACGAGGAAGCGCCGATATTCGAGGTCGCGGACATCGGGCTCGTGGCCGACCTGTTCAACGTCGTACCCGAACTGACCGACGCTCTCGATTGATGTGCGGCGCCCTGCGTGGCGCCGCCGTCCGACAGCTTACAGGGCGCCGAGTATCGCCTCGGCTTTGCTGACCTCGAACTGCCCCGGCGCTTCGACCGCCACGTGAGTCGCGGTGCCGTCGTCCACGACGATCGCGAAGCGCTGCCCGCGCATGCCCATGCCGAAAGCGGTGCCGTCCATCTCGAGGCCGAGCGCGCGCGCATAATCGCCGTTGCCGTCCGCGAGCATCATGACCTTGTCGCCGACGCCGCGGTCCTTGCCCCAGGCATTCATCACGAAGACGTCGTTGACCGCCATGCAGGCGATCGTATCGACGCCCTTTGCCAGGATCTCGTCGGCATGGTCGACGAATCCGGGAAGGTGATTCATCGAACACGTGGGCGTGAACGCCCCCGGTACCGAAACCAGCACGACTTTCTTGCCCGCAAACAGGTCATCGGTCGAGATCGCGCCGGGACCCGAATCGGTCATAACGCCGAACACGCCGCTCGGCATCTTGTCTCCTGCTTGAATGGTCATTCAGTTCTCCTGGTTTGCTCGTGTCGCGAGGCCGGGAATCGGCCCGTATCGAGCACGGAATGATAATCGCTGCCAGTGCCGGAGTCATGCGTGCGTCGGACTTTTCGGCAAGTGCCGATGTCGCCGCCGATCTCGAGACCGTATAATGCAGCGCTTCATAAGGAGGCGAAATGCATTTTTCATTGACTGAAGACCAGATCATGATCCGCGATGCGGCCCGCGAGTTCGCGCAGAACGAGATCGCGCCGGTTGCGGCAGAATACGATCTTAGCGGCGAGTTTCCGGCGGCGACGATCAAGGCTGCAGCAGAACTCGGATTCATGGGGATCGAGATTCCGGAGGAGTATGGCGGGTCCGGCCTGGACCCGATCAGCTATGCGCTGGTGATGGCGGAGATCTCGGCAGCCGATGCAGCTCACGGGACCATCGTCTCGGTTAACAACTCGTTATTCGGCGTGCCTATGCTCGAATTCGGAACCGAGGAGCAGAAACAGAAATACCTGGTCCCGGTCGCGTCGGGCGAAGTGAACGGCGCTTACGCGCTGACCGAGCCGCAATCGGGTTCCGATGCCGGGTCGATGCGGGCCAAAGCTGTGCTCTCCGACGACGGCAGCTATTACACGATCAATGGCAAGAAGTCCTGGATTACGTCGGGACCCGTTGCGAGATACGTCGTTTTTTTTGCACAGACCATTGGTGCCGGCGGCGAGTCAAAGGGTATCAGCGCCTTCATAATCGATGCGGACGCCGACGGCTATCATCTTGGTAAGCTCGAGCCGAAACTTGGTATCCGTGCATCGGCTACCTGCGAGATCGAACTCGAGGACTATCGCTGCCCGGTGGAGGACCGCATCGGCGACGAGGGCCAGGGATTCAAGATTGCAATGACGGTGCTGGACGCCGGCCGTATCGGTGTCGCGGCGCAGGCGCTCGGCATTGCGCAGGCCGCCTACGAGGCATCGGTCGAGTACTCACGGGAGCGCAAGGCGTTCGGCTCTGCGATCGGCAGTTTCCAGTCGATACAGAACAAGCTGGCCGACATGCGCACGCGCATCGAAGCATCCCGGCTGCTCGTGATGCAGGCGGCGTGGGCGAAGGCCGAGTGCAAGAAGACCGGGCAGAAGAATACCCTGAATGCGAGCATGGCCAAGCTGTTCGCATCCGAAACCGCGATGTGGGTGACCCACCAGGCGATCCAGATCCACGGTGGTATGGGCTACAGCAAGGAATTGCCGCTCGAACGCTATTTCCGGGATGCGAAGATCACCGAGATCTACGAAGGGACCAGCGAAATCCAGCGCATGGTGATCGGCCGCCTGGAAACAGGCCTGCGGTAATGATCTCATTGTAGGAGCGGTTCTCGAACAGCGATCGCGCGCCCCGGCGCGCTCCTACATCAGTAGTCGTTCTCGGCGACGTGAACGATGAGCCCGTCGAGCGAATCGTTCACCTCGATCTGGCAGGTCAGGCGGCTGTTGGGCTTACGCTCGAAGGCGGCATCGAGCATGCTGTCTTCCATGTCGTCCATGGGCGGGATCTTGTCGAGCCATGCCTCGTCGATATAGCTGTGGCAGGTCGCACAGGCGCAGGCGCCGCCACATTCGGCAACGATCCCGGGAATACCGTTGTTGATGGCTCCTTCCATCACGGAGTAGCCGGTCTCGATTTCCACTTCCTTGCGGCTGCCGTCGCGTGAGATGTAAGTGATCCTCGCCATTTCGCATCCGTGTCCGATTGTCAAAGCCGCGAACTATAGGGGCGTTGACCTGCCCAGGTCAACGCCCCTTCGAACTGTAAGGGACCGACAATGTGCCGCAGAGCGGCGGGAGAGCGTCAGAGCCGCTCGGTCTTCGCCCGACGTGCCTCGACTTCCTTGCGCTTCCTTTCCGCAGCCTGCTGGGCGAGGCGGATTTGCTCGTTGCGCTCAACATCTGCGTTTATGACGGAAATCCACTGCTGGGCGATCTTGCGGGAACGCGGTGTCTTGCCCGCTGCACGGAACGCCTCGATGGCGGCCTGGTAGCGGCGCTTGTTGTAGAGGCACATACCGAGGGAGATCTGTGCATTATCGGCGTTCTTGAGGCCCCCTTTTCGCAGGCCGCTCTGGACAGCCTTGATGCATTCGTCGTAGTTACCGAGATTCAGGTACGTGTTGCCGAGGCGTACGTCGAGTTCACCGTCGTCGCTGAGTCTGGCGGCTTCCATGAGCGCCGGCACCGCGCGCTCGTCTTCCATCGACAACATCCACGCCTGCGATAACAGCCGGTAGTGTTTCGCGTTCTTGGCAACCCGGCCGGCCTCCATTTCCTTCTCGAGCAGCTTGGCGGCCTTGTAAGGCACTTCGGCCTGCATGTAGAGCTGCGCCATGGTGACGAGTTCGGACTCCTTCTCCAGCATGCCCTGGTCGTGCGCTGCGCCGTATGCGGCGATCAGGTTATTGTCCTCGCCGAGTTCGGTGTAAGCGCCGGCCAGCGAGAACCAGTAGCGCTTCTTCGGCCAGTTCTCGAGCAGGATCTTCTGGATATCGCGGACCTGGCGGTAGTCCTCTTCCTGGAAATACGCGAAGTTCAGGAGGACGTACCAGTCTTCCTTCACGGGCTTGTCCCTTTCACGCGCCACGCGCATCGCGTTTTGCACAGGCTCGATCATGTCCTTATAGCGGGCCAGCTGATACAGGTTCTGCGCTTTGAGAATGAAAGGCTCCGGCGCAGGGTTCGTCTCCATGACAAACCATCGGTCGAGGGTCTGCAGGGCCTTCTGGTACTGCTCTTCCATCGTGTACAGCTGCGCGAGCGTGTACGTGGTCTGCTTGGCCATCTGCGGCTCGAGACTCGGGATCGCGACCATCTTCTCGTAGGTCCTGATCGCGTTCGGCACGTCTTCCATGTTGTAGTAAACGAAGCCGATGTAGTTCAGCACATTGGCCTGCTCGTACTCGGTCAGCTTGTCGGGGTTATACAGTGCGTTCAGGGCCCGGAGGGCGCCCTGGTAGTCCTTCGCATCGACCTGTTCCTGGGCCTTCTGGATCTTGTCGTAGACTTCCTTGCTAACCGCTTGCGCCTGCTTGGTCTTTTGAGCGTCGCGCTCCGCACGCTCGTCGTCCTGCGCCCAGGCGCTGCCGGCCGCAATACACGTCGCAATAACAGCGAGACAGATTTTCGGGGTGATTCGGCTCAATATGCTCATAGCGAATTCGTTCCTAAAGGTCGTTTGATCCCGCCTGGTGCCCGAAGGGTCCCTATTCTTCGATCTTGAACGTGATTCGTGTCTTGACGTTCGGGACTTCAACCGGTACGCCATCCACGACTCGCGGCTTGTACTTGAATTTCAGCACCGCCCGGATCGCAGCACGCTCGAACAGGCTGCTGGTCGAGAACACGACGACCGGGTCCTTCACCGTCCCCGTGGTCGTAACGGTAAAGGACATGTCGACGTAACCTTCGAGGCCTCTGGAAAGCGCCCTGGCGGGGTAGACCGGGGCGACACGTACGATTGGCAGGTAGTCACCTTCGGCGATGTTCATCCCGCCGGGACCGCCGATCGACGTCTCGGAGGCTACGGTGGGCGGCGCGACGTTGATCGTCGGCGCCATCGGGTCGACGTTGTCCATGTCCTGGGGCGGCGTCTCGGGCGGCGTCTCGGGTGGCTTGGGCGGCTTCTCGGGAGTGAAGTCTTCCGTGTTGAGGGACTCGTTGCGCTTCACGCGGACGAACTCGAGCTTGGCGCGGTCCCTGGGCTTGGTGAGCGCCTGCTTACCCGTCGCAATGAGCACCTGCATGAGGAACAACAGGCTCAAGGTGACCACGACTCCGATTACGATCGAAAATGCGTACCGGCCATACATCTTTCAACTCTCCTCTTTTATGGGACCAGCTGCCTGCCCGCTTTGTTCCTAGTCTTTCAGTGCGGAGATCGCCACGTTGGACACCCCGGCCTGCTTCGCGGCCTCCATGACCACGACCAGCGTCTCGTTGGTCGACTCCTCGTCGGCCTGGATCACGATCGATCCCTTCGGGTTCTCGGCGTGAAGTCTTTCTATCATGCCTCGCACCGCGTTGGGCTCGGTCTGCCGCCGGTCGATCCATATCTCGTCGCCGGCACTGATCGCGATCAGGATAGCCGCGTCATCCTGTGACTCGGCCGTCGGTGCATCGGGCCGATCGACATCGATTCCGGCTTCCTTGATGAACGATGCAGTAACGATGAAGAAGATGAGCATGATGAACACGACGTCCAGCATGGGCGTCAGGTTGATCTCGTTCTCTTCCTCTTCGCCACCGAACATCTGATCTTTACGCATTGCTTTGTCCTGTATTGATTCGTCGGGCGGTCAGCCAGTAAGGCCCGTTCAGGTTGAACTGTCCGCCAGCGAAATATTGTAAACGCCAGCCTGGCGAGAAGCGTCCATGACCCAGACCAGCATTTTGTTCGTCGACTTCTTGCTGGCCTGTATCACGACCGAACCCTCGGGGTTCTCGGCATGGAGGCGTTCGATGTTGGCGCGCACGGCCCGTGGATCGATCAGGCGGCGATCGATGAATATCTGATCGTCCGCCGTGATCGCCACGAGTATGTTCGCGTCCTCGGGCTTGGTCTCCGTAACCGGAGCGTCGGGCCGGTTGACGTCGATGCCCGCTTCCTTGACGAACGAGGCCGTGACGATGAAAAAGATCAGCATGATGAACACGACGTCCAGCATCGGCGTGAGGTTGATTTCATTCTCTTCCTCTTCCCCTACGCCGAATGAAAAATCATGTTTGCGCATTGTCGTATTCCTCTAGTGATCCATCGTCAGCGAGTCTTCCAGGAAGTGCACTTCACGCTGCGCGCGGCGGCTGAGTATCGTGACCAGCAATACGCCGGACAATGCGCCGACCATGCCGGCCATCGTCGGTATCGTGGCCTGGGATACGCCCGCCGCCATGGCCCGCACGTTGCCGGAACCGGAGACCGCCATGACCTGGAACACGCTGATCATGCCGGTCACGGTGCCCAGCAGGCCGAGCAGCGGGCACAGCGCCACGAGCGTCTGGATCATCGGGATGTTCCTGTTCGTGTCCATGCTGAACTGCGAAATCAGCAGTTCGCGTATCTGGTGCGCGTTCCAGGAACGGCGTTCCGACCGCGATTCCCACTCGTCGTGGATCTTCTTCGCCATGGCCCTCATCGAGGTGCGGAAATACAGTATCCGCTCCACGATGAGAACCCACATCAGAAAGATCACGACGGCTATCCAGTTCAATACGGGGCCGCCGAGCTCCATGAAGTCACGGATGGCCTCGAAACTGTCAGTTAGCCAGAGCATGCGCTTTCTCCTAGTGCCTTGCCTCTGAATGCTGAGCCACGAGCCCTGCGCTCTGAGACTGGAGAATGTTGATGACCTTGCGGCTCTGACCACTGACGATCGTGTGCAGCAGGACCATCGGAATCGCGACGACCAGGCCGAGCACGGTGGTCATGAGGGCCTGAGAGATACCGCCTGCCATCATCTTCGGGTCGCCGGCGCCATACAGCGTGATGACTTGGAAGGTCTTGATCATACCGGTAACCGTACCGAGCAGCCCCATTAGCGGCGCAACGACGGAGATGACCTTGATGAACAGCAGACCCTTGGTCAGACGCGGCATCTCCTTCAAGGCCGCCTCGCTGAGCTTGAGTTCGATGGTCTCGGTGTCAGCATTCCTGTTGCTCTCGTAAGCGGCCAGGACCCGACCCAGCGGATTGTCGGTGCTCGCGCTGTCGCGTTTCAGCTGAGCGGCAACCTTGCGGCTGTCGTTGGTGAGACCGGCGAAGCGCACGATCGCAATCAGCAGGCCGATGATGCCGAGGCCGATGATGCAGTAACCCACGATGCCACCCTGGTTGATGCGATCCTGGATCGTCGGCGATTCGACCAGCAGCGCCAGGATGCCACCACGGGTGACGTCGACGCCGAGAGTCGCTGGCGATTCGGTTGCAGCCGTGAATTCCTTGGCGGAGTTCGTGTAACGCGCCTGTTCGGGTTGCCGTTGCAGCTCGCTGACACGCTCGGTGCCCGGATCGTACTGCAGGTAGCCGACGGGGCCTGTCAGGTTGAAGGCGCCGGCGCGGGCGATCGACATCTGCGTCTCTTCACCGTTCGCGAGCGTCACCGTGTGATCGAAGCGAACGATCTTGCCGGTCTCCGTGATCTCGCGCTGCAGTTCGAACCAGAGAGTCTCGATGTC
>JABAHS010006244.1_pt4 | contig 22644 bp, 18 predicted proteins | sample 7062111 | NCBI WGS metagenome assembly JABAHS01 (sample SAMN14534600, study PRJNA622989) | marine sediment metagenome | biome: marine biome [ENVO:00000428]; feature: marine pelagic biome [ENVO:01000023]; material: deep marine sediment [ENVO:00002113]; isolation source: pool of 4 deep marine... | reverse complement strand
TATGCCGACTCGGGGTCGTGGGCCCAGGGCGCCATCGCCGACGCGCGGCCGTACGGCGAGATCTATACCGCGTGGGACGGCGCCGCCTGCGGCTACACGCGCATGCCGTCCTCGAGCGAGATTTCGCTGCAGGCGGCTACGCGCTATCTGCACATCACCACCAACGAGACCATAGGCGGCATTCGCTATCACGAGTGGCCGGACGTCGACGTTCCCCTGGTCGCGGACGTCTCGTCGGAGTACATGTCGCGGCCGATGCCTTGGGACAAGCTCGACATCGTCTACGGCGGTGTCCAGAAGAACCTCGGGCCGGCGGGGCTGGCCGTGGTGTTCGTGCGGGACTCGATTCTCGAGCACAGCAATCGCAATGTCGCTCGCTACCTGCGCTACGACGTGCATCGCGATAAGCAATCTCTGTTCAACACACCGCCGGTGTTCGCCATCTACATTCTCGGCAAGGTTCTCAAATGGATGAAAGGCAAAGGTGGGCTGGCGGCCATCGAGAAGCAAGCGCAGGAGAAGGCAGACGTGCTCTACGGAGCGATCGACGGCAGCGAGGGCTACTATCGCTGTCCGGTGGACCCCGCATGCCGCTCTGTCATGAATGTCGTGTTCCGCCTGCCGAGCGAGGATCTGGAGACGAAATTTCTGAGCGAGGCCGCGGCAGCGCAATTGTTGAATCTCAAGGGGCACCGCAGTGTCGGCGGCTGCCGCGCGAGCATCTACAACGCCATGCCGCGCGAGGGCGTGGAGGCACTGGCCGGTTTCATGAACTCGTTCCGTCGGGACAATCCGTCCTGAGGACGGCGCTCGGCCGATACCGCAGGTACGTACCTTCGCATGCCGCAGCTCAGGCCGTTCGAGGGTTACTTCATTGATCGCCGGCGCGTGGGTGAGGTGGCGGCGCCCGCTTACGATGCGTTGACACCCCAGCAGCGTCATCGGTTCGCCTCGAGCCATCCGGACAATTACCTCAATGTGATGCGCTCGCTGGAAGAATTTCCACCGCAGGAGCGACCCACGCAGGAAGAATTGCTGCGCGCGAACGCCGCGAAGCTGCACGAGCTCCTCGACGACGGCGCCTTCGTCTACGACGCAAACCCGTGTTTTTACCTCTACCGCCTGGCGAGCGCGGACCACGCCCAGATCGGTGTGGTCGCCGAGGTTCCCATCGACGAGTACGACGGCGGGCACATCAAGAAGCACGAGCACACGCAACCGCAGAAGGAAGAGGATCTTACGCGCTACATCGAGGTAGTCGGCGCCAATTCGAGCCCCGTCAGTCTTGCCTATCAAAAGGACGAGCAAATCGACCGCTTGGTGGCCGAGCTCACGCGCGGGAAGCCTCACCTCGACTTCGTCGCCGACGACGGCCTCGCGCAGACGATATGGCGCATCGACGACGAGCATTGCGTGCGGCAGCTGGTGGGGCTCTTCGGGAACGTCCCGGTGACCTATCTCACCGACGGGCATCACCGCTCGGCCGCCGGTTCGCGCTTCGCCGCGCATTGCCGTGAGGCTAATCCGGGGCACCGCGGCGATGAGCCCTATAATTTCATGCTGGTCGCGCTGTTTCCGCATGATCAGCTCAAGATCCTGTCGTACAACCGCTGCGTCGAGGATCTGAACGGATACAGCGCGACGCAGTTCCTCGCGGCGCTGGAGGAGCAGTTCGACACGCAGCGGATCGAAGCCGGAAGTGCCGAGCAGGCGCGGCCGAAGCGCCACGGCGAAACGGGCATGTTCCTCGACGGGCAGTGGTACAGGCTGACCGCGCGCGCGGTGCCCGCGCTTCGCGACGATCCCGTCGGCGCGCTCGACGTGGTGATCCTGCAGCGGCGGGTGCTGGCGCCAATACTCGGTATCGAGGACGTGCGCTCGGACCCTCGCCTCGACTACGTCGCCGGCGCATCGGGCATGAAGGGCCTGGAGACACATTGCCGGCAAAGCGGCTGGCGTCTCGGCTTCGCCTGCTTTCCGGTGTCGATCGAGCAACTGATGGCCGTCGCCGACGCCGGCGAGATCATGCCGCCCAAGTCGACCTGGTTCGATCCGAAGGTGCGCTCCGGGATCTTTCTGCGCCTGCGCAGCTAGGCGGCTCGCCGGGGCAGCCCCGGGCCCCGAGCCGCGCCGGCGCAAACGGCCACAGGGTGTCGTCGATAAGTCTCGGGCGCCTTACAGCAGCGAGTTCAGCCACAGAAAGATGGTGGCGAACTTCTCCCGCGTGATGTGGGCGACTTCCGGCCTGAAGACGTGCGCGTGCTCGAGCAACATCCGAGCCGGCCGGCAGGGGTCGAACGGCTCGCTTTCCTCTACGGCGCGGCTTTCGAAAAAACGCCTCACGCGTGCACGCATGCAGGGTTCGCCGGCATCGAGCATGTGCTCCGCGATCGGTTCCTCCAACCGCCCCTGGTAGGCGGCGCTGACCAGCTTCAGGTAGAACGCCGGCTCAAACATGTCTTCCAGGTCGGCTTCTTCGCGCCCCAGAAAATCGCCAAACGTGACGATGTGATTCTTTTGCAGGAGCTTGCGCGCGTAGATGGCGTCGACGATGCGGCGCTCGTCGCCGTGAATGCCGAGCAGGGCCGCAAGCGTTCCCCTGCCGGTGGATCCGGTCAGGGCGGCGAACTCGATGATTCGGCGGCTGCCGCCGATGGGGGCGATGTTCCACCGCGGGCTAAGTCCGAAGCGTCGCTCCTGCTGGATCAGCTCCGACATCACCTTCAGGTAGATCAGGTCACTGACATCGTCGACCAGCAGGTTGTTCGGGCGGCTCAGCAGCGACTGCGCGATTTCGTGGCCGAGGCTGGCCTGCAGCGGAATGAGGCTCGCACGGCTTGCTTCCATGAACTCGCTCAGCACGCGGGTGCCTCCGCGGTCGCTTTCCAGGACCCCTGCGCTGGGGGGGCCCTTGTCCTCGACGATGCGCACGCGCCCGAGGTGGCCGGGTTGCACCATGAACGGAGAATGTGTGGTGTAAATGAGCTGATGGTCCGCTTCCAGCTCTTGCTCGAAGTAGCGCAGCAGGTCGCGCTGGGCCTGTGCGTGCAGCGACAACCCCGGCTCATCGAGCAGCAGAATGAGCGAGTCGCCCGCGCGGTGCAACTGCGAGTACCAGGCCATGAACGAGAAGAACCACATGAATCCCCGGGAGCGCTCGTTGAGTCCGGTCGTGACCATGTGGCGGCTGTCGTAGACCCATGCCCACAGGTTGGTGCCTTCCTGCATGCCCACCGGGTCCTCCGGCTGGGCGGGCCGTACGTCGAAACGAACGCGCAATTCGGCGCTCTGGGACCAGTATCGGGACACGGCCTGGCTTAGCCGCCTCCCGGCGCTCTCGAGCTTGTTGACCAGCGTCTGCGTTCGGCGCAGGTTGAGCAGCTGGTCGATGTCCAGATGCGCCTGTTCGATCAGCCCCAGCATGGGGTGGTCGGATGGTCGCAGCCGTTGCTCGTCGCGGCGCCGTTTCAGGGTCTCGAGGTTCTCCTGCCCGCGCAACTGATAGAACTCGTCGAAATAGACGAAGCGCGGCACCTTAGCCAGCAGGTACTTGTGATACAGGTGACGCGCAAAGCCGGTCGCGCGCACGGACTCGGCGAGCTCGCCGACCCGCCGCGCAGCGGGTGTGGGCGGCGCCTCCCCGAGCCTCTCGTGCAGCTCGGCGAAGCTCTGGCAGCCGGCAAGGGAGGCTGCGATGTCCTCGTCGAGTGCGGCTCGCTGCAGCACGTGCTGCACGGCGCTGCGCTCATCGGTCTCGATGCGGAACTTGCGCTGGTTGTCGTAGCCTTTCCACAGGATCAGGTGGCGTCGTCGCAGCGCGCCGTCGCCGAAGTCTTCGTGCAGCGCCGCGACGTCGCTTTCCTCGAGCGCGAACATCGCTCGCACCACGATCGCCGGCGCACGCGCACCGCTCGCCACCGCGTCCTGGTACGCGTCGACGTCGGCGCGCGGGTAGTCGGAGGCTACGCTGTAATCAGCGTCCCCCGGAACGACGGGATTGAGGCGGTACAGCGCCTGCAGAAGAGCTGTCTTGCCGGCCTCGTTGCTGCCTACCAGGCAGGTGATGTCGCCGACGTCGAGGGGGTTGGATTCCCGTACGCTCTGAAAATTCGATATCTCGACGTGGGTCAGCTGCATGGCCGAGTAAGCCGGCGGTGTTGGCCTGCTGCGGCCGCGCCGGAGCTCTAGCGCTCGCCGGCCGCGGCCCGCTGGCGAGCGGCGGCGGCCGCAGGCGTGAAGCGGCGGTCGTGTTCGAGGGCCGGGATACGGCGCCGGGCGGTCTGCACCGCGGCGGGGTCAACCTCGGCGACGACGAAACCGCGATCCTCGCCGCCGTCGGCGAGCACCTCGCCCCAGGGATCCACGATCAGGGAATGCCCGTAGGTTTTGGCACGGCCGTGGCGGCCGTATTGACAGGGTGCGAACACGTAGCAGCCGGTCTCGATCGCGCGAGCGCGAACGAGGACGTGCCAGTGCGCCTCGCCCGTGGTCTTGGTGAATGCCGCGGGGATGGTGAGAAAGCTCGCGCCTGCCTGGGCGAGGTGGCGATACAGGTACGCGAAGCGCAGGTCGTAGCAGACGGACAGTCCGAGCACGCCCCACGGCAACTGCGCCGTGACCGCCTCGGTGCCGGCCTCGAAGAGATCGGACTCGCGATAGCTCTCCCCCTTGGCAAGATCGACATCGAACATGTGGATCTTGTCGTAACGGGCGACGACGTTGCCGCCGGCGTCGATGAGCAGGGAGCGGTTGCGCGTTCTGTTCGCACCGACGCGCACTGCCAGAGACCCGAGAAGGATCCAGGCGTCGAGCTCACGGGCGAGCGCACGGAAGCGCGACAGCGCCGGGTGCTCGGTTTCGGCATGTGCGCCGACATGCAGCCCCGCGTCGTCTGCGTCCAGGCAGGCGAAGAATTCCGCGAGGCAGATGAAGTCCGCTCCCGCGCGGCGCGCGTCGCGGGTGAGCACGACGGCGTCGTCGATATTGCCCTCCAGGTCCGCTCCGGCACAGTTCTGAACACAGGCGGCTACGAATTTTCCAGTCATCGCTACGCTCCGGCTGCACCGCACCGCAGTCTACCGCCAGCAGCCCCGAGGTGCCAGGGTCGGCCCCCTTGGCGCCGGGGGCGCGCAGCGCAACGGTTCTCGCGCCGGCGTCCCGGCGGTCGCACGCCCCAGTTGCCTGGTGTAAACTGCGCCGCGCGAGATCCGCCGTCAGGCCGGCCGATCACGTAGGCGCTCGCTGCGACGCCCGACCGATCCGCGCCTTCACCCGTCGACCCGGTCGCGATGCGACGTCGACCGCCGCCCCGCACAACCCGTTCAGGAGGAGGAGTTCATGGCCGTCAATCTGGGGAGAGTCGCCAAGGACAAAGGCATCAAGTACTTTCTCATCAGCTTCGTCGATCTGTTCGGCGTGCTGCGCGCCAAGCTCGTGCCGGCGCGTGCCATCGAGGGCATGCAGAAGGACGGCGCCGGTTTTGCCGGGTTTGCGACGTGGCTCGACATGACGCCGGCGGACCCGGACATGTTCGCCATTCCCGACCCGGCCAGTCTCGTGCAGCTGCCGTGGAAGCCCGAGGTAGGCTGGCTCGCCGCCGATCTGTGGATGGACGGCAAGGAGGTAGCCGCTTCGCCGCGGGTGTCGCTCAAGCGGCAGATCGAAAAGGCCCACCAGCAGGGCTACCGCATGAAAAGCGGTGTGGAGTGTGAGTTTTTCCTGGTGCAGGCGGACGGTGCGGGGATCTTCGACGAGCGCGACACGCAGGAGAAGCCCTGTTACGACCAGTCCGCGCTGATGCGCCGCTACGACGTCATAAGCGAAATCTGCGACGCCATGATCGAGATGGGCTGGAACCCCTACCAGAACGATCACGAGGACGCCAATGGCCAGTTCGAGATGAACTGGGAGTACGACGATGCGCTGAAGACGGCCGACCGCCACGTGTTCTTCAAATACATGGTCAAGTCCATCGCGGAGAAGCACGGGCTGCGGGCTACCTTCATGCCGAAACCATTTTCCGGCCTGACCGGCAACGGCTGTCACGCCCATGTATCGTTGTGGGACCGAACCGGGAAGCGGAACCTTTTTCACAACGCCCGCGACGAGATGGGCCTGTCGAAGCTCGCCTATAACTTTCTCGGCGGCGTCATCCACAGCGCCGATGCATTGGCGGCGGTGTTCAACCCGAGCGTCAACAGCTACAAGCGCATCGATGCCACCGTGACGCTGTCGGGCGCGACCTGGTCGCCGAACGCCATCAGCTACTCCGGCAACAACCGCACGCATATGGTGCGAATCCCCGAGCCGGGACGCTTCGAGCTGCGCCTAATGGACGGCGCAGCAAACCCCTACCTGCTGCAGGCCGGTGTGCTGATCGCCGGTCTCGACGGTATCGAGAACAAGCGCGATCCCGGCAAGCGCCTCGACATAAATATGTACACCGAGGGCCACACCGTTCGCCGCATACGCCGGCTGCCTCTTAACCTGCTCGATGCCGTTCGCCTGTTCGACAAGAGCCGCGTGATGCGCGAAGGTTTCGGCACTGAGCTCGCGGACGCTTACGTGAAGCTCAAGCTTGCCGACTGGAGGAGCTTCGCCACCAGCATCACGCCCTGGGAGCGCGACCACACCCTCGACTGCTGAGCGCCTGACGAGGCTTGCGCCGCCCCGGCGTTGGCGCACGGCGCCGCTGGTCGCCTTGCCGGCAGCGCAGTGTATTCAGTAGGGCGGCGCGGGCACGGCGATGTCGTGCTGGCGGCAGGCGGCGGTGAGGGTGTTGTGCAGGAGGCAGGCGATCGTCATGGGCCCCACACCGCCCGGAACCGGTGTGATGGCGCCGGCGACGGCGCGCGCCGCCTCGAAATCGACGTCGCCGACCAGCCGGGTCTTGCCGCCCCCGGCGTCGACGCGATTGATGCCGACGTCGATCACCGTGGCATCGGGTTTGACCCAATCCCCCTTGACCATGTTCGCACGGCCGACAGCGGCGACGAGAATGTCGGCGCGTCGGCACTCCTGCGCCAGATCGCGCGTGCGCGAATGGGCGATGGTCACCGTGCAGTGCTCTTTGAGCAGCAGCGCCGCCATCGGCTTGCCGACGATGTTGGATCGGCCGAGGACCAGAGCCCTCATGCCGGATAGATCTCCAAGCCGATCCCGCAGCAGCATCAGGCAGCCCAGCGGTGTGCACGGCACCATGCCCTCGCCCCCGGTGTTCAGCCGGCCGACGTTGACGACGTGAAAGCCGTCGACGTCCTTGTCGGGGTCGATGGCGTCGAGCACGGCGGCGGAGCGGATCTGCGAGGGCAGGGGCAGCTGCACGAGGATGCCGTTCACCGCCGGGTCCCGATTGAGTCGGTCGATCAGCGACAGCAGCTCCGTTTCGGGCGTATCGGCCGTGAGGCGGTGGTCGAACGAAACCATGCCCGCCTCCTGCGTCTGTCGCGCCTTGTTGCGGACATAGACCTGGCTGGCGGGATCCTCGCCCACCAGCACCACGGCGAGTCCCGGTGTGATCCCGTGTTCGGCGCGCAGTCGTCCCACTCGCTGGCCGACGTCGGCGCGCAGATTGGCGGCGAACACCTTGCCGTCGATGATCTCTCCCATGTGAACCTCCTCAATGGTGCGGGCCGCGTGCTCGCTGCGCGTCATTATTGGCCGACGGGGCCGAGACGACTTTCCCAGATGCGCCGCCGAGTTACCTCGCTTCGCGGCTGCCTGGGTGGCGTGCGCGCGCGGTCGGCGTTCGGTGACACCCGGGCACGCACCGTCGAAGCGGTGTCGCGTTCCGGTAACCCTGTGTCGCGACGACGTCAGCAGCACGACGGGTGGCTGCCTACCCTTACCTTAACAGGCCGCAAGGGCGGGGGCTCTCGAACATTCCCGGGGGGGATTCCATGGCCACTGTAGAACCCATCGACAACGGCGAAGACATCGATCTCGAGAGTCTTCCCGACGACGAGCTCGTCGAGCAGATGCACGACGACCTCTACGACGGCCTGAAAGAGGAGATCGAGGAGGGCACGCGCATCCTGCTCGATCGCGGCTGGGCCGCGGACAAGGTCCTCAACGAGGCGCTCGTCGAGGGCATGCGCATCGTCGGCATCGACTTCCGCGACGGCATCCTGTTCGTGCCGGAAGTGCTGATGGCGGCCAACGCCATGAAGGGCGGCATGGAGATCCTGCGCCCGCTGCTGGCCGAGACCGGCGCCTCCACGATCGGCAAGATGGTCATCGGTACGGTCAAGGGCGACATCCACGACATCGGTAAGAATCTCGTTGCCATGATGCTGGAGGGCGCTGGCTTCGAGGTCATCGATATCGGCATCAACAATCCCGTGGAGAAATACCTCGAAGCGCTCGAGGAGCACAAGCCTGAAATACTGGGTATGTCCGCGCTGCTGACCACGACGATGCCCTACATGAAAGTGGTGATCGACACGCTTTCAGAGCAGGGTATGCGCGATGACTATATCGTTCTCGTCGGCGGAGCGCCGCTCAACGAGGAATTCGGCCAGGCCATCGGTGCGGATGCGTACTGCCGTGACGCCGCCGTTGCCGTGGAGACGGCCAAGGAACTCGTGGCGGCACGCCGCGCCGCGCTCACCGCCTGAATCCTTCGAAGCACGCCCGCCGCTGGCTCGTCATGGCAGACGCCCCGTCGGTGCTGATAATCGCCTGTGGCGCCCTTGCCCGGGAAATCGCGGCGCTGATGCGGGCGAACCGGTGGCGGGGCCTGGCGGTGCAGTGCCTTCCCGCCGAGCTGCACAACCGCCCCGAGAAGATCCCCGAGGCGGTGAGGGCCGAGATCCGCAAAGGGCGGTCGCGCTTCGCGTCCGTCTTCGTGGCCTACGGCGATTGCGGCACTGCCGGCCGGCTGGATCGGGTGCTGGCCGAGGAGGGAATCGAGCGCATCGCCGGGACAGATTGCTACGAGTTCTACGCAGGCCGCGAGAAGATGCGGGAGTTCGCCGAGCGCGAGCCGGGCACCTTCTATCTCACCGATTTTCTCGCCAGGCACTTCGAGCGCCTGGTCGTCGTCGGTCTCGGACTCGATCGGCACCCGGAACTCGAGTCGGCCTATTTCGGCAACTACCGCAGGCTGGTTTACCTGTCGCAGAGCCGTGACGAGGACTTGCTCGCCAGGGCGCGGCGGGCAGCCGAACGCCTGCACCTCGAGTTCGAGCACTGCCACACGGGATACGGCGGCCTCGAGCAGGCACTGCGCCGGGCACAGGAGTCATGGGGTCATGGCGAGATTGATCACAGTTTACTGGCGTGACATCCCGGCCCAGGTGATCGCCAAGCGGGGGCGGCACTCGGCCAAGGCGCAGCTGTCGGAGCGTTTCCTCAAAGCCATCGACCGGGCCGCCATGCGCGCAGGCAAGGGCAGCAGCGCCGCGTATCTCGATCAATGGCGGCGAGAACCGCGGGCATGTGGAGACGATCTCGAGGCGGAGGTGAGTGCCGAGGCGCAACGCCTCGAGAGCGAGTACCCCGACGAGCGGCTTTCGCAGCTCATTCGCAGCAAAGGCGCTGAAGGAGGTTGACCCATGCGAGCGCTGCGCTCGTGGTCCGTGCGCCACGCCCGTTTCCTCGAGACGGTGTACCGCATCGCGGAGCCGATCATGCTGAGGCTGGACCCTCTGTGCCGGCGCGTTGGGTATTCCCGTCTGGAGCGCCCGGTGAGGGCCGTGGAAAAAGTCTTCAAGGGCACTCTGTTTGACTGCCGCATGTGCGGTCAGTGCGTGCTGACCTCGACCGGCATGGCCTGTCCCATGAACTGTCCCAAGCGCTTGCGCAACGGCCCCTGCGGCGGCGTGCGCGCCGACGGCAATTGCGAGGTCGAGCCGCAGATGCGCTGCGTGTGGCTGCTGTCGGTCGAGGGCGCCGGGCGCATGCGCGACCCCGATGCCATGGCGCACGTGCAGCCGGCCGTCGATCAGCGACTGACGGGAAGCTCGTCGTGGTTGCGGGTGGTTCGCCGGCAGATAACGCCCGCGCCGTCGCAGAGCACCTGCTCATGAACGGCAAGCACGAAGGCGGCGCGCCCCCCGAATTCACGTCCACGGGGCGCCTGGAACGTGTCCTGCGCGCCGGGCAGTTCGCCGTCACCACCGAGATCTCGCCACCGGATTCCGCCGATGCGGAGGACGTCTACCTGCGGGCGCGAATCTTCGACGGCTACGTCGACGCCATCAATGCCACGGACGGCTCCGGCGCCAATTGCCACATGTCCAGCGTCGGTGTGTGCGCCCTGCTGACGCGCATGGGCTACTCCATGGTGATGCAGATCTCGTGCCGCGACCGCAACCGCATCGCCATCCAGGGCGACGTGCTGGGCGCGGCGGCGATGGGCGTCGCGAACGTGCTGTGCCTGACCGGCGACGGCGTGCAGGCCGGCGATCAGCCCGAGGCGAAGCCGGTGTTCGATCTCGACTGCATGTCGCTGCTCAGTACCGTGCGCACCATGCGCGACGAGGGACGGTACCTGAGCGGCAGAATGCTCACGAGCCCCCCGCGGGTATTCCTCGGCGCGGCGGCGAATCCGTTTGCGCCGCCCTATGACTACCGCCCCACACGACTGCAGAAGAAGATCGATGCCGGCGCCCAGTTCGTGCAGACGCAGTACTGCTTCGACGTCGCTCGGCTGCGACGGTACATGCAGAGCGTGCGCGACATGGGTCTGCACGATCGGGTTTTCATACTGGTCGGCGTGGGACCGCTGGCGTCGGCACGCGCGGCACGCTGGATTCGTGCCAACGTGCCGGGCATACACATCCCCGATGCGGTCATCGGGCGCCTAGAGCGGGCCGGCAAACCCAAGCTCGAGGGGATGAAGCTTTGCATCGAGCTGATTCAGCAGATTCGCGAGATCGAAGGGGTTCACGGCATCCACGTCATGGCCTATCGACAGGAGGAGACAGTGGCGGAGATCATCGACGCGTCGGGCGTTCTCGAGGGCCGCGTTCCCTGGCGCCCGGGTGCCGCACAGCTTCGCGACACGCTGAGGGTCGCCTCATGACCGACACCGTCATCAGCTCCGCGAGGCGGGAGGTCGTGATCGGCTTCGAGCGCCCGTTCTGCATCATCGGCGAACGCATCAACCCCACGGGGCGCAAGATTCTCGCCGCGGAGATGGCCGTCGGGGACTACACTCGGGTGCAGGCGGACGCCCTGGCCCAGGTCGAGGCGGGCGCTCACATGCTCGACGTCAACGCGGGCATACCGCTCGCCGACGAGCCGCGCATTCTGGCCGAGGCGATCCGTCTCGTGCAGTCGCTCACCGATGCGCCGCTGTCGATCGATTCGTCGATAGTGGCGGCTCTGCGATCCGGGCTCGAGGCGTATCGGGGCAAAGCTCTCGTGAACTCGGTGACGGGGGAGGAAGAGCGGCTCGAATCGGTGCTCCCGCTGGTGCGCAAGTACGACGCCGCAGTGGTCGCCATCTCCAACGACGAGACCGGTATCTCCGAGGACCCCGACGTACGTTTCGAAGTTGCACGTAAGATAGTCGAGCGTGCAGAGGATCACGGCATTCCCCGCGCCGACGTCGTCGTGGATCCCCTCGTGATGCCTATCGGCGCGATCAACACCGCGGGCAGGCAGGCGCTGCATGTGATTCGCCGCCTGCGCCAGGAGCTGCGCGTGAACACCACCTGCGGCGCCTCCAACGTCAGTTTCGGTCTGCCCAATCGCAACGGCCTCAACGCCGCCTTTCTGACCATGGCCATCGGCGCCGGGCTCACCTCTGCAATCACCAATCCCCTGCACGAGGAGATCATGCAGGCGGTCATGGGTGCCGACGTGATGGTGGGCAACGACCCCGAGTGTCGCCGCTGGATCGCCAAGTACCGCCAGCAGCCCGCAGCGGGCGTCGAAAGCGCCCCGGGGCGGCGCGAGCGGCGCGGGCGGCGGCGGCGCGCGGGCGGCGAGTGATCCGGAGGAGGCGCCGCGATGTCGGCCGACGGCCAGCCCCGTGACGCCCTGGTGGTGTTCACCCCCTCCGGGCGCCGCGGCCGGTTCCCGCCGGGCACGCCGGTGCTGCAGGCGGCGCGTGCCCTCGGCGTCGATCTCGACTCCGTTTGCGGCGGCCGCGGCCTGTGTGGCCGATGCCAGATCGAGCTGAGCGCGGGCAGCTTCGCCAAGCACCGGGTCGAGTCCCGACCCGAGCATCTCTCCGCGATCGGCGACACCGAGCGCGAGTACGCGCGCCTGCACGGCATCGGCGCAGGCCGGCGCCTCGGTTGCTGCGCGAGGCTCCTCGGCGACGCCGTCATCGACGTGCCCGTCGAAAGCCAGGTACACCGCCAGGTGGTACGCAAGCGCGCCGAGGTGCACGAGATCAATCTCGACCCGGTGATCCGCCTCCACTACGTCGAGGTGCAGGAGCCCGGCATGCACGATCCCAAGGGCGACCTGCAGCGGCTCATGGAGGCCTTGGAGTTCGAGTGGCGGCTCGAATCGCTGAGCGCAGACCTGCGCGTGCTGCAGGATCTGCAGCGGAGCCTTCGGCAGGGTCAGTGGAGGGTCACCATCGCCGTTCACGACGGCAGTCGGATCGTCGCGGTGTGGCCCGGGTTTCGCGACCGGGCCTTCGGTCTCGCCGTCGACGTCGGCTCCACGACCATCGCGGCTCACCTGTGCGACCTCGCCAGCGGCGAGGTGGTCGCGGCCGCCGGCGCCATGAACCCACAGATTCGTTTCGGCGAGGACCTGATGAGCCGGGTGTCGTACGTCATGCTGAACCCGGACAGCGAGGTCGAGATGAGCCGCGCGGTGCGCAGCGCGATCCAGCAGTTGGCTGTGGAGGTCGCGGCCGAAGCGAGAATCGACACTGCCGATATTCTCGAAGCCACCTTCGTCGGCAACCCGATCATGCACCACCTGCTGCTCGGCATCAGCCCCGTCGAGCTCGGCGGTGCGCCCTTCGCGCTGGCCACCGACGAATCGGTCTGCCTCTGGGCCGAGGAGCTCGAGCTGCCCTTGCATCCGAACGCGCGGGTCTACGTCCTGCCCTGCATCGCCGGTCATGTCGGCGCGGACACTGCCGGCGTCATCCTCTCCGAAGCACCCTATCAGCGTGACGAGATCACGCTGCTCGTCGACGTGGGCACCAACGCCGAGATCGTGCTCGGCAACCGCGAGCGCCTGCTGGCCGCCTCGAGCCCGACCGGCCCGGCCTTCGAGGGTGCACAGATCAGCTGCGGACAGCGTGCGGCGCCCGGCGCCGTCGAGCGCGTGCGCATCGATGCGCAGACGCTCGAGCCGCGATTCAGGGTGATCGGCTGCGAGCTGTGGTCCGACGAGGAGGGTTTTGCCGACGCAATCGAGGGTATCGGCATCACCGGCATCTGCGGTTCCGGCATCATCGAGGCCGTTGCCGAGATGTACCTGGCCGGCGTCCTCGGCGCGGACGGCGTCATTGACGGAGAGCGCTCGCGAGACTCGAGGCGGATCGTTCCCCAGGGACGCACCTTCTGCTATCGATTGCACGACGGCGAGGTGCCCCTCGTCATCACCCAGAACGACGTGCGTGCCATACAGCTGGCCAAGGCAGCGCTGTACGCGGGGGTAAGGCTGCTGATGGACCGCCTGGAGATCGATCGGGTCGATCGCATCCGGCTCGCCGGCGCCTTCGGCAGTCACATCGACGTCAAGTACGCGATGGTGCTCGGCATGATCCCCGACTGCGACCTCGGGCACGTGACCTCGGCCGGCAACGCGGCCGGCACCGGTGCACGCATTGCGCTTCTTGATCGCAGCGCCCGGGCCGAGATCGATCAGGTGGTGCGTCGTGTTGAGAAGGTGGAGACCGCGGTGGAGCCACGCTTCCAGGAGCATTTCGTCGATGCCATGGCGATTCCACACCGCTCGGCCGCGTATCCGTTGCTCGAGCGAGTGGTGACGCTGCCCAAACGCGAGAACTCGTCCCGCGCTCAGGCGGGCCGTGCAGCACAGCGTTCGGCGGCGCGGCGCCGGGCCCGCGCCGCGGGCCTCGGCCCGCCGCACCGGTAGCGTTTGACGCACGGGGTGGGTCATAATCATGCTGACCCGCTTTGCTTGGGGCGGGCGGTGGTGTAGTCGTGCCGCCCGGCGCATTCGAGAGCGCGTTTTTTTTGTAACAACCAATGGATAAAGCCATATTCGTAATCCCACACCCAATGGGAGGGTGAGAACCGATGCAGATGAAATCGAAACTGACCACTCACTTTGCCTACCTGGCCGGTGCGGCGGTGGGCATTGCCCTCACGGGGTCCGTCGCCTGGGCGGCCTCGACGCTGACCGTGTACACCGCCGTCGAGGCGGAGGATCTGAAGAAATACGCCGCGCGTTTCAACGAGGACCATCCCGACATCGAGATCAAGTGGGTGCGCGACTCCACCGGTATCGTCACGGCCAAGCTGCTGGCCGAGAAGAACAACCCGCAGGCGGACGTGATCTGGGGGCTGGCGGCGACGAGCCTGCTGCTAATGAAAGGCGAGGGCATGCTTATGCCCTATGCGCCCAAGGGACTGGACAAGCTTGACGGAAAGTTCCGCGACAAGGGTGACCCGCCGAGCTGGGTGGGAATGGACGCCTGGGTGGCCGCAATCTGCTTCAACACCGTTGAGGCAGAGAAGCATGGGCTTCCCGCGCCGACCTCCTGGAAGGACCTCACCAAGCCCGTGTACAAGGGCCATGTCGTGATGCCGAACCCGAACTCCTCCGGCACCGGTTTTCTCGACGTCTCGAGCTGGCTGCAGATGATGGGCGAAGACGGGGGCTGGGCATTCATGGACGCCTTGCATGAGAACATCAATTACTACACGCACTCGGGTTCCAAGCCCTGCAAGGACGCAGCGCGCGGCGAGGTTCCCATCGGCGTATCGTTCGCTTTCCGCGGCGCCAAGTCCAAAGCGGAAGGGGCACCGCTGGAGATCGTCATCCCTTCCGAAGGTATTGGTTGGGACATGGAGGCGACCGCGATCGTGAATGGCACCGATAACCTCGAAGCTGCCAAGACGCTCGTAGACTGGTCGATCACGGAGAAAGCCAACAAGATGTACAACGAAGGCTACGCCGTCATCGGCATTCCGGCACTGGCCAAGCCCGTCGAGCACTTCCCGGACGGCATTCTCGAAGCGATGATCGACAACGACTTCGAGTGGGCCGCGCAGAACCGCAAGCGCATCCTCGCGGAGTGGCAGAAGCGCTACGACTCGAAGTCCGAGCCGAAGAGCTGACGCAGCGCTGCTCAAGCGCCCACGCGGCCGCCCCGGGCACAGCGGGGCGGCCGTTTTTTCTTGTCGAGCTCACCGCAGGCGTGCCCTCGCCCCGCGTGCCCGTCGGATTTCGGTTTGCGCGCGTCGCGACGACGCGAGCTTGCGCCCGAGCACCCGTTTGTCGACGAATAGACCTCGCGCTCAGGTCGACTTGACCCCCTCATCGCGCTAAGGTGACGCGGGGGGGGAAGCTCACTCGAGGAAAACACCGATGCAGATGGAGGCCGAGGCCGTGGCGGAGCGTGCGGCTGCGACGCCCTACCTCAAGATCACGAGGTTGAGCAAGAAGTTCGGCGAGTTCGTGGCCCTGCGGGACATTTCGCTGGAAATCTACGATCGCGAGTTCGTCTGCTTCCTGGGACCCTCGGGCTGCGGCAAGACCACTCTGCTGCGGGCCATCGCCGGACTCGACATCCAAACCACGGGAACGGTGGAGCAGGGCGGGGTCGACATCTCCGCGCTGCCGCCGAGCGAGCGCGATTTCGGCATCGTCTTCCAGTCCTACGCGCTCTTTCCGAATCTCACCGTGCGCAAAAACGTCGCCTACGGCCTCGAAACCCGCGGGGCGAAGAAAGCCGATATCGACAAGAGGGTCGCCGAGCTGCTCGAGCTCGTGGGGCTGCCGGAGCAGGCGGACAAGTACCCGGCACAGCTCTCCGGGGGTCAGCAGCAGCGCGTTGCCGTGGCTCGTGCCATTGCGACCTCGCCGGGTCTGCTCCTGCTCGACGAGCCCCTGTCCGCGCTCGATGCCAAGGTCCGCGTGTACCTGCGTCACGAGATCAAGGCACTGCAGCGCCGGCTCGGCGTCACGACAATCATGGTGACCCACGATCAGGAAGAAGCGTTGACCATGGCCGATCGCATCGTCGTGATGAACCACGGCGTCATCGAGCAGATCGGCACGCCGGGAGAGGTCTATGGACAGCCGGAAACGCTGTTCGTGGCGGATTTCATCGGCACCATGAACTTCGTGCCCGGTGAGGTCCGCGACGGACGCGGGGTGTGCCTCGGTGTGCTCGTGCTCGCCTGCGACGTGAGCGGCATGGGAGAGGGGGCCGCAGTCACGATCGCCGTGCGGCCCGAGGACATCGTTGTGGAGGCCGAAGGGGCCGTAAGCGAAAATGCTTTCGCGGCGCGCGTGGATTCGATGGAGTTCCTCGGGTCCTTCGTGCGCGCCGAGCTCGCGTGCGAGGCGATCGGGCCGTCGCGCCGGCTGATCGCCGACTTCTCCGCAAATCTGGTGCGTAGCCTGGGTCTGCGGGAAGGCGACGCCCTGACCGTGGCGATACCGCGGGAGCGAATCAGGGTGTTCGAGGGGGACTCCACGCGTGGCTGATCATGCGGTCACGGCGGATGCCGCGGGGGCGATGCCCTCGGTGCGTCCAAAATCGAGCCGCGATGACTGGATCATGCGCGCTTACATGCTCGCCGTGGCGCTGTACCTCGTCCTGGCGCTGGCCTTTCCCCTGTACGCGATGCTCTCGAAGAGTTTCCAGGACCACGACGGTGCGTTCATCGGACTGGCGAACTACGCCGAGTACTTCGGCACCCCCGCGCTGGCCTACTCGATCAACAACAGCATCTTCGTTGCCGTAATCACCACCGTCATCACGATCACTCTGGCTTTTCTTCTCGCCTACGCCCTGACCCGAAGCTGCATGCCCTTCAAGGGTTTCTTCAAGAGCGTGGCCATGGTGCCCATCCTCGTGCCCTCGCTGCTTCCGGGTATCGCACTGGTGTATCTGTTCGGCCGGCAGGGGATGATCTCGGGCTTGCTTTTCGGGCATGAAATATACGGGCCGATCGGTATCATCATTGCCGAGGTTTTCTTCACCCTCCCACACGCGCTGATCATCATCGTCACGGCACTGTCCATCGCCGACGCCCGTTTGTACGAGGCCGCGGTAGCGTTGCGGGCCAGCAAGACGCGCATCTTCTTCACGGTGACCCTGCCCGGTGCGCGCTACGGCTTGATCAGTGCGGCGTTCGTCGTCTTTACCCTGACGATCACCGATTTCGGCGCCCCCAAGGTCATCGGCGGGGATTTCAACGTGCTGGCGACCGATATCTATAAGCAAGTGATCGGACAGCAGAATTTCGAGATGGGTGCCGTCGTCAGCGTGGTGCTTCTGATTCCGGCGGCCATCGCCTTCTTCGTCGACCGTGTCGTGCAGAAAAAGCAGGTGGCGCTGCTCTCCGCCCGGGCCGTCGCGCTGGAACCGAGGCCGAAACGCCGCTTCGACATGATCATGCTCGCCTACGCCTGTCTCGTCAGCGTGTTCATTCTCGGCATGCTGGCGGTCTGCCAATACGCGGCGCTGGTCAAGTTCTACCCGTACGATCTGAGCCTGTCGCTGAAGAACTATCAGTTCGACCTAATGGACGGCGGGGGTTGGGAATCGTATCGCAACTCGATCCGAATGGCACTTTACAGCGCATTCTTTGGCACCATCGTCGTATTCACCGGCGGCTACATGGTGGAGAAGGGCAGAGGCTTTCACCAGGGTCGTGCGCTCTTTCAGTTCATGGCCATGATGCCAATGGCAGTCCCAGGTCTGGTGTTGGGGCTCGCTTATATTTTCTTCTTCAATCACCCGGACAATCCGCTCAACGTCCTCTACCACACGATGGCCATACTGGTGATCAGCACCATCGTTCACTTCTACACGGTCAGCCACCTGACCGCCGTGACTGCGCTCAAGCAGATGGACCCGGAATTCGAGGCGGTGTCGGCATCGCTCAAACAGCCGTTCTACCGAACCTTCTCGCGGGTGACGGTGCCGGTGTGCATGCCCGCCATTCTCGATATCAGCATCTACCTGTTCGTCAATGCAATGACGACGGTGTCGGCGGTGGTTTTCCTCTACGGACCGGACACCACGCTGGCGTCGGTGGCGGTGCTCAACATGGACGACGCAGGCGACATTGCACCCGCCGCGGCGATGGGGATGATGATCTTCTATACCTGTGCCGGGGTGCGCGTGGTGCACTATTTCGCCAGTCGGTTCCTCGAGCTTCGCACCCAGGCCTGGCGCAGGCACTAGCGGCGGGCGGCTGCGCGCGCGCCCGGCGGCGGGGGCATCGAGCTGGCGTTTTGTTCCCGCGTCACGCCATTGCCTCGAGCAATTCCAGCGACTCGATGACGACGTCGGCATGCGGGGTGAGATCGTCGTGCCGACCCGCGCCGCCCGTCACGCCGACGGCCACGCAGCCCGCCTGCCGCGCCATCATCATGTCGCCCGGCGTGTCTCCAACCATCATGATCCGCCCCGGGGCGACGCCCAGGCGCTGCCCGATCTCGTGCAGGACACCCGGGTCGGGTTTTGCCGGCATGCCGAGATCGTCGCCGCAGCGCAGGTACTCGATGTGTTCGTGCACGGCCAGCAGCCGCAGGGTCTCGGCGGTGGGACCGCGATCGTCGGTGGTGGCGACGGCGAGCCGCAGCCGTGCCTGGACGAGCCGCTGGAACAAACCGGCAACGTCGCCGCGCGGTCGGATCGCTTCGGCGCTCAGGGGAGCGCCAAAGCACGGCAGAAAAGTCTCCGCGACGCTGATTTCGGCGTGCTCCCAGCTCAGGCCGCGCTGGTAGAGCACGGCAGCGACGACGGTGGCTATCTTGGCCATCGGCGCCGTGGCGAGTGGGCCCGAGCTGAGCGTCAGGCGCTCGACGCGGTCGTAACCGAGACCGCGGAAAAGATGCCCGCGGAGCTCTTCACCGCCGTCCAGAGCGGACACCAGCGCGTCCACCGACGCCTCGACCCGTCGTCCCCAAAGTTCGTGAAAGTCGATGAGGGTGCCGTCCTTGTCGAAGACGACGAGCTGTACGTCGAAGGATCGAGGACCGATACGCACCGTCGGCACGTCAGCGGGTCCTCCGCGGTTCGCCCGCCTCGGCATCGCGCTGGGCAAAGACGAAGGTCATCTGGCCGAGACGATTTCTCGCGGCGTCGTGTTCAGAGACGAACGGCCCGAGTTCGCCGCACTCGTCCAGCAGGCGTATCCGCGCCTCGACCTCGCGCAGTCGTCCGGGGGGCACGGTGCTCCAGATCGAGTCCCCGTCGCGCCACGCCCGCTCGAGGGGTCCGCGGGGATCGAAATAGGCTTCGCCCTGGAGGACGGCGTCCAGGGGGACGAAGCGGCCTCGCACGCGCAAGCCGCTCTGCTCCAGCATGTGCCCGAGGTCCGCGACGGGAACGTGGCGCTCGCGCATGGCCCGAGCCTCCTCAGGGATGAGAGCGTAATACCAGAATCCCTGGCCCAGCTGATCCATGGAGCACGTGTTGACCACCAAGCCGCCCCCCGGCTTGAGCACACGGGCGAATTCGGCGACCACGCGGCGGTGCACGGGAAAGCCCCCCTGGCGGTCGTCCGCGAGGTGATGCAGAACCTGATTCACCATGACGCCGTCGAAACTCGCATCGGCAAAGGGAAGCTCGGCGATGCTGCCGCAGTGAAACTCGACGCGTCCGTCGGCGAGGGCGTTGCCGAGCTTGGAGCGGGCGACGTCCAGCATCTTCGTGTTGAGGTCGACCGCGGCGACGTGATCGACGTGATTGAGCAGGGCGGCGGCGTAGTTGCCGGTACCGCAGCCGGCGTCCAGAAGCCGCTGCTGCGCCAGCGGGCGCGGCCCGTGCGCGAGGCAACCGACGATTATCTCGGTGCCGATGGGAATGCGAGTCAGGTCGTACGTCCCCGACGTGCTGTGATAGTTTTCGTAGGCGCTCATGAATGTCGCGATCGGCGTGGGTCGATCCGGCTGGGTGCTGCAATCGCCGCAGCCGCGGCGAGCACTGCCACCGCGTCGCATTATCTCCCCAGGCGCAGTGTGATGAAAGTGGGGCTTGGGGCGCCCCGTGCGCCGGGTCCGGGTCTTGCGACGCCGACTCCCGGCGATGCGGGCAGCGGGGCCGGCTTTACCGCTCCCGCGGCGGCAGCGGCTAGAATGAGACGGGCAAGGGCTTCTCGCCGGGAGCCCGCTCAAACGGCAACACTGCTGGATACCGTAGTCATGTATGTTCGCCGATCCTACGACTACGTCATCGTCGGCGCGGGCTCCGCCGGCTGCGTGCTGGCGAACCGCCTGTCCGCGGACGCGGACGTGTCCGTGCTGGTCCTCGAGGCCGGCCCCGTCGACCGCAGCATCTACCTCAGCATGCCGGCAGCGTTTTCCTATCCGCTCGCCAACGACAGGTACAACTGGCGCTACCAAACCGAGCCCGAGCCCCATATGGACAATCGCCGCCTGAATTGCCCGCGCGGACGCGTGGTGGGCGGCTCGTCTTCGATCAACGGCATGGCCTACGTCCGCGGCCATGCGCTCGACTACGAGCGCTGGTCCCGCGAGCCGGGCCTCGAGGCGTGGTCCTACGCTCACGTCCTGCCCTACTTCAAGCGTGCCGAGACGCGGGCCGTGGGCGGCGATGAATACCGGGGGGCAAAGGGGCCCCTCAAGGTGTCCACCGGGAGCTGTCGCAACCCCCTGTTCCAGGCCTTCATCGAGGCGGGCGTCGAGGCGGGGTACCCGCGCACCGAGGATATGAACGGCTTGCAGCAGGAAGGATTCGGACCGATGGACATGACGGTCCATGAGGGGACGCGCTGCAGCGCCGCGGTGGCCTACCTGCGTGCGGTCCGCACACGCAGTAACCTGCGTATCGAGCTCGGTGCCTTGAGCACGCGCCTGCGCTTTGCCGGCGCCCGGGTCATCGGCGTCGAGTACGTGCGCGACGGGCAGATCCGCCTGGCGCAGGCCGAGCGCGAGGTCATCGTCTGCGCGGGTGCGATCAACTCGCCGCAGCTGCTGATGCTCTCGGGCATCGGGCCGGCGGACGAGCTGCGCTCATTGAGGATTCCCTGCGTGGTCGATCTTCCGGGCGTTGGTGAGAATCTGCAGGACCACCTCGAGGTGTATGTCCAGCACGCCTGCACCCGTCCGGTGACGCTCTACCCGGCATTGAAGACCTTCAACAAGCTGCGGATAGGAGCACAATGGCTGTTGTGGCGCAGTGGTTGGGGCGCCAGCAGCCACTTCGAGGCCGGCGCCTTCATTCGCAGTGAAGCCGGTGTCGAGCACCCCGACCTGCAGTATCACTTCCTGCCCATCGCGGCCGACTACGACGGTCGCGCGCCGGCATCCGGCCACGGCTACCAGGCCCACGTGGGTCCGATGCGACCGACCAGCCGTGGCAGCGTGCGGTTGCGCTCCAGTGATCCGGGTGATGCGCCGGCGATCCACTTCAATTACATGGCCAGCGAGCGGGACCGCCTGGAGATGCGTGCGGCCGTGCGGCTGACGCGGGAGATATTCGCGCAACGAGCCTTCGAGCCGTTCCGCGGGCCCGAGCTCGCCCCCGGCACCGCCGTAAAATCGGACGACGAGATCGACGCCTTCGTGCGGGCGCGCGCGCAGAGCGCCTACCATCCGGCGGGCACCTGCGCCATGGGTACGGGTGAGCGGGCAGTGGTGGACCCACGGGCGCGCGTGCGCGGCGTCGACGGGCTGCGGGTCGTGGACGCCTCCATCATGCCGAGCATCGTCAGCGGCAACCTCAATGCGCCGACCATCATGATCGCCGAGAAGATGGCCGATGCGATCGCAGACCGGGAGCCGCTCGCGCCGACGCCGGTGCCTTTCTACGTCGCAGCCGACTACCGCACCCGCCAGCGCTAGGCGCCACGAAACCGCATCGATCCGAGCGCTCGCGGTATCAGCTGCGCAGTGCCAGGCCGTGCGGGGCGTCGACGTGGGCGCGCGCTTTATCTGCTCGGCAAACGCGACTACACTCGGCCTGGCGCCGGGGCGCGCCCGTTGGACCCCGATCGCCAGCGGGCCGCAGCACCCGGCGCGGCCGGGCTGCGGCCGTCGGCCGGCCGGCGAGCATTTGCCGGTGGATCGCGATACGCCTAGGAGGAGAGCAATGCGAAAGCCAGTTTTCAGGCAGTGGACGATTGCCGGCGCGCTGACGTTGGCACTGGGCCAGACAGTGCAAGCCGCGGACCCCGAGGCCTGCAAGAGCGTTCACTTTTCCGACGTCGGGTGGAGCTGCATAACGGCGACGACGGCCATAGCGTCCGAGATTCTGACCGCGCTGGGTTATGAGCCCAAGGCTTCCGTGCTCTCGGTCACGGTGACCTTCGAGAGCCTCTCGAACGGAGACATCGATGCGCTGATCGGTTTGTGGCTGCCCTCGCAGCAGTCCATGATTCAGCCCTACTTCGACAAGGGCAGCGTCGAGGATGTCGGCGTCAACCTCGAGGGCGCCAAGTACACTCTCGCGGTGCCCGAATACGTCTCCAGCGCGGGCGTCAAGAGTTTTGCCGACCTAGCGAAACATAAGGAGCAGTTCGGCGGCAAGATCTACGGTATCGAGCCCGGCAA
>JABAHS010002068.1_pt3 | contig 22684 bp, 22 predicted proteins | sample 7062111 | NCBI WGS metagenome assembly JABAHS01 (sample SAMN14534600, study PRJNA622989) | marine sediment metagenome | biome: marine biome [ENVO:00000428]; feature: marine pelagic biome [ENVO:01000023]; material: deep marine sediment [ENVO:00002113]; isolation source: pool of 4 deep marine... | reverse complement strand
CGCATCGGCGAGCTGCTACCGCCGGGGACCAGCCTCGGGGGCCCCCTCGGGCAGAGCGGATCAGGGGACGGTGATGCCGACGGAAAAACAGCAAGCATCGCGGTGCGTGCGTTCCGCAGCCCTTTTGTTCGGGCGGAAGATGCATCGAGCGCGGAATGGCGCGAAGCGGAGATCCCGGCCGCCAATGGTCATGGCAACGCGCGATCGGTTGCCCGCATCCAGACGGTGATCGCCAACGGCGGCGTGTCTGCCGGCAGGCACATCCTGTCTGAGGCGGGGTGTAGGGCGGTTTTCGACGAGCAGACCGACGGCACCGACCTCGTGCTCAAAGCACCACTGACGTTTGGTATGGGATATGCCCTGCTACACGGAAATTCTCCGAGCGAGCTCGCTTTCTGGGGCGGCTGGGGCGGATCCTCGGTGGTGGTCGCTCCGCAATCCCGCGTTTGCATCGCCTACGTGATGAACCGCATGGAACCGAGCCTGCTCGGCGATGACCGGGGGGTGTCTCTGAACCGCGCGGCGCTTGTCGCCGCGGGTCGCAAGTAGGCTCAATCCTTTTCGGCTTTGAGGCGCGACAGCGCTTCGGCAAGCGCATGCTTGTGCGCGCCTTTGGGCGGCGGGTAGCTGAGTTTGAGCCGCTCCAGGTGGGCGCAGAGCACTTCCGCGACGATGACGCGCATGGTCCATTTGTCGTCTGCCGGGATGACGTACCAGGGGGCGTGTTCACAGTGCGTCGCCGCTATTGCCGCTTCGTAGGCCTGCATGTGGTCGTCCCAGTGCTCGCGCTCGTCGATGTCGCGCGGATCGAACTTCCAGTGCTTGTCCGGATTCGTCAGGCGCTTCATCAGGCGCGCCTTCTGCTCTTTCCGGGAGATGTTCAGGAAGAATTTCAGAACAATGGTGCCGTTGGTATGCAGGTGCCGCTCTAAGGCGCGGATGTCTTCGAGGCGGTTCTCCCAGAAATCTCCGTTGACGTGCTCGCTGGGCAGGTTCTGCCGCTCGATGATCTCGGGGTGAACGCGGGCCACCCCCACCTCTTCATAGTGGGACCGGTTGAAAATGCCGATGCGGCCGCGTTCGGGCATGGCGCGCCAGTAGCGCCACAGATAGTTGTGGTCCAGCTCCTTGTAGGTGGGCTGCTTGAAGTTGACCACGTGGAAGCCCATGGGGTTGACGCCGCTGGTGACGTATTTGATGGTGCTGTCTTTCCCTGCCGCGTCCATACCCTGGAAGACCATCAGCACCGAATAGCGGTTGTCCGCGTAGAGTCGCTCCTGCAGCTCGGAGAGCCGCTCGACGTTGGCGGTGACCGCCTCCTTTGCGTCGGGCAGCACCTTCCAAAGCGTCGGGTGGGCTTTCAGTTCGGGGTGCGCGGGATACGCGAATTTCTCAATGTTGATGCCCATCTGGAATCCGTTGTTCCGGTACGAGCTCAGCACCTGGGAGCGCCGTTAGGGATACCTTAACCAGCGGGATGGGTGGCGTCGAGCCGCCGACCCAGCGGGGCCGATTGTCGGGGGCCGATATCTGGGATGGCTTTCTCATTTCGTGGCGGGACATGTGCGCCCGTGCCCATTTTCGGTTTGCGAGAAGTGTGAACATGCGGTCATTGCGCCCAAGTAGATGTGGCGCACAGTTCTAGAATGCTCATGATGGACGAAGCTTACCGATTGGTGTTCCGCGGCGAGGTCCTGGAAGGACAGCATCCCGCGGTGGTCAGGAGTCGCTTGATAAAGGCGCTGCAGCTGACCGACGCGCAGGCGGAGAAACTCTTCGGCGGCCAACCCGTAGTGGTCAAGAAGCGCGCGGACACGGCGATGGCGGCGCGCTATCAGGATCTGTTCAAGCAGGCGGGGGCCAGGTTGCGGGTGATGCCGCTGGCCGCGGAGGCACCTACAGCCGAGGGGCCCGCTACTGTAGACCCGAATGACAGCGCCCGCGCATCAGGGCTGGAAGTCCTGCCCAGCGGCAGCGACGTCCTGCGCCTCGATGAGCGCTCAACCTTCGAGGAACTCGAGAGCGACCTCAGACACCTGGTGGTGCTGGACTGGGCGCCCGAGGTGCCCGTCTCCGTGACCCCTGAAATCGTCGCCCCGGACTACTCCGTGGCAGATCTCGGCGTGGACCTGGCGGACCGGATCGCGCGCGAGCATCCCGGCATCGAAGCCGATTTCGACCTGGCCGAGCCGGGAACCCTGATTCCGAACCTCGTGGTGGACAACACGCCGGCGGTCGATGTGGCCGCCATCCAGTTCGACGTTGCCGAAGTTGGCGCGGACATCGCTGATCCAACGCAGGCCGCCGACGTCTCTTCGCCCGACGTCTCGCACTTGAGTCTGGTGGCCGAGTGACCTACGGCTGAATCGTAACCTTCAACGCCTGATAGCCGGCAGCCTCCATGGCGCGGGCGACCTGGTCCTGGGTGTCCGGGCACAGGGCAACCATGGATCCGCCGCCGCCACCGCCGGTGAGCTTGGCACCCAGCGACCCGTTGGCGCGGGCGGTATGGATCAGTTCCTCCAGCTCGGGCGTTGAGAGCTGCAGGGCGTTCAGATATCCCTGGCACAGATTCATCAGCTCGCCGAGCTCGGCGAAGTGCGCATCACGCATGGCATCCACCCCTGCGCGGGTCAGCGATGCGATCTGATCGAATATGCCGTCGTAGCGAACCTGGTGCGATTCCCATGCGCGCCGGACCATCGCGACGGTATTCGCCGTAAGGCACTCCTTTCCGGTGATCCCGATGACCAGCGGCAGCGGCTCGGCCACGCGTATCTCCTGGAATCGTGGGCCGTCCTCGCCGCGCTCGAAAACCAATGGCGTGCCGTAGGTGGCGATGGTGTTGTCGATGCCGGAGGCCGTGCCGTGGGCGCCTGTTTCGCACTCGTAGGCGAGCTCGTTGATGCGCCCGTCGCTCAACCGGAGCGAGAAGGTGTGGTCCAGGGCGCGCAGGATCGCCACGGCATTCGCGGATGATCCGCCCAGACCCATGGCGCGGGGCACGTGGGGAATCACCTCGATGGTCATGTTCTCCTGGTCGAGACCCAGCTGCTCGAGAACGTGGTACATGATGCCGCTCAACCCCGGGGCGTGGCTGTCGCGGACCTTCTGCTCCAGTCCCCAGCGCGGTATGACCAGGTTGATGCCGTCCCCGCCGCCACGACGCACGGAAGCTTCGACCGCCAGAGGGATCGGCACCGCCAGGGCGGGTCGTCCGTAGACCACGGCGTGCTCGCCCAGCAGGATCACCTTGCCGCACGCCGAGCTTCGCTCGACGTCTGCGGGCATGGCGATTTTCCGGGTGAGGTTCTTGACGATCTCCTGAGCTTTCCAGACCTTGATCTCTCCCGATTCGATGAGCGCCTCGACGACGGTATCGAACAGGTCTTCCGGAACGTTGGCCGTGCTCGCCACGCTGCGGGCGTGCAGGGTCATGTGATTCTGCTGGATCCCGTCGGTGGAGAGCGCTCGGAGCGCGGCGAAGTTCTGCGCGAGCCCGACCGCAGCCATGATGCCTGCAAGCTCCGTTGCCCCGGGGCTGCCGAGGAGCCGATGATTGATACGGACGCTGGGGTTGGTTTCCAGCGAGCCGCCCACGGTGCCGACTTTCATGGGGATCTCGATCTCCCCGACCAGATCGCCTTCTTCGTTCTTGTACCAGCGTGTCAGCGAGCGGTACTGGCCGTCTCGGGCTGCGTACGCATGGGCGGCGGCCTCGATGGCGCGCCAGTCGTTGCCCGTGGCGATGGCCACGGCGTCCACCCCGTTCATGACGCCTTTGTTGTGAGTAGCGGCGCGGTACGGATCCACGGTTGCCAGGTCGGCAGCGAGGATGACGCCGTCCCGAACGTCCTCACCGCTGAAGCCTTTCCCTTCCAGATTCTTCGCGGGGATGCGCACGGAGGCCGTCGCGACGGCGCGGTCTGTCAGGTTGGAGAGGATGCGCAGGAAGACCTTGCCGTCCGTGATGGTCTCCACCAGCGAGGCGATCCCCTCGCACATGGTGTTCACCAGGTTGGCGCCCATCGCATCCCGGGTGTCTACGAGCAGGTGCAGCACGACCATCTCGCGCCCGTCTTCCGGCGCGTGATGATGAAAGACCTCGATGTCCAGGGCACCCCCTCCGCGCGCGACCATTTTGGGGTGCAGGCTGTTGGCGAGCGCGAGGATTTCCTCCCGGTTGGCGAGCAGGTCGGCGATGGCCTGGTCGGGGGCTTCGACGTTGACCACCTGGACCTGACCGATGAGGATCGGCTCCGTGCTCGCGGCTTGGAAGCCACCGCCGAGCCGGGCCAGCCGCGCGGCGCCGGAAAGCCCTGCAACGATGGACGGTTCTTCGACCACCAGCGGGACGACGTAGTCGCGGCCGTTGATGAGAAAGTTCAGAGCGACGCCCATCGGCAGGCCGAAGACGCCGACGACGTTTTCGATCATCTTGTCGGCGACCGGCAGGCGCAGGGTGTGGTCGCTGGCGGTCAGGCTCTGTACGTCCTCCGAGCTCAGAAGCCCTCGGGCATGCAGCGCAGCGATGCGCTCGGCCACGCTCATTCGGAAGAAGTTGGGTATCCGTGAACCATTTTCAGCTGGCGAGCTGGATGCCATGTTCGGTCCTCTCCATTGCAACTAACTGGAAGCCCAACCCGAGGGCGGCCGAAACGAAACGCTCGACCCGATGCTCGTCGTGACTGGCTGCGACGCCGATGTCGCCCCCACCGGCGCCGCAGGGTTTGTAGACTACTTTGCATTCTTTCGCAACTTGCGAGAGTTTTCGATGGGCGTCGGTATAGATGCCCAATCCGGCTGCGCGGTCGAGGGCGTCCAGACGCTCGGCGTAATCTGCCAGATCGTCCAGCAGACGATCACTTTCGAACAGGGCGGCGGAAGCGTCTGCCAGATCGTTCAGGGCGCCCGGGTCGCTCTCGGCTCGCCAGGCCTCGAAGCGCGCGACGTGCCGGACGGTATTTGCCGGCGACCCGGTCCAGACGAACCGCAGGACCACCTCCTCGGGCAGCTCGAACGAGGTTGCCGCGGGTGACTCGGACCCGCCGCGCAGCTGGTAGCGGACGGATCCGCCCAGGTACGCCGCCGCGACGTCGATGCCGCTGCCGCGTCCACCCTGCAGGCTGTGGTGAACGGCCAGGGCACCGGTCAGTCCCGGGGAGACTTCGAGCAGGTCACAGAAAGCGGCGTAAACCGCCGTGCTGATCGCAGCGCTCGACCCGATGCCAAGTTTGTGGCCGCCTTCTTCGAAGCTGGTCGTGTTGGTCGTCAGCGACCCGCCCGACGGGATGTCGCGGTCCAAATGCTGAATGACGTGCCAAGCCAGAGCTGCGCCGGGTGAGCCGGGTGGTTGTGCTGCGAGCAGATCGCCGGCGCCGAGATCTGTGGCCGGCATGCTCAGCCCGGGGGTTTCAAAGTGCCAGGCATCGCCCCCAGGTGCCAGCGTGCAGGTGGCTCGCCGATCCACGGCCATGACCAGTCCGGGGGCACCAGTGAGGACCGCGTACTCACCCCAGAGCACGACCTTGCCCGGGGCGCTCGCACGGATCACGGATCGACGACCCGCGCGCCGGGTCCCAGGCCGGTGACGACGATCTCTTGCACGCCTGGCACCGACGCCAGGGCCGCGCTTACGTCGCGCTCTGCCTCCGGCGGGCAGACCGCCTTGACCTGAGGCCCGGCATCCACCGTGAAGAAAACGTCCACGCCGTCCTGTCGCAGGTTGCGGACGGCATGCAGGCAGGAGAGGGTGGCCGCGTTCCAGTAGATGAGCCCGGGCCGGGATCCGATCATTAGGCCGTGCATCTTCAAGCAGCTGAACTCCGCAAGGTCGGCCAGTGCCTGGAAATCGCGAGCGTTTACGGCAGCGAGCGCATCGGTGAAGTCGGCCCGGGTGCTCTCCACCCAGGCCGGGTAGTAGGGCGAGGTGGCCGCGGAAATGGCCATGCCCTGGGAGGACGGGACGGACTTGCGCGCGGTCGTGGTCACCGCGATGACGGTCTTCATGGGCCAGGCTTCGGGGCCGAGAACGGGTTCGGCGACCCAGTCCGGTTCGCGAATTGCCACGAAGCCACCCAACATCGAGCGCGCGGCCGACCCGGACGCCCGGCGTGCGAGGTCGGACAGCGTGGCCTGATCCAGGTGCAGCCCGCAGTGGGCATCGATGGCCATGATGAGTGCGGCAAAGCCGGACGCTGACGACGCGAGCCCGGCCGCGGTGGGGAAGTTGTTGCCGGTGCGGATCTCCAGCGGGGGTATGTCGAGGCGCTGACGCAGCGCCTCGAGCCAGTCCAGCACTTTACGGTCCGCCACCGGCTCGTCGTCGAAGTAGAGCTGGTCCTGGGAAGGCCCGGTGGTAACGTGCGTTTCGGTGACCAGGGAGTCCAGCGTGATCGACAGCGAGGGCGTTGCCGGGATGTTTCCTTCCCCCGGCGCCTTTCCCCAGTATTTGATCAGGGCGATGTTCGGATGCGCGCGAGCGGTTGTGCTCATGGTTGCGGCTCGTCAGGCGTAGGCTGGTGGCGCGACGAATTGGAAACCGGAAGACTCGAGCTGTCTGGCCACGCCGATGGTGATTAGGTCCCCGTACTCCGGCCCGACGAGCTGCGCGCCGATCGGCAGGCCCGAGCCGGTAAGCCCGGTTGGGATTACCGTGGACGGCAGGTAGGCCACTCCGGTCAGCCCGGCCCAGAAGATCTGATCCATGTACGGCATGCTGGCCCCGTCCACGTCGATGGTGCGTTGGCTGATGGGGCGGTGGTCGTGGGGAAAGGCCGAGGTCGGCATCATCGGCGTCAACAGCAGGTCGTAATCGTTGAAGAACAGGTGCCACTTCCAGCGCAGATGCTCGCGCAGCTCGTGGTTGCGTTTCCAATCCCTGAAGCGGGCGACCTGGGCGCGCAGCACGCGTGCCGTCCGGCTGGTGTCCCGCGGATCGAGATTGGCAACATAGTCCAGCAGGCTTTCGTATTCTTCCTCCGGCATGCGCGACGCCATGGTTGCCTGGAGGAGGTTCTGGTACGTCTCATGGCTGTGCTCCGACGTGAAGTCGGGGCGGGCGCCCTCGACGATCTCGGCGCCGGCGTCCCGGCATGCACCGGCTATCGCAAGCACGCGCGCCTTGGTCTCCGCACTCACCGGACACATGGCGTCGTCTTCCCAGACGGCAATCCGGAGCCCTTCCAGCCCGTCGTCGGCCAGGGTCGGCAATCTCAGGGTGTATCCGCGTGCCATGATGTCGTCAGGCCCCGCCATCGTGCGGACCGCGGTTTCGAGGTCCACGGCGGACCGGCCCAGCGGCCCGATGACCGAGATGTCCGAGGTTGCCCGCACGTCGCCCGGCGGCGCGTGCCCGCGCATCCACAGCAGGTTCCACGTTGGTTTGTGGCCGAAGACCCCGCAGAAGTGCGCCGGGTTGCGGATCGAGCCGCCGATGTCGGAGCCGGCTTCGAGGCCCGTGAGCCCAGCCGCCAGCGCCGCCGCGGATCCGCCCGACGAGCCTCCAGGCGCACGCGTGTGATCGAACGGATTGTTGGTGGTCCCGTAGATGTCGTTGTAGCTCTGGAAGTCGGCCAGCGCCAGGGGAACGTTTGTTTTTCCGAAGATGATGACGCCGGCGTCCTTCAGACGCTTCACCGATTCCGCGTCCTCTGATGCGATGTTGTCCTTCCAACTCGGATTGCCCCAGGTGGTGGGGGTGCCCGCCACGTTGTAGGACTCCTTCACCGTCATCGGCACGCCATGGAACGGCGGCAGGTCGTCGCCCCTGGCGACCGCCTGATCGGCCGCTCGCGCGGCCGCCAGCGCTTCGTCGCGGATCTCCACCACGATGGCGTTCAAGGCGCTGTTGTAGCGGTCGACCCTTTGGAAGAAGTGCCGCAGCAGCTCCTCGCTGGATACCTCGCGTTCGCGAATCCTGCGGGCGAGCTCAGTGGCCGACAGGAACGCGATGTCGCTCATGGTGCCTCGATCAGGGATGCAGACCGCGGTGACTCTGACCCTTGCCGATGATTTAATCAAGCGCTCGCATGGAGGACGCTGATGAACGTCAACAGACAATGGGTGCTGGCCAAACGCCCTTACGGAATGGTCACCGAAGACAACTTCGAGTATCGGGAAGAGCAGATTCCGGAACCCGGGGACGGGGAGGTGCTGATCCGCAACCTCTACCTCTCGTTTGATCCGACCCAGCGCGGCTGGATGGAGGATCGTGAGAGCTACATCCCGCCGGTGCAGATCGGCGAGGTGATGCGCGCCGGATCGGTGGGCCAGGTGGTGGAAAGCCGAAGCGACGACTTCAGCGCCGGCGATCTGGTTCAGACCACGGGCGGCTGGCAGGACTTCACCGTTATGTCGGCGGGCATGGGGCCGATGGGTCTGCGCAAGCTGCCCGACGGGGTGACGCCGCGTCTTGCTCTGGGCGCGCTGGGGGTGACCGGTTTGACGGCTTACTGGGGCATGCTCGATCTCGGCCAGCCGAAGGCGGGAGAAACGGTGCTGGTATCCGGGGCTGCGGGTGCCACGGGTTCGGTTGCGGGTCAGATCGCGCGCATCAAGGGGTGCCGGGTGGTCGGGATCGCTGGCGGCCCGGAGAAATGCGCCTGGCTAAAGAACGAGGCGCGATTCGACGACGTGATCGATTACAAAAGCGACGACGTCGACGGTCGCATCGGCGAGCTGTGTCCCGACCGAGTGGACGTATTCTTCGACAACGTGGGGGGCGGAATACTCGAAGCCGCGCTCAATCACATCAACATGCGGGCCCGCGTTGTCCTATGCGGCGGGATATCTGGATACAACGCCACGGAGCCGCAACCTGGGCCGGTGAACCTCATGAACCTGGTCATCATGCGGGCCCGCATGGAGGGTTTCATCGTCATTGACTACATGGACCGCTCGCACATCGCGGTCCCCGAGCTGCTCGGTTGGATCAGCAGCGGCGAGATCGTCCACCAGGAAGATGTTCAGGAAGGGTTCGAGAACATTCCCGACACGCTGAACCGCTTGTTCACCGGCCGCAACATCGGCAAGCAGCTGCTGAAGATCGCGGATCCTAGCTAGGCGCGCCGACTGCCGGTCAGGCTGCCTGCAGCCTGCTCGAGCATCTGCCGGATCTGCGCCACCATGCGTCTTTCGAGGCTTGCGTCGTAGCCTTCGAGGGCGGGCGTATGGACATGGCCGATGGGGCAACTGCAGCCGAGTTGCCGGTGCAGCAGGCGACTACGGTAGGCGATCTCGTTGGAAAGATAGCCTCCCGGAGAGCCTCGCACCGCCAGCTCGGACCGAAGATCGGCCAGGGACCGCGCTTCGAACTCCCCCCGCGACACGGTGGTGACCGTGCGGTTGTCGCGCACGGGCCAGTTGCCTCGGGCGGTCAGCATGGCCTGGACCGGCAGCGAGAATTCCAGGAACTCAGGACCCTCAAGCGGCGCATCGTCTCTGCCGGGAGGCAACGGGTTGTCCTCGCTCGCTCCTGTTAACACTTTGTGGTTGTCCTGAGTCCTGGCCGAGCGCCGGCGGCCAGGGAATCGTTCCAGGTCGAAGGCGTCCCGGCCCATGCTCAGCGTCACCACGATGGCCGGTTCCCGTTCGGTGAGCAGGGGCCGGAAGAAGCGCTCGACGATGCCTTCATCGAAGTCGGCGAACCTGACGGGAAAAATGCTGGCGTTGATTCGTGCCCGCCGACCGCCTGAGTCAAACTCGGCCCCGTCCAACGCCAGCCCCGCGAGCCCTGAGGGGTTGCTCTGGTCCAGCCGGGTGTCCAGGTGAAAGGGATCGAAGCCGGTAATCTGCACGTCGAGGGCGTCGTCGGGTGATCGGACCTCGCCCATGCCTCGGGAGTAGTGCTCGATGAACGCGAGCAGCCGGTCGGTCTCGTCGACGGCGCTCCGGTAGACGGCCCGTCTCAGCGCCAGTCGCCCCCAGTAGAGTGGGCGATCGTCGTCCTGGCCGCCCTGGGCATCGCTTACCCCTGCGCGCCACAGACTGCTTGCGGCCTCGGTAACCGCCGAGTTCGCGCTGGCAGGGTCAGGCAACCTGGCCAGTTGCCGCTCGAGCCGCATGGCGAGGTCGAGGTACCGATCGGCCACCCCCGGAAGCGAAGTCAATGCCTCGTCCAGTCGCTGGACTTCGGGGTCTGGAGCAGAAGAGCCTCGGCTTTGAATGATCAAACTGGGCGCCGGAAACGTCGCCGCCCGCTCCTGGGTGAAAGGGGCCGGAGTATACATGTCGGGATGCGGGGCATCGGCGTGCGGGTTAGACTCCTCAGCGTTCCGGTGGGGTGGGGGATGTTCATGATATTCCGACAGCTTTTCGATGCAGACTCGTCCACGTATACCTACCTGCTCGGCTGCCCCGATACCCGAGACGCGGTCATCATCGATCCGGTCTTCGAGCAGCACGGGCGCGATTGCGCGCTGATCCGGGAGCTTGGCTTGAACGTCCGGTACGTGCTCGACACCCACGTCCACGCCGATCACGTGACCAGCGCGTGGCTGATGCACAGCTCGCTCGATGCGGAGATCGTGCTCTCGAAACGCTACGGGATCGAGGGCGTAGACGTCGCCGTGGACCATGGCGACGTTCTGGCGTTTGGCAACTGCTCGTTGACGGTGAGGGCAACGCCCGGTCATACCAGCGGCTGTGTCACCTACGTTACCAACAACCAGGACATGGCTTTCACGGGCGATTGCCTGATGATTCGGGGCGCGGGACGGACCGACTTTCAGGCGGGCGACGTCCACGAGATGTGGCGCAGCATTCGAGAGCAGATATTCACCTTGCCGAATGACTGCCTCATCTATCCTGGCCACGACTACGCGGGCAGAACCGTTTCCACCGTGGGCGAGGAAAAGCGTTTCAATCCGCGCATCGGCGGCGACGCGCGTGAAGAGGATTTCGTTGGCTACATGGACAACCTCGCTCTTCCCCACCCGCGGCTGATCGACATCGCCGTGCCCGCCAACATGCGCCTCGGCCGCCCCGAGCGTGACGCGCCGGCGGAGGAAGTGTCCTGGGGACCGGTGGTCACCACCTTTGCCGGCGTGCCTGAGATCCGGCCCGACTGGGTGGCGCGACACATGGAGGAGCTTTACGTGCTCGACGTGCGGGAACCCGGCGAGTTCGAAGGCGAGCTTGGCCATCTGGAAGGCGCACATCTGATCCCGCTCAATCAGCTGAACGAGCGGAAATCAGAGGTGCCGAATGACCGGCCGGTAGTGACGGTCTGCCAGTCGGGGAAGCGCTCTGCCCGGGCGGCGGAGATTCTCATGAAGGCGGGTTACGAACGGGTAGCGAACGTCGCGGGTGGTCTGATCCAGTGGTCGAGGCTTTCCCTGCCGTTTCTCGAGCACTAGGCATTGGTTCCGAGCTTGTTGGCCTTTCGATGGAAACGCCGGAACGAATCGGGGCCGGCCGGGTCCGGCCGGCCCTCGCCTATCAATGACCCAGGACGTTGAGCACCGCGCTGCCCAGCAATCTGTGCGTGGCGGCGGACGGGTGAATGCCATCCCAGAACAGATGTCCGTCTGGCGCGGCACAGGCTTACGGGGCAACGTTCGGCGTCACGCACGAGTCGCTGACGTTGTCGAACCCAAGCCCGCCGCCTGCGTCGGCCAGGCTCGTCACGAATCCAAAAGAGTCGAACGCGGTCACTTCGGCCCCTCCTGCGGCCAGACCCTCGGCGAAGAGCTTACCTCCAGGGCTCTTCAATGCCGGTATCAGGCCGACACTCGGTGCGTTCATGATCAGGAAACGTCGCGCTCCCGCTGCCGCCAGGGCATTGACGCCTGCCTGTATAGCGCCAGCCGCCAGCTCGGTGTTGTCTATCGCCCCATGCGTAGTTGCCGGCCTTCGGGTGACCCAATGCTGTTCCCGAATACCACCCTATTGGAAACTTCTTCCAGTCCATCATCAGTCTCCTGTTGTTTTAGATGCGTGCCGGTCGGGCACGGCCGATACGTTTGGCGTTGACCGCAGAGGGGACCTGATGGCGCCGGTGAAATATTCTGGTGTTTCATCAGGAGTTGTCAGCGGCCGCTGTCTTTTAAGCGTGCGCGGCCGTCAAGGAGCACTTGCGGGGCAGGCGTTGCGTGCTGGAGACGGATCGTTGGAGGTAATGTGCCGGTTGCGATTGGGTCAGATGATGCCTTGCTCCTTGAGCCTTTCGAGTGCTTCCTCGTCCAGGCCGATCTCGGCGTAGACGCTGGCATTGTGTTGGCCCAGCGAAGGTGCTGCGCTGCGGATGCGGGTGGGGGTCCGCGAAAACTTGGCTGGGGGAGCCGTCAGCGGGATCTCTTTGCCGTCGACCAGACGGGTATCCTGCAACATATTCCTCGATGCCACGTGTTCGGAGTTGGCGACCTCTTCGTAGGTGTTGACGCGGATCGCCGGGAGGCCCAGATCGGCAAACGTCTCCTCGACCTCTCCCGTGGTGTGGCCTGCGCACCATTCGGCGAGGATCGAGTCGACCTCGTCACGCCGTGCGATTCGTTCCAACGCGTTGAGATCGGCCAGATCCTCCCGTTCCAGCAGCTTGGTTAGGACGCGCCAGTGGGTGTCGAGCAGGACGCCAGCAAACACGGTGCCGTCGGTACATTCATACAGGCTCGCCGGCGCTGCGATTCCGAACTGGTTCGCCCACCGCTCCAGGGGAAGGCCAAGGGCACCTGCCGTCGGGTAGCCATTGCTCTGATAGAGCAGGCCGTCGACGAGCGAGACGTCTACGTGTTGACCTTCTCCCGTCTGCTCCCTGTGGCGCAGAGCGGCCATCGCGGCGAGCGCTCCGTGCAGGCCGGCCGTGTCGTCGCCGAGAAACGTAGGGGCCTTGATCGGTCCGCCGTCCGGTTCGCCGTTGAGCGAAGCCCAGCCTGAAAATGCCTGGGCCAGGGGGTCGTAGCCGACCCGGTCGGACAGGGCACCGAACTGCCCGAAGCCGCTGATGGAGACGTAGACGATCTCGGGCTTCACGGCGGCAACGTCCTCATAGCCGACGCCCCAAGAATGCATGGTTCCGGGACGGAAATTTTGTATGACGATGTCGGCGCGCTCGCACAGCTTCAGAAAGACTTCCCGTCCTTCCGGCGAGTGTAGGTCGAGAGAGACGTTCTCCTTGTTCCGGTTCACCACCTCGTTTGGAAGGGTGAGGGTTGAGTCGGGGATGTAGGGCGGCAGGACGCGGATGACCTCGCCCGAAGGATGCTCCACCTTGATGACTCTGGCGCCGAAATCTGCCAGCACGCAGCCAGCCATGGGTCCGGCCCAGGTGGTGGTGGCTTCCACGACGACCACCCCGTGAAAGGGACCTGGAAGATCGGTGCGTGCGTTTTCGTAGAAGTCCGACTTTTCCATGATCGTGGGGTCCTGTGTCGTTGGCTAGGGCAGGATGATGGTTGAACCGGTCGTGCTGCGGGATTCCAGGTCTTGGTGGGCCTTGATGAGGTCTGCGAGCGGGTAGCGCTGATTAATGTGAATCTTCACGGTTCCATCCGCAACAAGGGTCAGCAGCTGGTCGGCCATGGCCTGCAGGTCTTCGCTGCGTGCCGCGTAGTGGGCGAGCGAAGGCCGGGTAAAGAAGAGCGAGCCGTGGCCGACGAGATCCTGTGGGTCGACGGGCGGGACCTTGCCGGAGGCATTTCCGAAGCTCACGAACATGCCGAGCGGCGCCAGGCTCTCCAGAGTGACCTGATAAGTGTCACGGCCTACGGAGTCGTACGCGACGTTCACGCCCCTGCCTTCAGTGATTTCTTTTACCCTGGCGACGACGTCCTCCTCCCGGTACAGGATCGTGTGGTCGGCGCCGTTTTGCCGAGCCATCTCGGCCTTTGCCGGGCTGCCCACCGTCCCGATGACCGTCGCCCCGATGTGGCGGGCCCACTGGCACATGATCAGGCCCGTGCCGCCAGCGGCGGCGTGGAGCAGCATCGTATCGCTGGCGGCGAGGGGGTAGGTGCGGGTCAGCAGGTAACAGGCCGTCAGCCCCTTCAGCAGGCAGGCGGCCACCAGCTCGTCTGCAAGGCCGGTCGGGATCCGGATCAGTCTGCTGGCCGGAACGTTGTTCGCCTCGGCGTAGGCGCCCATCCCCCCGGCATAGGCCACTCGATCACCTTCCTGCAGATCGGCCACCGCCTCCCCAACGGCCTCGACGACGCCTGCGGCTTCAACGCCGAGTCGGGTGGGGTAGGGGAGCGGGTATAGACCGCTGCGATGGTAGGTGTCGATGTAGTTCAGACCGATTGCCGTGTGGCGTACCGTCACCAGCTCTCCGGTAGGATCGGGCAGATCCTCAGACTCCCACCGCAGCACCTCGGGCCCGCCTGCTCCGTGGATGCGATAGACCCCGACCATGCTCCCTCCCCAATCGAGTCATGAATCACAAGTCTCGGCCATGGCGACTCGAGGTGCAATCAAAGCCGATGGGCGAGCACGGGCATCGAGTCTGCTCGCTGCTGAGCCTCGGCTATACTCGGAACGGGTCGCGCGGCCCGGCCGGCAGCCGATTCGATGGTTTTGGATTGGGCTTGGGTGTCGGCTGCGCGGTTAGACAACGAGAGAGGGCCGCATCATGGAGTTGATACTCGTTCGCCACGGGTTGCCGGTTCGCGAGGAACTCGAGAGCGGACGCGCAGACCCGCCGCTCTCTGAAACCGGCAGAGCGCAGGCGGAGCGGGTTGCCGAGTGGCTGGCCGATTCGCCCGTGCACGCCGTCTACTCGAGCTCCATGCGGAGAGCTCGGCAGACGGCGCAACCGTATGCCGCGGCAACTGGGCTGGAGGTGGTTGAGCGCGAGGGAATTGCCGAGTTCGACCGCCACGAGTCCAGCTACGTGCCTCTGGAGGAACTCAAGGCCGAGGATCCCGACGCGTGGCGCGCCTTTGTTGCTGGCGGCTACAACGAGCAGGTGGACATTCATCAGTTTCACGCCGAGGTCGTGAACTCGCTGGAACAGCTCATCGCCGCTCACTCCGGCCAACGGATTGCCGTATTCTGTCATGGTGGCGTGATCAACGTGTGGACCGCCCACGTCATCGGGATCACGCCGCGTTTGTTCTTCGAGCCGGCGTACACGAGCGTTCATCGCTTCCTCTGTGCGCGCTCGGGTGAGCGCAACCTGGTCAGCCTCAATGAGACAGGGCACCTTCGCGAGCTGATTGCCTGACTCCTGGAGACGGATCGTCCAGCGGGCTGCCTTGAAGTAGTGCGAGGCCAGACTCCGCGGTCCCAAGTTGGTGCGCGGCGTCTCCTGCCAAGCCGGTAAAACGCCGAAATTGGCTGTATCCGCGTTGGCCCGCAATTTGCACTGATGCCTTGGTAACCGTGTCGTGGGCGCGCGTTCGAGTTGGACGCGCGCTGTGGCAAGGCAATCATCAAAGGAGCGGAGAACGGTCATGTCGGCGGTCGTAAATGTCAGAAGTAAGAAAGTACCCACCCTGTACGAAGCGGACGAGTCCAAGTACGCCGATCCGCACCGCTGGCAGATCCAGGCCTGGGCGAAGGTCGTCCGTCGGCTGTGGCGCTACCGGGCATACACCCGCTGGGCCAGGCAGGCGTTCAGCCGCGTCGACGTGGTTGGTGCCGAGCATCTCGACGCCGTCGACGGGCCGTGCCTGTTCGTCGCTAACCACCAGAGCCACCTGGACACCATCCTGGTGCACGCCGTGCTGCCCGAAAGAGTTCGTTCGAGGATCTACTTTGGTGCCGCTCAGGATCGTTGGTTCGTCAAAGGCAAGAAGAAGCTGGTGCTCAAACCTTGGTATCAGTCGCTGGCCCTCGGCAACTTCCCGATCCTCCGCGGTGGCGGGACCAGAGCTCTGGCCCACGCGCGCTGGCTGCTCGACCGTGGTCAGCATGTTTTCCTCTTTCCGGAGGGTACCCGGGCAACGTCGACCGAGCTTGGGCAGTTCAAGCACGGTGCGGCCATTCTCGCGCTGGAGGCCGGCGTGCCCGTGGTGCCCATCTACATCGCGGGGATGCAGAAGATCAGGCCGAAGGGCTCCCGGGAGGCTGCCAGGGGAGTTGGGGGAATCGAGATTCTGGAACCCTTACGTTTCGCCGCGCACGCCGACGTGGGGACAGCGACCCAGCTTCTCCAGGATCGGCTCGGGGAGGTTCATGCTCGACATGGGGGCGATCGCGCGAGGCTGCCGAGCGCGGCTTGATGCGTCAGTCGTTCTCAGTGCGGGCGGTCACGTGCGGCTCGTGTTCGCTCACGGATACCGTCAACACGATGGGGCGGCAGCAGACTGAGCAGTCTTCGATGTATTCCTGCTCGGACAGGCTGAGATCGATGAGAATCTCGATGGCCTCTCCGCAATATGGGCAATACAGGGAGGCTGAGCGAACCTCGTAGTCGGTCATTGCGGGCCTTGTCCAGGGACGGCCTGCAGGCGCAGCACCTCCGCCTGCATGCGGTCCCACTGGGCGAACAGAAACTCCCGCTGAGCTTCCGCGTCCGCTGGAATAACCGTGCCCGGGACGCGCCAGAAGGAGATTCGGATTTGCGCCCCGATCCAGGAACCGTTGATCAACGTGGCGAAGTGGCTTGAACCTTCAAAACCTGTATGCGCGCAGAAAATCAGATCCAGGCCGGGGTTTGCACCCAGAAGCGACTGTGTTCCGCCGAGACGCGGGGGCAGCAGGTGGGTCCAGCGCTGCAGCTGGCCGAGCATGTCGGCCGAAGCCGCGTAGCGCTCGACGAGCCGAGCGTGTTTCGCCGCTGAGAAGCGGGTGCCTTCAGGATAGATCAGGGCGCCTTCTCTTTCCCCGATGTTGGCGAGCAACGCCGCGACCCCTCGTCGGGCGCCCTCGCTGTCCTGGCCGTGACGGTCGACGAAGTAGTTTGGCAGGCGGTGGCCCACGATATCCAGGCAGGGGTCGACCAGCAGCTCGCGTTTAAGGACGTATCTGAGCCGGATCTGTTGCGGGATGGCGTAGTAGACCATTGGGATGATGGTGTCTGCGATGCTCGCGTGACGCGGCAGCATGATGGCCGCTGGGCCCGAGAGACTATCTTCGCCATCCACCTCGAAGGTCAGCCGGAACAGCCTTTCCGCGATGATTTTCAGCGCATTGGCCCACCAGCATTGGAGCCTGAAGTTCGCTTCCAGGAAGCGCTGTGAGTTTCGGTACCTGACCCAGATCGCGAACGCCGTGACGATACCGATGGTCTCGCACCAGAGGTAGCCGAGGATGAACCCCAGGGTCGGCAGGGCGCCTTTGGTAGCCGGAACCACGCGGAGGATGACGGCTGCTATCACCAGCACCGGCAAGAGCGCGGTGACGAGCGCGGTCGCCGTGATGAAGGCGGGGATCGTGATCAGGCGCCTAACGAGCATCTTGAAAATATGCGCTCCGGAACCACAGAAATCCCAGTATGCCCATCACACCGTTGGTTGCAGCTGTGGCAACGAATATTCCGCTATAGCCGAACAGGCCGTCCAGCAGCAGTGCAAGGGGAACGTACATGATGAACATTCGCGTGAAGGAAAGCACGGTGGAGGGTATCGGCTTGCCGAGAGCGTTGAACGATGCAGATGACATCATCAGAACGCCCCACAGCCCGTAGCTCCAGGGGACCACCGCAAGATAGAACGCGGCGGTGCCGACCACCCCCGGCTCTGAGTCGACCCAGGAAGCGATGGTGCCGCCGAACCACAGCATGACTATGGCTGCCGCCAGGCCCCAGGCCATGCAGAAGCGGTAGGTGACTGTGAGACCATCGCGCACGCGGTCCGAGCGTCCCGCGCCCCAGTTCTGTCCAACGAACGGACCGATGCTCCCGGACAACGCGAAAAGCAGCATGACGGCGACGGCCTCAACGCGGGTGGCAACGCCAAAGCCGGCGACCACGATCTCTCCATGACCGGCCAGCAGTCGTGTGATCACGGCCGACGAGACCGGGCCGATGAGCTGCGTGGCCATGGCGGGAAGCCCGATCTCGAGTATGCGGTGGCAGGAGTTGAAAAACCTGTTCCTCCACCCGGTCGTAAGAAGCAGGCCGCCCCTGGCAACGAAGTAGAGCAGGACTCCGGCGGTGCCGATTCTCGAGATCGCTCCGGCCACGGCGGCGCCGGCGAGTTCCAGCCGAGGAAAGCCGAACCAGCCGAAAATGAATATCGGATCCAATGCAAGGTTGACCACCGCGCCGAGGGTCATTACGAGCCCCGGAACGTTGGCATTGCCTCGCGCCCGCATGATGTTTCCAGCGACCATCGTAGTGGTGAAGAACACGACGCTCGGGTAGTAAATGTCGAGATAGCTGTGAATGAGCGGCAGCATGTCCGCGGGGGCCCCGAGAGCCAGGAAGACCGGATCGATCGCCAGCCAGCCGATGAACGACAGCGCCGACATTAGGCCTGCGACCATCAGCAGCGCGTGAGTGCCCAGGCGGCGGCTGTCCTCCAGTTGGCCAGCGCCGACGCTGCGGGCGATGACCGAAGAGGTGCCGATTCCGACGCCAAGCGCGATGCTCGAAAGGATCATCACGATCGGAAAGGTGAACGTGATGGCGGCAACCGACTCCGTACCCAGCTGCCCGATGAATCCGATCTCCAGCATTGCAACGACGATGCTGCTCGAAACCCCGAGCACCATTGGCGCGGTCAGTCGAAACAGCGAAGCGGCAACCGGGCCTTGTGTCAGATCCGTGTGGGGCATGGGGTATCAGCCGGGCGACGGGGCAGTGTAAGCGCACTGGGCAACGGCTCCTAGCAGAAGGTTTCGATGCGACCGGGGAATCCACCCGGACAGCAGGCGCGGATCCTTACCCGGAGCTACGCCGTGGCGTTAGGAAACTCGAGAATGAACGTGGTGTGTTCGCCTTCGACGGACTCGAAGGTAATGCTGCCTCCGATAGATTCCATGACCATCTTGCAGAAGCTCAGGCCAATCCCCGCGCCCTGCCCGGTTCTGGTGGTGGTGTAGAACCGCTCGAAGACCTGGCCCTTCACCGCAGGAGAGATCCCTGAGCCGGTGTCGTGAACGGAGATGCGGCGCGGCGTGCAAGCGATCGTGATCGCGCCTTTGCCCGCGCGCTGCACGTAGTAGAGAGCGTTCTTGATCAGGTTGAAAAGGACGTGCACTACCAGCAACCGCGGTGCGTGAATCTCGAAGTCCTCCTCGACCGAGAGTGTGATCAATGCCCGCTCGTCGGCATTGTTGAAGGGGTAACGCTCGAAGCTCTCGGACATCACCGACGACGCGGCGAAAACGTCATACTCAAGACCCGCCAGCGGCTTGTCTGCGGTGTTGATGAGCAGCATGTCGATCACAGTGTTGCTGTACTCGACCTCCGACTCAATGCTGGACAACGCCTTGGTGATCTGCGCGATCTGCCTCGAACTGATCTCGTCCTGCACGAGATTCTCTACCCGTGCCTTTTCATATCCGGCGATCAGCGACGGAAGATGTCTCTTCATCCCTCCGGCGATGGACCTGATGCTGGCGAGAGGTGTCCTCAACTCGTGGGCAATGTTGCTACCGATGGCGGCAGCCGTCCGCACTTTCTCCGTATTGACGATATCGATGTTCCGATTCGTCAGGATTCCGAATATGAGGGCGGTGAGGTATCCGGACACAGGATACACAACCACGCGGTTTATCTCGTCCCAGTTTACGTTCTCCATGAAAAAAATTGGTATGAATGCGCAAGCAGTAGCAATCGACCAGATTGAGATTGCAAGCCACCCACTGTTGGCTAGCTGTATGAACAGGAAGAGAGCAATGAAATACTGAAAGATCCATAGCATCTCTATTTGTGTTTCGGCGGGAGCCATAGCTGCGTTCATGAGCAGCATATGCCCAAAGCAGAATGGGAATGCGTAACCAATCAATGCAGCAAAGTAGACGTAGAATCGCTCAAAACCAACCGACTCAATCTGTCTAGCGAAAACTAGTGGAATCGCGAGGATGCTGACGGAGAGCCTAACGAATATCGTTTGGTAATTGGGATCACCCACGACGTGATCTACCACTGTGCCGAGTGGAAAGAACCAGCTTAGCCAGCCAAAGAGATGAAAATGACGCTCCGAGTATGCCGCGCTTTTCTGGGCCGCTAAATCGATCTTAGCGGCAAGAGGTTTCAATAGGTCCAATTGCGAGATTCCGATTCGACCATTGCCAAGATTGATGCGGAGGAAATCCCGATTGCAACGCGCATGGCGAATATCTCACGCCGGTTGCGTCAGTTTTCGGTAATCTAAATAGGAGAGGTCGACGCCTTCTGGCACACCGCTAGATCGCAGTAACCTCGATAGCAGGTGTATGCTTCATCGACTTGGAAACTAGCGTTTTCGATGGCATCTATTAATTCTTGGGTTGTGTGTTGCCAAAAGATGCCGTTGGCGAAATCGGATTTGGCATTCCTGTTTTGCCGTACTGCCTCGATATTGCTAGACAAGATTTTGAAAAAGTGTGAAATCCCGTGCGTGTAGGCGGTCTGCCTCAATAGGTACCAACCCCAATCAAGCATGCGGATCTTTCGCCCGAAGTCAATGACGAACAGTCGCCCTCCTGGTTTGAGCCATTGATGAATGCGGCTTAGGAAAAGCGGTTGTGGGGCGACCGCATATAGCACGTTCACACAGACGATGAGATCATAGTGGTTCCGCGGCANNTTTACGTTCCTGATGCCTGCCTCTGCGTACTTCTGCGTAGCCAGTGCGTTCATTGTTGAATCTCGATCAACGTGCGTGAAGTTCGCGTTTGAAAGTCGACCGGCCATTGCACGCACGAAGTTTCCTGTCCCGGCCCCAAGATCTGCAATGTTCGCTTCGGCGGGCAACTCCCATCCCTCAATGTAGTTCATCAAGAGAGACACGTTTTCTTGATAGGCGGGGTTGTGCTCGCAAACTACATCATAGCTCGCCGCGTAGTTACTCCATTGCAAGCGGCTGGAGATTTTCGTCGGCCGAGCTAGATCGACTAACGCATCACTGCTAGCGTCTGACATCAGTTTGGGGGTTTGTTACTACCGAGTCTGGGGATGCCCATACTAGCAATTTAGGTAGGGAATACAAATCGAAAATCAAAGCCGTGAGCAGGATGATTCCTGTGCATACGCCGAAGCTGCTGTTTAGTCGGAAATCCGAAAATAGCAATACGACGAACCCACAGATCAATACAGCAGTGGTGGTCACTATGGCAGAACCGACTCGGTGCAAAGCGTACGCTGCGGACTCAGCCGCATCGAGACCCAGCGACGCTTGACCTTCTTCCTGCTTGAAGATTATGTGAATTGCGTCATCAATGACTATGCCTATTGTGACGGCAACGATCACGATCGCTGCGAGGCCGATTGAATCCACGAGCAACGAATAGATGCCAACACCGCAAATCACCGGCAGAGCAGTTGCGCAAAACACAACGATCGACAACCTAGCGTTCCGATAGTAATAGCCGAGCAGGAGCGCAGTCAGTACTAAGCTGGTTCCGATTCCATAGGCCATGAAGGGAATGTTTGTAATCGACAAGTAAGAAATGGGAATCGCCTCGCCGGTAACTTCTCCCCTTACGAAATCAGGAGAGTGGTTGGACAGCCAATTCTGGATATCCGAGTCAAGCTGTCTGATGTTTGCTGCTGTGACATCTCGTAGAAGGACTGATGTTCGTGCGGCTGAATAATCCGCACTAACTATATCCGTAGAAGATTGTCCGTAGGTATGAGACAACTCGTAGGCCCAGAATATTTGAGCGATAGCTTCGTCCGAAAGCTCGGCGATTGTCTGGGTCTCACCAAGCCCCGCTGCTGCTTGGGAAACTATGTCCGAAACCGACAGCGAATTGGATACGAATGGATGCCCTCTAAGGAAGTCGTCGAGGGCGGATATAAGTGCAAGGGATCGATTTCGAAGTATGCCGGCTTCTTCATCCGTTTTAAGCCAAACATCTACCTGATTGAGGCTTGATAGCCTTTTCGCCGCATACTCTGCGTCCTTGCGAAATTGGGTTTCCTCGCTTAGATACCTCACGAAGTCATCATCAATCGTGACGCTCGCGATTCCGTAGATTCCCATTGCGATAAGACCAATGGAAAGCCACGAAGCCGAGCGACCAGACTCCATTTTCTTTGCGTGGTTATTGAGGGTCCGTTGTAGGGCCGTTTGGAAAGGCGACGTCGAATGGTTGGCAAAATCTACAGACACCAAGGGGACGATCACAAGGGTGGCGTAGGTACCGATCATGACTCCAATTGCTGACCAAATTCCGATTTGACGTATCGGCGGTGAACTGGCTAAGGAGAGTGAAAGTAATCCGGCGATCGTGGTAAGTGAGGTGAATAGTATCGGTTTGAGGTTCGCGGCATGTGCCCGCTTCACAGCGGAAAGTATCGTGACATTCGGTTCATGCTCGTACGTCCGCAATAGATGAACGAAGAAATGCATGGACGCTGCGAGCACTATCGTGAAAATGATCAGAGGTATAGTTGCTGTTGACGTGATGATGATTAAGCCGCCATAACCAGCCAATCCCATTGTGGAAAGAATCGTGATAGTGCCGAGACCGAGCATTATCCCAGTCAGTCGCAAGCTACCCAAAGTTAAGAGGAGCAGGAGCACAAGCGTTCCGATGGCTAGTAGAAGAACCCCACTCAAGTCTCGGACTGTTGCATCTACATAAGATTGCATTAAGGGGACTGTGCCGGTTCTTTTGATGCTGATCGATGGATACCTTGTGCTAAACGCTCGCG
>JABAHS010100050.1_pt1 | contig 22721 bp, 12 predicted proteins | sample 7062111 | NCBI WGS metagenome assembly JABAHS01 (sample SAMN14534600, study PRJNA622989) | marine sediment metagenome | biome: marine biome [ENVO:00000428]; feature: marine pelagic biome [ENVO:01000023]; material: deep marine sediment [ENVO:00002113]; isolation source: pool of 4 deep marine... | reverse complement strand
ACCTTAAATGACACGTCTAACGATGCGGACACGATAGATTTAAGGGCAAGGAACGCTGCCGATGGTGCCGATGCGGCCGGAGCTATTAGTTTTGTAGATGCCGATGGTGTTGACATAGCGAAGATAAGCACGACGTCACCTGCAACTGTTACAGCCGGTGACGCAATTTTAGTGAGCGGCTCGATTTCAGCGGGTGGTTCTACTGCTACATTAACGGCAGCTGGTGATATCACGATTAATGCAAACATAACAGACTCAATGGCCATAGATGCTCATAGTGGAACCGACGGTACCGGCGATGTTACTTTCGGGGCAGGTGTTACACTCGATGCTCCGACAATAAACCTTCGGTCGGGTGATGGTCCGGGTGGTGCCGCGAATGCCGAGGTAGACATAATGACGAACACACCGACCATCATCGCAGATACTCTTACCATACAGCATGATGGTCAAATGGGTGATTCTGTTACTCCGTGGAATCCGAACGTTACCAATAATGCAAGTATCGATCTGATATTATTGTCGGATGAAAGTTCGATTTATACGACAGATGCGGATTCGTGGCAATCAATAACAGCCGAAGCAAAGGACAATATTGAACTATCTGGAAGTGGTGATATAAAAATTGCCGCGACCGGCTTGCTGTCTCATGAAGGGGGTGTCAAGGTGATATCTGATGGCGGCAGTATTTATACACCGGGTGCCGGCGATACTCTCAATGCTCCCATAACCGGCTACTCTGATGAGGAAGGCGGTGTGGGTGTGGATTTGCCGTTCGCAGAGTGGGCACCGTTAGGAACCGGTACAAAGGCCGCAATTGTGATCCAGAGTAAATCCCAAGACCTCAAGTTGGGCCCGGATGCCACGTTGACAGCCAATGGAACGTACAATCCACTTGATGTTGATGACCGTGGCAGCGTAGCGTTTGTTAATGGTAATCCGATTGACGTTGCGATTTATCTTGGCAGTTTCTCTGTGTCCTGGAAGTGGCCACCAGACTGGTGGCTGATATTCAATGGTGCTAACGTGGAGATGGGTTCCGGATCAGTATCAATTGATAACAAATCCGGAATTGGGACGCTTGTCATCGATGCTTATGATACAGTAACGTTTACCAATGATTTTGAAACTTCGCTGCAAGCCATCAGGCCGGATAACGTCAGGAGACTTGAGGTTGTCTCGCGAAAATCGCCGGATTTGACAACGGCAATAGTTTGGGAGACACTGCCCCATGCCATGGATCCAGGTAAAATTGCCGGTGGATTTTTCAACGGAACATATGTTTTGCGAGGAGAACAAGAGCTCGATTTATTCTGGTTTATCATTACTAATAGTGCCAAGCTTTTGGACTGGTCCGATCCTGTTCCGCTGGTTCCACCCAAGCTGACGGAACCTGAAGAGCAAGGAGAAGTAGAAGAGCCTGATACGGATGCTTTGATAGCGTTGTTGGAAGAATTGGGTATTGGTGTGCAGCCATACTTAGCGAGTGCTTACCGGCACGAGAGGTCTGGTATTAATACCCTTAATACTGACCTTCGTTTGTTCAAGGCGGCTGAGAAACTTCAGAAGTTGATACCGGTGCTTGAAGATACCGAGGGTCAACGGATTTCGGCGCTTCGGGTCGTTGTTGGTCAGTTTTTCTCTACACTTGCAAGCATTTCCGATGAGCAGATGGCTTCATTCCGGCAGGAACTGGCCCGCCATGTGGATGACGGGACGGATTATGATTTAGCCGGGCAAACCATTGCTTCTCTTACGGATTATGTCGAGATTTTAAGTACTGATATCGGCTGGCCCACGGACAGATCTATGGCGTTTGTTATGGGTAGATACATCCCGCGATTGACAGAAGGTGATGCGATAAGGACCGCTGTAGTTCAGATACAGTTACAAGAAGCGTTAGGTATGTAGCCGGAGCGAAATTAACTGCAGCGATAAGGTTTTTACCGGCCCGGGAAGATCGAGTGGGTGGTGTCTGAGAAGTTCCTGCAGCGAGGTGTCCTGTTGTTGGCGTCATTTACTTAGCCGGCACAATAACTCGAAATCCGACATCATTATCCATCTCGTTGAAGTTTATCCGGTAGTCTGCAGGAGAATCCAGGAAAATATATTTTGGCGGCGAGACGCAGGAGCCGCCGCAGATTACAGATTGGGTGCCATTCGTATCGTTTTTGCACCATTCCCAGACATTGCCAATCATGTTGTACAAACCCCATGTGTTTGGTATGGTATCGCACGTAACCGGCCAGACTGACTGATACGGATCCTGATTATGAACTATTGCCGTTTCGTCCAAAGTCTTTTCCGTATCCGACTGATAATCTTCCACCGCTCCGACGGGCGCAACGGGAAGCGGGGGAACTTTTGTATCTTTTTCCCGGTTCCAAACAGTGGCCGCTTTTTGATAGGCAGCTCCCCTTACATGCGCATAGGCTGCAATTTGTGAGCGGTCATTTCCCCATGGAGTAATATTGCCGGTACCTGCCCGGCAGGCATATTCGTGCTGTGAGGTTGTGGGTAATTGTCCTCCAAGCCATCTCGAATAAGATTGTGCTCCGTTATATGTTACCCACGTTACCGGAGCATCAGCCTCAGCATCAGCGACGGTGAAAACATTTCCTGACTGGTCCCACTGTATGGCACAAGGTGGTTTGTCCGCGGCAGTACACTGTATCAGAGTTTTGTTACTCTGGTCTGTGAAGATTGACCATCCCTGGAGCCTGGGTCCGCCTCTTTTTGCTCCATCTTTTTCGAGGAAGAGCCTGTATTGACTATTGCTTATTTCGTGAATGGCCATGTAAAACGGTTCAGGATTTCCTGCGCTTGCGGGGATGAATCTAAGTATCAGGCTGGGATCTTTTTTGGACACGATATATTTTGGCCAGCCGACATTTTGAGTTTTACTCAGATCGATGGTATGGAAGAAATCGAGCCATTTTATCTGTTTATCCTTTACAGCCTGTCTTATTTCGTCCCACCCGGCGATCTCTACGGTTTTGTTTAGGAATTCTCCGGCTTCGGAAAGCGGCAGTTTGTTGAGGATTTTAGTCAATCTGGTAAGCGACAGAATACTATCAGTGGTGCCCTTGATGAATTTAGTTAAGTCCTCGAAAAGTGTTTTCTTTCCGTTGGAGGACTGTAGATAGGTGATATTGACGGGCTCAAAATTTTTACTTATCTCTGTCGTACCGGCGAAAGCCAGATGCCGGACTTTGCCTTCCACAATATCGAGATATTTGCAGTATTCAGGTTTGATTATCGCCCTTATCGCCGCTTCGTGATCTTGTAATTTTTTCCAGAGATCATTGCATATATTTGTTTCAATCCTGTCTTTGTTTTTTTCGATGGCGGGTATCGCAAGCAGATTTTCCACGTCCTTTACGGTGACGGCAAACCTGTTGTATTCCTGCTCGAGTTTAGCAAGGTTTTCTTTTGAAGGGCCGTCCTTTTTGCTGCGGAATGCATTTTCGATAGGGCGTGTGATTTCGGAGATTTTCCCAAATAAAGAATTCCCACCAGGTTTTTCGGGATTTTGTTTTGAAGAGCCGTCCTGTTTTGTGTCGAGTTCATCTTCGATAAGCTTTGTTATTTCGGCAATTTTCGCGTTCCAGGAATACTTCGTGCGCGGGTCCTGCTCCAGCTTCTTATAAAGTGTGACTTCACTGAGCCAGTAACGGAAATCTTCTGTCGTTAGGTTTGATTTGTTGTAGAGTTGGCTTTGGTCTTCGGCAAGTAGATCGGCGCGGAATTGCTGCGGCCAATCGGGATTCGAGACAAAGTCAGCAAGCGTTTTGGCGAAGTCCTCGAACTGTTGCAATGCAGGGAGGCTATCGCGGCGGGTCTCTGTGACGGCAAGATTACCGAATCCAGCCAGCACTTTATCCTGGGAACTGTTCTTTTGGATTATTATGGTTTCGCGTTCAATAGCGGTACGGACAAGTACTGTAAGCAGGAAGTCCCCGCGCATCTGATCTGCGAGTTTAATAGCCTCAAACTCTGTTTTCAAAATATTGCGAATGGCCCTGTCTTTTTTCATATCATTACTATCGTTTGGCCAGGGCGGAGCGGAAAGTGAGCCGAGTCTTGTCCATGCGGCGTATTTAATCTCACGTCCTGCGGTCGGGGCAAGGGCTTTGTCTGTGAGGACCTGTCTGTCGGTTTCTGAGTCGAGGCTTTCGAATTCGGTAATCCTTGTGACAGGCGTGGTGAATGCTTCGGTGAACATCGGCTGTTCGAGTATTTTATTGTCCTTGAACTTCGTCCACAGCGTGCGGATAGTCGTGAGATCCTGCACTTTCTCCGGCATTTGGTCATCGAGCAGGTAGCAGGCATCGAGGGCATCTTCGATTGCGTTGAAGGCCGTGACGGTTCCGGTTAAGTCGTTACGAAGTTGTTTGAATGCTGTAAATTCAGCCTGCTTTGATTGGTTGAATTCCTGCGCGTTTAAGTCCGGGATATCTTCTCGGAGAGTGAGTGCCTGCAGGATGCGACTGACGGTCTGTTTTCTTTGTTGCCCATATGCCTCTTTGACCTTGCTGTTCCAGCCCGTTTCCTTCATAGGCACGTTGAAATCAAAGGGCAGTTCTCCAAGCAGTTCCTCGTCCAGTTTAACAAGAGCTACATTTACATCGTCAATTTTATGTCTCAGCTCCGAGTATACCTCCAAATTTTTTGTAATATTGGGCAGTGGGTATTTTTGCAGCAAGCCATCCCGGATCATTTTCCATTTTGTGTTGATTTCTTCCGAACGAGCAATTTTTGCCAGCTTCGTGATGCGGTCCCAGTATTCCTTTGCTGTTTCTATTGCTCTTAGGGCCCTGTCCTTGAGCTTTACAAGTTTAGGCTTATATTCACCAATCTTTTCCTCGATCTCGGTGCGGTTTTTCTCTATGGCTTTGATCTTTTTGATTTCTTCAATGTTCGGCCCGAACTCACTGAGGTTTTTGGCACACGCGTCGGCTTCCCGGGGATTGGAGACCTGTGCCTGACGAATGTACCCTTCGATATCACCGACCAGTTTGAACACGGTTTCGCGTGGATCGGGGCGCAGGTAGCAGTATCCCCTTATTACAGCGAGCCTTTCGACAAAGGTCTGGTTTGTTACTGTTTCTGTAGTGTCGTTGCCGTGATCATCCAGGAAAGACTGTTGGTCAACTTCTTTTTCCCATTTATCTTCAATAAAGCCTGCAAGGTTCCGGCCCAAACTTGATATTTCTTCAAGTTTACTCTGCAGCCTGTCGAGACTTTCTTTATTGTCGGCGCCGGCGACCGAATCAACCTCTCTGTTAACAAACTCATCATCAAATTTGTTGAATATCGGGTCATTCAAACTTTTGACTTTTGCCTGGTCTTTGGTAATCTGTTTTTGAGAGGAATCAATCTTTTCGAGTGTATTTTCCTGTTTAAGATTAAGGAGCTTGTCAACGTTCTCGGCAATCGGCTGATTTGGTTCGGGCCTGACCGAACCTACGAGCTGAACAAGGTATTGGGCAGGTTTTTCCCACCCGCGCTCTCCAAATCTTTTTGCGGTTTCCTGCATCTCCGACAGCAGAGGCCATGGACTGTTCGAATCGGGATTGAAGAAGCTTTTAATATCTTCAATTGCTGAAAGTCCTTTTTTAGTTTCGCTGTCATAACCGGGAGTATCCAGTATATATTGAAGTTCCATACCTTCGTCTTTTGCGAACTCATATGGATATCCCGCCGCTTTTATGCTTTTCAGTATCGTTTTCAGGTGTTGATCTTTGCTCCATCGCTGAGCCCTGGAATTGCCCTGCTTTCTGTTCAAGCCCAATCCCTTCTCGTAAAGGTCACCGACCCAGGCCAAATACTCGTTGCAAAGCCGCTTCCATTCTTCTACCGTTGCCGGGGCGCCCCTTGGCCAAAATATCACCAATGCAACGACACAAACGACGACTATAAGAGCTGCCGCGATAAGCCGGCGAGGTGAGAGCAATGGTTCTGCTGTTTTTAATTGAGCCAGCTCTTCTAAAACAGTTTCAATAGTAATCGTACCGGGTTTGGCAGAGGCATTTAATAACCGGTTGCACAGATTTCTCCAGGAAGCTGCGTTTCTTCCGAGGCTGCGCCATTCTTTTGTTTCCGGCGCCTGCCAGCCCTCCACACGGGGCGATTGCCGGTGTACTACAAGCTGATAAATGAGTTCTGCGATAACTCGCAGGTCATTGTCCCAATGGACTTCAGTGTCGATAAGCTCTTCCGGCAGGGGATCAGATAATACTATTTTTCCCTGCGAAATGTCTTCGGTTCCACTAATCAGAACATTTGTGGCTTTTAGGTTTCCATGTGGGCGTCGACAAGACTCTTTTAATTCCATAAGGCCCCTGGCAACCGACTCAACAATGACACTGAGGACCTTACTGCTGAGCTTGAGACGAATATCAATCATTTGCTGCAGCGAATGCTCGTATTTGTCGGTAACGTAGAATGCTCCCCCGGTTGTTGAGCCGTGCTGGTGAACCGGCGCCCAATGTTGAGCGCCGCCGGCGGCCGCTTTTTGTTGCGGTTCGATACTCTTGAGAAACAGGTCAATTTCGGTTTTTGCCTGTCCTGTCTCAAGCAATAAAGCCGACGGTTGAAAAACCTTGATGGCAAACTTTTCTACATCACTATCCGGGGCCCGCCCGGTATAGACTGTAGTATATCCCGTCCGATGAATTTCCCGGACGGTTTCAAAACGGCCGAAAGTTGCCATTCGCCCACCGCCTTATGTTAATCCAATAAGGTGAACTTTTATTGACATTCCGCTTTGGGGACGGTCAAAGAAACGATTTTGCTGCTATCGATCTCAAGCCTGATTTCGGTTTCTAAAACCTTCCAGCATGTTGAGTTTGGGGCCGGCAGTTGCAGGCGTCTCGCATCGGCGTTACCGACCATGTCCGGAAATACTCCGGGCAGGTCCGCCAGAATAAACAGGTATTCGGCTTTCCGTTTCTTCTTCCACACCTTCTGGATCGGGTCTTTTTTACCGAGTGTTTTTTCGCAGGGCTCCTGTCCGAAGTGGAACACGTGAGTGTATTCCTTAGCACTGTCCCTCAGTTGGTTTTTTGGCTGCCAGTATTCGGTCATTGACACCTGTTCCCACTGTTCCTTCTCGGACCTGTTTACACCGACCAGGTGTACCTCGACTGATTTTTTACAAACGTCCTCAGTTGCTGTAAGAATAATAGACCGACTCCTTGGAATCCCCCGACATCCACCAGCTATGAGACCAGCCGCAAGAAGCCCAAAAAATTTGTATTTCCACAGTGCTGTATTCATCGGCAACTCCCTTCATTTTTCAAATCACTTTTACAACGATTGTTTACTTTACCCAAAATTATACTTAGTATGTACTATTCCCGCGTTCAAAGCCTAAACAAGAAACTTCCGGATTACAGAGGCGATTTCCCGGTTTGATTTCCAGTCTGCAACGATGAAGCTGCGTGTTCTTAAAATGAGATTATCCAGGTCGCTCAAGGTTGTTTCAAAGACTTTGTGTAGGCCGCCCTGCGGGGCGTCACCATAATTTTTGCATACACTGTAAGGCCCCGGACCGGGGAACATCCTCAAGACAACGGCCAGTGTTGTCAACCATAATTCAGAAGGTATAAGACTAAAAGCTTCGTCCGGCGTCATCTCATCGAAAGTCAAATGGTGCGGCCCTAAAGCCTGTGGCCATCTTTGGTCATCCTTGAACACTTTGCTTATCTGCTGTTGGAGGCCGGTGGATTCATCGTACTCGGCTTCGATTTGGTGAAGTAGGCTCAAAGTCTCATCAAGGGTTACAGGCAAACTGTTAGTGTTGTCTACAAGAAGAATTCTCACGGCCATTACCGCCAGCGAATACAGGTCATAAGGACTGCTCAAAAGTGGTATGATCTCGAACGGTACATCTGCAACGGGTACTCCTTCGGCTTTGCGAAGGTGTGAGATCCGGGTTTCATGTATCTTCTGCGCAACCGTTCGGAAACGCCACTCACCGGCGGCCATTGCCGAATCTTTTTCCAGGTGAGCGTAAAGATTGATGTCACCGCAAGCCAGATTAAGCCGAAACCACACCACGTCGTTGCTGGCCATCTCAATGCGTTCCTGAGTAGTGAACGTTCCTTCAACGGCGGTTGTATCGCTGGTATCCGGCAGGACCTTCCTAATCCTGATCGCTGCTTTTCCCTGCGTCGGCAGGGATGTGACCAGCGGGCGATAGACCGATGTTCCTGGTGTCCGCGCCGGCAAGTAGTACTTGAAGTCACTCTTTTCTATCGCCAGAGGAACTGCATCGCCGGCATCATTTAATACCGCCCTTGCGGTCCAGAAAAAAGGCAGCCCTCGCCCCGGCTCTCCCAGTTCGACCTGCCAGCTTTCAGGGCTGATATTAAGCAGTGGCCTCTGCAAATGATATATCAAAGAGCGCACCGACGATACGATATCTGCCAGCAATCTGAGTTTCAGATGTAATGTTTCTATCATTCGGCCGCAGCGCCCCTGGGATTCCAGGAAAAGCCAGCCGTCTGCGCTTATGGTCGGTTCGTCTTTGGTCAAAGCTTTGAGCGTTTCGCCGAGGTCAAGTATGGACCTTCCATGTTTTAAACCGTCCCACGGCTTTCCGTTAAGGATGTCAACGAAAGTCTCCAGATTAATTGGGACATATTTCTTTACCAGCATCAATCCGGCCTGTGGATTCAGAGCAATGATGCGAGCGGGGTCGCCGCTTATCTCGGACATCGGTTTGGTAGAATCGTTGCTGAGGGCACCCGGTGTCACGGGTACCAGCGGTGAATCACCGCCGAGTTTCGGCACGTAAAGGTAGCGATGTAACGAATTTCCATAGGCCGGCAAACCCTTCTGCTGCAGCAGCCCCTCATCTTTGCACAGCTTCCAGGCTGCGCCGGACTGAGTTTCCAAAGGATGAACCGGAGATTTCTTTGAGATATCAAGGAATGTAGGTAGTGGCTGTTCAGATTCCCACCCGGTTTTGACTATTGCAGCCCCTTCCAACTCTTCCAGGGCCTGACATTGCCGGCGCCAGCGGTTGTCAAGCATGGTGTTCGAAAGCACCTGACGGGCTGCGGATACGGTGTCGATCAGACTTGCGCTATTTTGAATCCTTAGTTCGAGCCACTCCTGTACCCGGCCGGAGCTGTCGATAATACATCCGAGGAATACGGCTGCGTCCATCGTATTGCGAATTCCGACGAGGTGGCCGGCAACATCGTCAGGTTTATTCCTGACCAGTACGCAAATTTTCAGTACGTTTGACTTCTGGTCCTCAGAAATGGGTATGGCAACGTAGCCCTCGGGTAGTGTTTTAAGGCGGCTATTGGTATTGGAAAATGACACAGGCAACTTACCTTATAAACTATGGACTCATTTTACTTGCTACTCGACAATAGGTCCACCTGTCCGGCTACTAAGACCATTCAAGGTCATTTGAGACCATTCTATCAATTGGCAATTCACTGTCAAACAATATATTATGTTGCTAATGGAGTTTTTTTATTAGGCTTTGATTGGGAAAGATTCTTGAATACTCTTTCGTGGCGCGATACGATTACTGAGGAATTTGTCTTTGTTCAGAAATGCAACTATGGGAAACTATAAGAGAGAGTTATCATTCGTAGTCGGCTAAAGCCAGGTTTGTATTATGGAGTACGCTGCCATGTCTATGCAATTTTCACCGGAAAAGATGGAATTTCAATTGGGTACACAAACCTCATTCGCCCCCCGCAAAGCCAAAGACAACACGCCGTTTTGCATAGCCATACTCGCTGACTTTAGCGGCCGTGGTAATCGCGGATTGTGTGAAACAGGTCCTTCGCTCGCGGGCCGCAAGCGCATCGGAGTGGATGTGGACAATCTGGATGACTTGCCGATGAAACTTGACTGCGAAATTCATGTTCCCCTCGGCAGCAGTGAAGGGACTCGTATTCCTCTGCGATTTAGCGATATGGATGACTTTCACCCTGACCGAATATTTGACCGCCTGGAAATCTTCCAAAAGCTGAAATCGACTCGAAATCTCATGCAGAATCCGTCCACGTTTGCCGAGGCAGCTTCTCAGGTGCGTTCCTGGATTGCGGACGAACAGGAAGCCGGCAAGTCCGATGCTGAACATGCTCAGATCAGCCCGGAGCAGGAAGAGTCTGATACTGAAACGGTTGAAAGGCTGCTCGGGAAACGCTCTGACAAGGAACCGCCTCCGGCATCGGCGAGCCGGTCTTTTGATGTAAATGCCCTTATTCGCGAGACCGTCAAACCTTACATTGTTCCCGCTCCTGATCCGAAGCAGGCCGAACTTCTCGCTCAGGTCGACCAGGCCATCAGCGGGCAGATGCGCGCGATTCTCCACCAACCGGACTTCCAGCAGCTTGAGGCGACGTGGCGGACGCTTCATTTTCTTGTCAGCCAGGTTGAAACGGACGAAACGCTCAAAATGTATATAATAGACGTCAGCAAGGCCGAACTTGCAGCTGACCTGGCGTCGGCGGACTCCCTGCAATCATCCGCTGTTTATCGACTTGTAGTTGAGCAGAGCATCAGTGTACCCGGAGCCCAGCCGTACGCTGTCCTGGTAGGCGGCTACACATTCGACCAGACCACTGAAGATATCAAGTTGCTGCAACAAATCGCGCGGATCGCCCAGGCTGCGGGTGCGCCATTACTGGCCGCGGCCAATTCACACTTTGCAGGATGCCAATCTCTTGCTGCCACACCGGACCCGAATGACTGGCGCCGGCAGCCCGAGCCGGCCGTCGGCCAATTGTGGCAGCAGGTTCGGCAATCACCAGAGGCGGCCTACATTGGGCTGGTCCTGCCCCGGTTCCTGCTACGTTTGCCTTACGGCAGAGACACCGATCCAATTGACCGGTTTGATTTTGAGGAATTCTCGCCTCTTGCGGGTCACGAGCAGTATCTATGGGGAAATTCAGCCGTTATCTGTGTATGTCTGCTTGCTGAGGCCTTTCGTGAGTTCGGCTGGGCCCTTACAGGCGGGCTTGGCCAGGACCTGGCCAGCCTACCCATGCATATATACACCTGCGATGGTGAAAAGCACATCACGCCCTGCGCAGAGACAATCCTGACCGAGCGCGCGATGGAAGTGCTTATTGAGAAAGGGCTTATGCCGGTGCTTTCCATCAAAGGCCGGGATGCCGTTCTGGTTCCGCGGTTTCAGTCGATAGCCGATCCGCTCGCCCCATTGGCAGGGCCCTGGCGGTAGGGGGGTAGTTGGCGTCAGCCGCCGATTATGACGGTAGGGCAGCCGGCAACGATAGAGCCGCCGTGCGCACAGTTGTCACCCATACGAGCAGCTGGTTTATTGCCGATGAGGACGGTCATAGAGCCTTTGACAATCGAATCCGGCGGGCCGACGCATGTGACCATATCGCCCATGCATGCTGCAGGCTGACCGCCAATGAGCACTGTCAGACAGCCGGGTGGCATAATCGGTCCGCCGACGTGGGGTTTCGGCCCTATAGGCGTCGGATCCTGCATCGGGCAGGTGTGCATATCACCTACTCTTGCTGCCGGCGGCATATTTGATTCTCCATTTATTCATTATTATCTGTTAGAGTTAGTCGAATTATATTCAAAAAATATCAATCCAGCAATCGCTTTTTCAGGCAGATATTTGTATTTTTCCCTGGGCTATTTGTACGCCCGTTTCCAGAAATTTGAGAGAAACTTCTTCCGCTCTGTCGGGCTCAATGCCTGCCGCTAAGATAATCGCGCCTGAAGCGGCGTGCGCGGTCAGGTGTTCGACTGACACCTCCAAAGTTTCATCGTCGCTCGCGGCCGCTCCGTTCGACCAGCCGGCAGCCATCGCTGTCCATGCGGCAGGGGCGCCCGGCATCTCGAAGTTGTTCTTACCGCCTGCCGTCAGCGCTACATCGCGATTTTCCTCTGTAGGATTTTTGACCCATGCCTCGGCCGCCTGCATCGCCTCGGCGGCAATATCGTCATTGCAGCAGGCAGGGACGCTTCTGACGCACAGGGACGCCCACCACACCGCCTCGCGCATTGGCAGCCCATAAGCAAGAAAACGCATCGCATCCTGGTAGAGTTTAGCCCGGACCAGCCGGTCCACAAACTCGTGCGGCATGGGCTCTCCGCTCAGGTGTGCTTTGGCCTCTTCCTGCAGGTCGAAATCGCCGCAAACCTCCGCCACTGTTCTATCCGCTATCAATTTAAACGGTTCGGTTATTGCGGCCGGCTCTTCACCCTTCGCGAATATACCACCGAATATATCACTTAGCTTTTTCATTGTCTTGGCGAATGGTTCGAGTCTTATCGCCTACACACGCGGTTTATCTTATTATTTGAAAAAATACATATCCGCATAAGTCTGTAGCGCCATCATGTTGCAAGACTTGTACAATGCCCGGTCCACGGCCGCGCCACCGAACTTCGCACCTTTCAGGTCCTGAAGAGTGGGTGCCGTAATATCTTTGCCCCACTTGCCCGGTCGAAGCCAGGTTTTCAGCTTGTCCCCTCCGGCACCAAATTGGCATTTTTCCTTTAGAAAAGTCATCAATTCCTTAGCTTTAGCTTCCGTTTCAACTTTATTCGGCCACGCCTTTCTAACGGCGTCTGCAAGATTTCTCAAATTTTTTAACTGATCAGCACTCACCTTGTTCTCAATACCTGCTATTCCGCCAGCCGGACCCAAGTTACCATCTTTTGTCCGCTCCTCTTTTGTTGCCTTGATATCTGCAAGCTCATTAATGAAGTCGGTGGCAATCTCGATACAGAACGGATCTGATACATCTTGAGTACCACTATTGTAGGGCCAGAGGTGCTTTTGGAATGTTTCTATTTCCATCTCTCTGGCAAATTTCCATTTTGCACAATCCGGTATCTCTCCTTTAAGAACCCCTTGAAGCCCCCAAATAATGACTGCCACATAGTCTTTTTCTGTTAGGTAAGGTTCTTTAATATAATTGTTAAAGTCATCTATAACAGATTTTTCTATGCTCTTTGGATCACAGTTGATGCGGTCGATACGCCATTTGAGTATCAAGGGGTAGTCGGATGATTTTGATGCTCCTTTGGCTATGGCGGTTCGCAGGACTTTCAGTACATGGTAGTCTTCCATGTTCACACCTTCGATGCCCAGTTTTTCAGCGGCATCCTTATCTTCGTCGCCGCCGAAATAGGATACCGTTAGCGTTACCACTCCCTTATCTATCACATTTTTGTACTTTTCTTTGATTTTGTCGATAACCTCTTTCAGGCCCATACCTTTTTTAATTTCTTGCTCATAATCGCAGTAGTGGTTATTTGAATCCCTTGCTATTCCTACCAGCTTTAGTTTAGATTTTATCTTTTCTGACATGCAATTTTGGAATATCAGGCTTGCCGCAGTTTGTGCCATTTCTATACGTTCTTTATCCGACATATTCTGATTCATTCGTTCAAACAGATACCACCTACAAACCTCCTGATGTTCTTTACGTTTTTGTAGCCCTAGAAGCACATCTCGCAATTGATAATCATTAACAAGTTCATTAGCATCTTTCCATTCTTTGATCGGTTTGCGAAGGAAATCGTATACACCAGCGGGAGTGCAGAGGGAGATAACGGCATAGGCAGCTAAACTGGATTTATTTTTAACATCTTGGTAATCATGGTATTTCCCCTGCTCATTTTCCTTCCACTTAGTGTAGTGGCCTTTCTTGTTATCTTTGTCTTGGGCGTCTGCTGCCTCCCAATGGGGTGCGGTTTCCGAATCGATTGAGGATTTGTACTTAAACGTAGTTTGTTTATCGCCCTCTTTTGCGGAAATAGAAACGTCGCTTGCTATCTCCGCGCCGACGAAAAGGCTGGCAAGAATAGTGTCCTTTGAACCTGGGTCTTTTTGTAAACTCGAGCTTCCCTGAGCACCGAACTGCGAAACGCGCAGCGGCCACTCCCATTTATGCTTGTTCTCATGTGCCAACTGACTCGACATTGCTGAAATAGCCTTGAAAAGAAAGGCGAGGTAGGGGCACATCAGGCTGGGCTGAAGTCCCATCTCCGGCGTTCGGATGACAACGATGGGCGCGTTCTCGTTTCTTCCAACCCCGAACCGGACGACCGAAATCCACGGCCCATCTGCTTCATTACCCACGCTGCCGGGAAGACCTGACTTCAACTTCATCCCCTCTCGTCTGTGCTGAAGCAACTTAATCAGGTCGAAGTAGCGTTTTACTTTCAGACCCCTGGCTATCCAATCGAGGTCTGACTTGATGTCCCACTCCATGAAGACCGTCAGGGCCTGGGCGAGGATATTCTCCGGTGCTTCAGAACCACCTTGAGCGCTCCCTTTTTCGTGTGTGGTTTTACCTTTAGGCGAAACGTTGATAATCCTTGTTGGCTCGATCTTGTAGTTGCCGATGCGCCACTCAAGGATTGGGCTCTTAAGGTCCAATTTTCCCCTTTCTATCAAAATCACCGGTCGCGAATCTTTATCCTTATTCTTTTGGCTGTCGATTAACCTCTCAAGACGAGCGTTCACCTCTTCATCCATGAATCCCAGGTAAACGTCGATGAGGGGTATGTGTTTATTTGTTGTCTTATAGCGATAAAGATCTCCTGATTTTTCTGTTTTTTCTTTGATTTCTTTTTGCGGCGCAAGGATCTCATCGGGGGCCTGGATCCAGAAGGGCGATTTGCGATCTTCTTTCAATTTCTTATTGTGATGATAACTCCAAATTTTTTCTAAAGGGAGACCGCAGTGATGCAAAACATCGAAGATGGAATCATCGCCTTCGAGCTTGTACCACGCAAGGTATTCCTCACCATAGGCTACTTGCATCTTATCCTCCATTTCCTTTTGGCTTATCAGTCTCAACGAATTTCCAGGCGTCTTTATCGAGGTTTGGGAAGCTGACTTTGCATTCGCCCTTCTCGAATCCTTCGACCCTTGCCCAGCCTTTCTCGTCGAGCGTACCCTCAGCGACTGTTTTGCCGTCAGGCAGGGTTATCTTGTACTTCTCTCCGGGAACCGGTTCGTTTCGCTCATCAAGCAGTTCAATCTCAATCCAGCTATCCTTCTTCTCTTCTTCTTTTTCCTCTTTTTTTCCTTCTCCCGCTTTCTGTTCGCTGGTAGCAGTTCCCCCGGCTTGCGCGGGCTTGTGCGGCTTTACCTTCTCCGAGCCGTATTTGCCTGATTTAGTCTTGGCCTGCTCAGCCTTTATCTCTGCCATTTTGCCGGGATCGGCTACGTCGGCGTCTTCTGGCTTTTTCGGCGCCGCCGGCGGGACCGCCTTTCCTGCTTTTCCGCTCTTTTTACCCATCTGAATTTGAATCCTTTATCAGTTAATCTTTACTATTGTACCCTTGACTTCCGTCATTATACCACCCTGGATGGATGTTTGGGCAGATCCTTTGACCTCAACTTGTGTGCCGTCAATTTTCAACTGACCGGCGGTTTTTATTTCTATATTACCAGGCTCGATGGCAATGTGAGAGCCGCCGACACTTAGAGTGATATTCTGCATCCCCTCGATAACGATATTGCTTGCTTTAAGGTAGTAATCACTTGTAGTCTGTTCGGAATGGTTGGCCTTAAAGACCTCAATCACGTCGCCCTTGACGGTCAGCGAGAGGCTTTTGCCGACTTCCTTGGCTTCTTTGCCTTTGACTGTAAGGTTGCGGTCCTCGCCTATTTCCTCGAGATGGTTCTGTTCCACAAATTCATTGCGGTGGCTCTTGACCTGCTCGAATTTCTCGTTCTCGACGACCAGGTGGCGGTCGCTGCCGATAGTCTCAAAGCGGTCGTTTTTAGTGCGGATATCGAGGTTCTTCTCGGCCTGGATGAATATCTGCTCCTCACCTTTCTTGTCTTCGAAGCGAATCTCGTTGAAGCCATCGCCGCCTTTGCTGGAATTCGATTTTAGCGTGGACATGGTCTTGTTGGTCGGCAGGTCGTACGGCGGCATCGCCTGAGCGTTGTAGACCCGGCCGGTTATGATGGGCTGGTCGGGGTCGCCTTCAAGAAAATCGATGATAACTTCCTGGCCGATACGGGGAGTATAAATCGCCCCCCAGTCTTTGCCCGCCCATACCTGGCCCACTCTTATCCAGCAGGAGCTGTTTTCATCTGCCTTGCTGTAGCGGTCCCAGTGGAATTTTACTTTGACCCGGCCGTACTTGTCGGTGTAAATCTCTTCACCGGAAGGACCAACCACTATCGCCGTCTGCGGGCCGGAAACAGTTGGTTTTGGTGTAGTGCGCTGTGCGCGAAAAGCCTGATCAGCGGGGATTGCCGTAAATTTGCAGGAATAGATGCACTCGCCGCTTTCCTCAGTGGAAGAGAAGTATTCGTTGCCTTCAATCTTATAGCTTGCGGAGGTAATCAGGTAGTTATCGTTCCGGTCGTCGCGCGGATGGTCGGTAAGTTTAAATGTAAAGCCAGGGCAGATACCGCGGCAATCGCAGTCGGCCGTTGCCACCTGAAACTGGGCCTGAATCTCTTCAATACGCTTCCTTGCATAGCCGTCCCCGTCGCCGGTTTCGGTATATCCGCCGGGGTAATCATAAATTTCGTGATCCGCCGCCGCGTGCTTGCGGCTCACTTTGGCCCTTACTTCCAGGGCTTTCTTGGTATCTTCGAAATCAAAATCGTTCAGGGCGTATGAGACGGGCTGTAGATGTGTCTGGACTACCCAGTCGGAAACACACCCTTCAGTCTTGGCGCCCTTGTCGGCAGCATGGTATTCGATTTCGTCGAACTCAGGATAAGCCTCATGAGCGCTGGGCGAATCAGCCAGAACCAGGTTGTGTTTGCCGTTCTCATGCTTAAAGAAATAATAAATTCCCTCCTGCTCCATGAGTCTGCTTACAAAATTAAAGTCAGTCTCGCGGTATTGGACGCAGTATTCCTTCTTTAAATAGCTGCCGGTCAGGGCATCTTCGAAGTCCTTCAGTTCATGTTTTTTGAAGACATCCTTGATTATGTCCGGGATTTTTTGGTCCTGGTAGATACGGCAATCCGCGGTTCTGGTTAGGAACCACAGCCAGGGCACGATGGTGGCCTGGTATCTGGCGAGCCGGCCGTAGGCTGTTACCTGGGTGAAGTGGCTGATATATCCGTTGAAGTAGCGATTCTTGCCTGAGCCAAGAGCCAGGCGTATGGTCACGTTCTGCCCGACGATGTCTTCGGCCTTGATTTGGGGATTCTCGCTGACTAACTCCAGCTTATACTCGAACAGCCGGCCCAGATGCTCGGTACCGGACATACTGACCAGCAAAAGGACTTCTTCGCCCAATGGCGTTTTGCCAATCGCCAGTTCTCTATTCTTCTGGGTAAGTTTTTCTGGCATTGTGTAATCCTACCTCTTTTGCATCGAAACCACTTTAGTTTACACTTGCCGCTGACTTTATGCAATAGTGTTCACTTCGTCGATCGTTGTGTCTTTGCGACGTACGTTTTAGTCGAAAGAATAAGTAAACTCGCTGTCTTTAACTCCTACATGGACGCGTTTTGCGGTTTTACCTTCCATAAGCCGCGTCAGCAATTCCTGGCTGACTTCCGGAAGTAAAGTGTTGGTCAGAATCGCGTCAACCATTCGGGCGCCGCTTTCGACCTCGGTACAACGGCTGGCGATAAGTTCGATGACCTTATCATCATAGGTAAACGGTATCTTGTGGTTTTCCTGTGTACGACGTCCGATCCTTCCCAACTGCAGGCGGATAATGAGCCTGAGTGTCTCGTCACTGATTGGATAGAAGGGCACGACGACCAGTCGGCCGAGCAGGGCCGCAGGAAAAACCTCAAGCAGAGGTTTTCGCAGGGCCTTGCATATACCTTCGGGCTCGGGCATCAGTTTCGGATCTTTGCACATATCCATTATAAGGTCGGTGCCCACATTGCTTGTGAGCAGAATTATTGTATTCTTAAAGTCGATGAGCCGCCCCTCGGCATCTTCCATCTGACCTTTGTCGAATACCTGAAAGAAAATCTCGTGGACGTCACGGTGTGCCTTTTCGACTTCGTCAAGCAGGACGATGCTATATGGACGCCGTCGCACTGCCTCGGTCAGAACACCACCTTCCCCGTAGCCGACATATCCGGGAGGCGAGCCCTTGAGCGTTGATACCGTGTGGGCCTCCTGAAACTCACTCATATTGATGGTGGTTATGTTGCTCTCGTCCCCATACAGGGCCTCTGCCAGAGCCAGTGCCGTTTCGGTTTTACCTACACCGCTGGGTCCGACCAGAAACATTACAGCAATCGGCCGATTCGGATTCTCTATGCCGGCACGCGAGGTCTTAATGCGTTTGGCAACTGCCGCCAGCGCGTGGTCCTGGCCTATCACTCGCTCTCGGAGCCTGTCATCCAAATGCAGAATCGCTTCAATCTCATTCCTGACCATTCCCCCTACAGGTATCCCCGTCCAGTCGGCGACTACGGAACCGACAGCCTGTGCATCAACGCATGGGAGGATCAACGGCCTTTCACCCTGCAGGGTGCTGAGTTGTTTCTGCAGTTTTTTGAGTTCTTTTAGTAATTGTTTTCTGTCGATTTTTTCTGTAGCATTTGCTTTTTCACCTTCTTTGGCTGTTGCTTCAGCGGTTTCATCAGCTTCAGCTTCATGCTCGGTTTCCTTTTTGGTACTGGAGGCTTTCTTTTCGGTTTGTTCTGCCTGTTCAATCGTACCTTCACCGGATTCTCGCAGTTTGGCTCGAATGTCCAGAATAGAATCAACCAGTTCTTTCTCTTTTGTCCAGCGGTCTTCCAGTTCGGTCTGTCTTTTACGTTCGGTTTTGAGTTTTTCGTTGATTTCGGATTCACGTGCCTTGTGGTCTACGCCGGTTGCCGTTTCTCTGCCTACTATTTCCAGTTCCGTTTCAAGTGCCTGGATTCGACGCCGGCAGTCGTCCAGTTCCGGCGGTACCGCATGCTGACTGATGGCCACTCGTGCGCAGGCGGTGTCGGTCAGGCTTACCGCTTTGTCGGGCAGTTGACGCTCAGCGATATAACGGTGAGAGAGACGGACCGCTGCATCCAGAGCCTCATCCAGGATTTGTACACGATGATGCTTCTCAAGATTTGAAGCCAGTGCACGCATCATCATCAACGCATTTTCTTCTTCCGGTTCATCGACTTTTACAACCTGGAACCTTCGGGTTAGGGCGGGATCTTTCTCGATGTACTTCTTATACTCGGACCATGTGGTGGCCGCGATGGTTCGCAACGTACCACGTGCCAGTGCCGGTTTAAGTAAGTTTGCGGCATCACCGGTACCCGCTGCTCCTCCGGCCCCGATTAGCGTATGAGCTTCGTCAATGAATAGAATAATCGGCTTGGGCGAGCTTTGCACTTCCTCTATCACTTGGCGCAAGCGGTTCTCAAACTCGCCTTTCATGCTAGCTCCCGCCTGCAGCAAACCCACGTCCAGCACTCGCACCGCCACGTCCTTGAGTGACGGTGGCACGTCACCGGCGGCAATCCTCTGGGCGAAACCTTCTACAACCGCCGTCTTTCCGACACCGGCCTCACCGGTCAGAATCGGGTTGTTCTGACGTCGGCGCATCAGGATATCGACAATCTGCCGGATTTCTCCATCGCGTCCTACTATGGGGTCCATTTCGGCGCTGCGAGCTTTTTCAGTAAGGTCTACTGAAAATTTCGCCAGGGCTTCCTGCTTGCCCATCGCCGCAGGTGCCATTTCTCCGGTCTCGGCGCCGGCTTCAGCTTCTGCCCGCATGGAACTGCCGTCGGTTGCTGCAAGTGTTTCCTCCGGCGAGCCCGCAACAATCTTTGCGTAACTGTCTGTTAGCTGCTCGAGCTTGACTTTATCGAATTCCTTTGAAATCCGAAGGAGAACGTTCTTAAGGCCGCTGGTTTTCAGGATTCCTACTATTAAGTGGCCGGTGCGAATCTGTGATTCCCCAAACAGCAAACTGCCGTAAACCCACCCCCGCTCGACCGATTCCTCGAGATGTGAAGAAAGGTCCGAGATAGATGTGGAACCTCGCGGTAATCGGTCTAATTCGGCCGTCATATCGGCGGCGAGTCGTGAAGGATCAATCTCGAAATGTTTTATAATACGGTGAAGGTCCGAGTCGGGCAACTTCAGGATCTGGTGCAGCCAGTGCACAAGTTCTACATACGGATTACCGCGTAATTTGCAGAAGATTGTGGCTCCTTCGATGGCTTTATAGCCTATACTGTTGAGTTTGCCGAATAGCGATGTACGGGATATTTCAGCCATGGTTCAGTCCTTTCGTTTTCTTACATAGCCGTGGGTGTACACATGTTCCGATGCGTGACGTTTATGAGGAAAATTCTAACAAAAGTACAAGTCACTAAGTCCGCCACACGTTGGAACGCCGGAATTCCTTACATATGGACATTCCCTGGTATTTACATGCTTTTTTAGCTGACTCGCTTTCTCCTGTCAAATTCTTTTTTGGGTTTTATTGTGAAATGGATTGTCTTTCTATGATTTGGGCGTGCAAGGACTGCCGGTTGCGCTTAGGAATCCGGAGCGCATGAGATTTTTAACTACATTCAGGCAGGTGGGGACGATATTTTGCGGATCGGTTTTTACTCGGGCGGCCACTTTTTCCAGAAGTTCACGCAGAGTTCGCTTGCCGTCACAACCGGCCAGCAAATTCGCAACGTACATGTCGACATTGCCGGCAAATGGGACGCCCTCGGATGCGTAAAGGTGCTCGGAACGTACGGCCCATCGGCCGTCTTCGGCCCGTAGTTCGTGCCGCAAAAGGTGATGTTCGTCGAACAGCAGTCGCTGCTCTAAAAGCTGGCGGTCGTCATCGAGGGATTGGAGCAAATCTTCGGCGGCAAAGATACGCTCGATCTGATCACCTGAAGAGCCCATACATCTGCCTTTATCGAGAATGTGGGAACGGAACCAGTTATGCCGGCCGCTTCGTCTTCGCATAACCATTGCGCCGGCGCTGATTTGCCTTATTCCCATCTGTTCATAATATGCCATCCACTCATCCAGATACCTTCCATAGTCAGGTGAGTTCTGCCCCACGCTGGTTTGTAACCAGTCCGCCGCGTAGGTCAAAGGGTCAGTGGATTTGAAAGATATCAGCCAGCCGTCACAACCGGTATTTGACGTCCAGCTTTTCGGCCGGGAATCCCAATCCTCTTCGTCTTTATGATGCCAGTTGAACAGGATACATCCAAAACCACCTTCAGTCAGCCTCTCTCCAACTCCACACATCACCTGTTCTGAGAGGGCATCACCCGGTAGGTTCGTATCACGAAAGATAAACCTGGATTCGGGAGAAATCACAAATGGGGGATTTGAAACAATCAGTTCGAATTTCTGCTCAGCCACCGGCTCATAAAGGCTGCCCTGCAGCCACTCTACGTTGTCTATTTCATTTAATTTGGCATTGAATTTTGCAAAGTTCAGCGCCCGCGGATTAGTATCCGTACCTATGACGCGAGCGGCATGGTGTGCGGCCAGAAAGGCCTGTATTCCTGCGCCTGTTCCAAGGTCAAGGGCGGTTTTGACCTTACGGCGAATGGTCACATTCGCCAGCGATAAAGAAGCGGCACTTACGCCGAGGACGTGGTCGGCCGAAAGCTGGCCGTGAATTCCCGGCTCGAAATCACAGGCCATCAGTAGCTCGTGGTAGGGTCCCAGCTTGACTATCGACCGGATAGTCCCATTCTGACGAATAAGCAGGCCGATTCCTTCCAACTGCTCAATGTCAAGGCCCGGCAGATTCCTGCGAATATCCGGCTCAGAGACCTGACGTCCAAGCCAGAACAACCGGACCAGTATATTATATGGGCTGTCGGCTCTGACACGGCGGTCGATGAGTTCGAAATCCTGGCTTTCGTGGACACATGATAAACCCAAAGTTTCAGCCAGTGCCGTCTCATTATATCCTGCGTCACTGACGACCTTTTTCAAGGTTTTGCCGTCGAACGGCCGGTCTACATTAAATACTGCTGGCCCATCTGTTTTTGCCATAGTTTTCCCTCGTGATTTGTCTTTGGCTGTATTTTCCATATCCACCTCAATAAAATATTGCGGTACTTTTCGAGCGCTGCAATACCAAGATAACATTTGCTTGTCAACAACTTCCCGGTCGGTTGAATCATCAAACGCAGCATATTTTTGTCTTAGGAATTGGGTTTGTTTGGGTTTGAATTGGGTTCGTATAGTCGTTTTATTGGCTAAAATAGATTCGACAGGCTCACTACAAGTTGGGTTCGATTTGGCTTTGTTTGGGTTTGTTTGGCTTTGTTTTTTCCTAATTGACCAAGTGTCCAAATGATCATAATCCCTTGTAAATACTTTATTTACGTTAGACTTGACTTTTCGGAATTTGGCTTTGTTTTGCATAAAAAGGTGAATTTGTAGTGCGCCCATGACATCTGTAAAGGTATCTCTACAGTTGTAAAGACATAAATCCTTTATTAACCACAGATTACGCGGATTACGCCCCATTAGAAACAAAAGGCATGTTTCTAACGGGGTAAACAGATTTCGCTGAGTTTTTGCCACAAAGACACTAAGACACGAAGTTTTTTTGACAAGATTAACAGGATTAATACAGATTGTTATTGGCCGGCTTGGTGTTCCGCCTTCGCTAAAGCTACGGCGGACAGGTCTCGGCAGTATTTGCTTGTAAAGCCAGCTTTGTCGCAGGTTATTGCCTTCGTCCACAAGGCCATTGAAATGGCCTTCTTCAGAAGCCGGCGTAAAATGGTTAATTTTTGTCATTTATGCACCAAAATGTTCAAA
>JABAHS010033769.1_pt1 | contig 22739 bp, 17 predicted proteins | sample 7062111 | NCBI WGS metagenome assembly JABAHS01 (sample SAMN14534600, study PRJNA622989) | marine sediment metagenome | biome: marine biome [ENVO:00000428]; feature: marine pelagic biome [ENVO:01000023]; material: deep marine sediment [ENVO:00002113]; isolation source: pool of 4 deep marine... | reverse complement strand
CTGATGTTTTAGCCCACTAATCGCGGTTTTATCCTTATGGATTCCCTTTTCGGGGTTTTTACCCTTACTTTGACAGCTGAGTCTGCATCGCCACAAGTGCAGATAAGGGTAATATTATACCCGCTAAAGTGGTGATGGGATCCCGGTAATTTGTGGGTCCTATAAAAAGATAATCCATTACGCTATTTTTACATATTATAACATAAATAACACGACCAAGTCAATGACTTTTGAACCGGATAGTCTTCTTATTGACTATAGACGTTAAACCACACGAAAAGTTATAGGACTTTTTGTAAAATTTACGTAAAATAATGGCAAATCACGATTCTGAGATGTTCTCCTGAACAAAAAAGGCAGATCCGACATTGTCCGCCAGAAGTCAATTTCTTCAGAATGTAATCCTGGTGTACACAGAGAAAAACCTAATCTTAAGGATTGCTATTAGAAACACAAAGCCAACAATCCTGTGGTATTTTCCTCTATACACACCGGGATGTGCAGACTCAATCGTAATATGCGGTGATCCGAGTCGGTTTACGGCACCGGGTAAGAACAACCATTTCCTTTACAGGATCAAATCGTTTGTAAGTCTTCCCATTAATTTCACAACTCGTCATCTTGCTCTCCTCGGGATGCCGAAAGCGGACCAGAATACGTTTCGGAGGATTTCGGCGGGGTGGATCGATTGTCATATCAATTCGACCTTCATCAACTCGTGACTCATACTTGACTGACATCGGTCCGAAATACGTCCTCGCATTTTCAATTCCACACCACTTACCGTCAGAAAGCCAATATCTCGGAATTGCCGCCCCGAGCCACAGTTCATCTTTTCTTTCCAGTATGAACATCATTCGGAGCCAATATGTCGAATTAGCCTCATCGGAAGCCTTGTAGTGGTCGCCGCGCCAGTCACCGATATTTGGCAGAGCATGTTCGGTCATCATTCGCGTATCCGGGAAGTAACTGACGGCAAACGCGTTGAAGTAGGCACGGAGAAAGTGCTCAGGCTCATCACGAAGTAAATAAGGAATCGGATTGCATAGCAGATTGGCCTGCATTGAAATCCCCCCCCTGCTAAACCAATATCGCTCAAATTCGGCGCCCGTGATATTGTAGCCGTATTGTTCTGATATATAGAGATTGTCCTCGAAATCCTTGATAATCCAGGTAGCCAGACGATCCCAGGGATCAATCATGCCGGTACGAATCATGTGGATAGCGCCTTCGAGAGTCTCGGTGAGCCAGCCGAAGGTCCGGCCACGGCGATGCGATTCAGGCGGTACATGGGGGATCCAGCTTCCATCACGAAGCCTGACAACGGGGGATCTTTGCATCGCCTTGGTGAAGGCAGTCAAAATATCTTTACGATAGGCGGCTGCTTCTTTCAAAAGGCGTATACCTTCAGGCAAACCGGCCACATCGAGTGCAGCCGCAGCATTTTGCATGCCCCACCAGGAATGGACGTTCGTGGAAAGCCAGGAGCGCCAGTCCCTTATGTCTTCTAAAGAACCCGGCGGCAGTAGTCCCTTCTCGATTGCCCGGATGGGTGAACGGTCCGCCGCGACGATGGTGCGTCGCCGCTCCCGGATGATCCATTCACAACCTTCTACAATCTTCGGGGCGGCACGCTTGAGCCAGTCAATATCCCGTGTATACCAGTAATGCTCACCCAGACACCAGAGAACGAAACCATGGTGCTGGTTGTAACCACCGGCTTCGTATCCATTGGCACCATAGAACTGGCCTTCAGTTGTCGAAAAGTTGCCGGGCAGCCCCACCGTGCCCTGATAGTGGAGCCATGTTTCGAGGGCCTGCTCTGCCCGCTCGTGGTAACCGCGACGGTCAAGGTCGCTAATCATCATGCATGACTCGTTGCTAAACACCCCATAGTGGAACGTTCCCACCTTCGCCATGTATCGGTCACTTGTTCCAACCTCGCGTTCAGTGTTAATCAACAAATGGGAAACGTGGGCCTTATAGAAATCGTTTATCATCAGCTCAGGAGTGAAGATTTGCGCGCCATCCCGGACTCGATCGTTCCAATATTTACGCACTGCCTCAAATTCTTCATCAAACCGAATGAGACGTAGGGCCGCCCATTCTTTGGATTCAGTAAAGGTAATATATGGAATGGCTATATCAATCGTGCGATTCGGATTATCCACAGTCAATTTAGCTTGATAAACGACTTTCTTGTCCTGAGCATTCAGGGAATAACCGGATGATGAATCCTGCGAAGTGAAAAGCATCCTTAAGCGTTTGGGCTTCTCGCCTGCAGCGAAAATCAACCCATTGTCGAGGGTAAGTTGTTCGGCACCTTTGGCAATTACCTCCAGGTCAAGCTTTGCCTTGCGTTTGGCGTTATCAACAAGCTGGATTTCAAATCGCATCATTAACACAAGCGTATCATCGGCATAAATACGCTCGCCGGCCTTAGGCACACCATCGAATGGGACTACGAAAGCGGTCTGACGATATTGAACTCCATCCCGCCGCCACTGACTGACAATCATTGGAAGACAACCGCCGACGATATGACGGTCCACTAACTTTGCACCGGACAGGCCAAACCGATACCGGATCGTATTGCCTTCATATAAACAGCGTTTGGTATCTTTACCAGGTCGTCGCGAAAGCCAGTGATAATGGCAGAACGCGCTACCTTCGGCATCAACTCCGAAATGCTGCCGACCTCCCTCAAAACTCAATGGGATATAATGATGGCCTTTGGCCGGTATGTCCTTCCAGGCCCGAGTCAGTGTCTGTTCGGGAACGCCCGAAATCCTCGTGTAGATGTTTTTGTTTTTATTCTTTTGCCAGGTTTGCTCGGCCGATTGGTACGTTGTATTGTCTCCGGCCCTGCAAACAATCACGCCGAAATCGGGGATAAATATGTGGCCGTGTTTAATCAAATCCGAAGCCGCAAATGAAAAGGTCTCGTGTTTTGCGCGAACAGTTATTATCGTCTCATCAAATGAGTTATAGCCTTTTACTTTCGCGTAGAGAATACGGGCGCGGATGCCATCGGTTTTCTCCTTCACTTTTGATTCCCATGTGTAGTTTGATCTGACCTTGACTTTACTCGCTGCCGAAAGCGGCTGAATCTGCTTAATGATGCCGTTGAAAACTTCGAGCCGACCATCCCAGTTTTGTCGCTGCTTTTTGGCATTACCTCCCCACTGGACCTCGAATGCAAGAGCGCCCCACACAGAATCAGTATAAGCCTCAAACGAATCTATCGAAGGAAGCGGCTTGTCTGCTACCAATCGCAGTTTCAACGTTGAGCGGTACCGAGCAGAAAAGTCCCTGAGTTTTGGAAATTCCTTTGCATTGACCGGATTTAAAGTGAACGTGCAAGTCTTACCCTTGACATCAAGATTCGTATCAGCCTTTACCCATTTGCCCTGAAACCAGTCGCCAACGTTAAGCCATCCCGAGCTGCCTGCTCCTGAAGATTTGTCGCGAGGGATTCGGCGATGGGGCCACGACGACTGCCAGTATTGCAGCCTAATAGATTCAGGGGCAGGGACAGTTTTAGAATCGGCAAACCTGACAACAACCCGGAAGATGTCCCTTGCATCCTCCCAGATGACACCATAATCTTCTCCCTGCGAATCCCACTTTTTAAGCTCTCCGAACGGGATAACATCCACAAGCTCTCCATCTTCGGCCGCCATAGACACTATGGAGGGAAAAACAAGAATGACCAGAAAAACCATACAGATAATTCGCGGTTTCGTCTTCCGTTCTGTACACACTACTGACTTCGTGTAATCTTTTTCGGATCTGATGTATTTGTGCATAAGAAGCCTCCTTTATCTAAAGGGGCAAATATACAAACTTATACACAAAAAATAAAGTATAATATTGAAATCCAGGTTAAAAGGGTATTTCACAGCACAGGGGGGAAAATCAAAAGTACAGAATTTGTAGCGGTCTTACATCTTTCCCGAGTTATTTGTATCGTTTTCCGAGTGACATGAATCCTGTGTAGTTTGATGTCTGGAGATAGCACGCACTAACGCAATCGCAACCCAAACGCCGCTACAAACAGCGAATAACGCTGCAATTACCACTATAGCAAAAATTACTATTCCCATCTTTCAAACTCCGGATTTACTTCTGCCAAGCCAATGTCCCAGGGCATACGCCAGCAGCGCCGCCCCAAGAGCTGGAATAATTATGGCAGGAGCCTTAATCATAGAAGGAAAGATAAACCAAAACACAATAGCACTCATGGCAACAAATGTACCAACACCCATTGATAGAATACCTGCAAGGGGGCGCGGCCGCTTTATAAATAGGCCGATGATAAGGGCGGGAAGAATCGCCGAAGCCCAAATGGTGTAACAGATAAGCAAACCGTCGATGACACTGGGAACAGCAGGTGCAACAGCTGCGGCAATCGCTGCAATAACAATAGTTGCACAGCGGCCGACATTCAGAGCCTTTTCATCCGGTAGTTTTGCAAATGGTTTAACAATATCTTCGGTAAAGGCCACGGCGCCGGCGTTCAGGAGTGAATCAAGACTTGACATCACTACGGACACCAACACTACTAATAAAAGTGCGTAACCACCACCATGGGTGAGGGATCCTACCAAATTCAACAAAACACGATCCTCAACTGTTCCTGTGGGAAGAAGACTTCGGGCCGCAACACCAAGTGCTATCATAACAATAAACCAAACAACACTAAAGAGGCCTGCCAACATAAAACCATTTCGTGATATACGTGTCGTTCTGGAGGCCAACGCCCTGTTTGCATATGGTGGAATGAGCGTTTCCCCAAGTAAGAAGGCCGCCACCAGGCCAACTATTTCAATTAGAGATGTGGAATCGACCCCCTCGGCTGTAGCAGTTACAGCCTCCCCGATAAAAGCTGCCNNGGCAATAATATGGCGAACGCAGTGAACTGAAAGGCGTCGGTTATCACGCTCGCCCGTAATCCGCCAAACGTTGTGTACAGAGCCGTGATGCCGACAACCACTATGACGGACGACCAGTTCGGAAGCCCGAATACATCATTGATGACAACTCCGCCGGCATGTGCCATAACTGCAGCAAAAAATGTACAAACGCTTACGGAAATAATCCCTGCAACAATTTGGCACGTTCGGTCGTACTTCTGCCCTATGGCATCCCCTAATGTGTGGCAGCCCTTTAAGCTCCTCAGGCGGGGTGCAATTAGCAATCCAACCAGGATATTCTGGATTGCATATGCTAATCCAATACCCAAAAAAAGAAAACCGCTATTAAAGCCCTTGCCTACAAAACCTATTGAAAAACCCGGTCCTACATATGTAGCGGCAAGGCTGCCAAACACTAATGCCAGTGGAAGCGCACGTCTGGCGAGCGAAAATTCTGAGAAGTGACGAGCGGCGCGTGCCCGCAGCGCAACGAAGGTGAGTACCACCACGTAGGCTGCAGCAACAATAACCGGTAAGACCGTGTGCATTATTTCGGTCCTGTTTGATATTTTATATTATCATTACAAAAGCCGGATTCTCTGTGATAAAGCCGGCCTTAATCCAGCCAACTTTCGTACTGGTTCTTTTCAAAAAGACGGCAAAACAGGCACTTGGCCAACTCTCAAAGTCTATTCACGTTTTTCCTGGAACATCTCCTCTTCTAATTCATTGATTGCCGCATTCAATTCGGATTCCGTTCTGATCCATCCAAACCGTGAATCGACAAGAAAGGTTCGATACCACTGAATCAAATTCTTCGCAAAATCTTCATCCTTGCAGGAAATCCCGAACGATATTTCTCCTGCATGTGAGCCTGCTTTGCGAGGTATATGCGGGAAGGCAAGAAGGACCGCCTTCCTGGACAACAAGCACTCCAGGTCTGAGACTTTGCTGTTGTAAATCCTGAGTCTGCCCTGCTCGATTACCTCGGGAAACTTTCGAAACAGGAAACGCGCGGCGTTTGAGAATCCCGGCACGCTGAGATTAAGCGCACGGTGTACCCTGATATCGGGGTAATCTTCCACAATTTCATATAAAGTGCTAAGATAATCACCCATAGGATCTCTCTCGCCCTCAAATAACATACATGTCCAAAGCTCACCGTCCGCTATATCAAGCTGTTGGCGGAGTATATTTCTGGCGGCATTGTAAGTTCGGCTTCGGCTGCTGAGCACCTTGAACAAAGGCCCTCCGGTCAGTGTTTTAGCCCAGGACGGCATGTCCTCCGGGCGGGATTCGGGAGGACAGACACCCAGCCGAGTCAGGAGCCTTAAAAACTGCTTGTCTTCCGAGCCATAGAACCTCCTGCCGACAACACTGCCGACATTACCGTTACATTCCATGCCGTACTTTTTATGGTAACCAAAAGACAGGCAGTGCACATCGAAACCGACCTTAACAAGCATCTGTTCCAGCTCTGCTATCAAATACGCAGCCTGCTTCTCGGGTGCCTTGTCAATCGAGAGGTGAACATTGGGACACAATACTATCGGTCTTTTACCTATAAGGTCGGAAAGAGAGGCGAATTCCTCTACAGCCTCCTGAAGTTCCTGTTTGCTGTCGTATAGTTCGATGCAGACAAAGACAACAAGAACATTCCTGAAAACCGTCTTTGGTTGTGGAAGTGAGATTGTGGCACCATCTATCCTCGAGGATGGCTCCTTATCCTCAAAATAGCAGGATGAACACTGGTGACAATCCAAAATCATATCGACTTCTAAGTCCTCTTTTCGATTTGGTCAATGGACCTCGCTCCAGTACTGCGTTTACCCCGTGACGACGCTCTGGATCTTTTCGTTCGCGATGAAATCCTGGCATCGACACGGGATATGAACAGACCCACATTCGGGGTCACAGCCTTATCGGCGAACGCAACGCCGTTAAGAATCCGTGTGACATCAGCGGCATCCTGAAACTGCCGAGAAGAAGCTATCCTCTTTGCTTCCTCACGCTCAAGTGATTTCAGAAAAGACGGCACACAACCATCACGCAAGGCCCCCGCATAGTCAACCAGTAATTCCTGGATTTCTCGGTTCGTATCAGCCATTTTATATTCCTCCTTTAGAGGTTTCCATTTCGCAGCTTACTACAAAAAGGGCTCTTGAAAACATACAATCATTCTTCATCACGGTAATCCCGCAGCATCTTTTTAAGTTTTAATATAGTTCTAAATATCAACATTTTAACCGCCCCGACCGTAGTCTTTAGCTCATTTGCGATCGCCCTGTTAGAAAAACCTGTCATCCAAAGCTCTATAGCCCTTCGCTCACGTGCCTTGAGCTTATTTAACATCTTGCGTAAGAGCTGCTTAAGCTCAGATTGCGACATCATCTCAACAACATCTAATTCAGGAGCAATAAGATTCTTCATGTCTCTCTGTGATAAAGCTAAATATCGGTTCTTTCTACTGTATACCTGCCTCAGGCGTTTCCGCATATAGTACAGGTATACGGTCGTTAACAGTTGTTTTTCACTTTTAACATTACACAAACGGTCAGGATTTTCCCAAATATCAGCATAAACATCTTCTAACACGTCTTCACATTCAACTTCATTACCCAGATAGCGATACAGGAACCTGCTGAAGGTCTCAAATGTAGCTCGCACAAAAGGCTCCATTGCCCGGCGACGCCGTTCGTTATCCGGGTCCTTGAGTCCTTTCAGAGCGTTACGCAGCCGCCTGTTCATCAGGCCTTTTACTTGTGCTTGCATACTCTATTCCGGTCTCGTTATCCTGAATCAGCTATCCTTTGAAGCCCCTGCCCCTATCTATAAAAGGCACTAACCTGAGACTTCGTAACGAGTATTGTACTGCAAACCTGCCATTTCTTCAACAATCAAGCTCTGAAAAGTAATATAGGGGATAAAACTTTAAAATCCCTTATAATCGACACAAAACATTGTTGGTCAGCTAAAATCCATATATCGGTCGTAATTGGTCTTCGGTCGGCAGTGAGGCGTAATACTCACCTCTTGTGCCTACATAACCAACACCCTGTTTTTTCAGGGGTACCTGTATGATGGAACCGTTGCTGTTGGTCACTTTCACCAGGACCGTGTTCATATCCTGACGCAGATCTTTCCTTTCGGCCCGTGCTTTTTCCTTATCTCCCTCGTTGCCGATAAAATAACCGGCGGTTCCACCAACAGCCGCCCCGATAAGGGTAGCTTCGGTATCACCACCTGCCAATTGACCGATGCCGGCCCCGGCCAGGGCACCGATAGCAGTACCGGTTTGTGCATCGCTCTGACAGCCGATAATGAACATCGAACTCATACTTACTGCGACTATTAACATAATTGAAATCATTCTCTTAGCCATCATTGTTCTCCTTTCGATCCTTTGTTCTTCCAATTCGTCATTCTATTCATTACTCCGCACGCGGCGGCACCATAGACCCGCGCTACTGCCAACAGGCTTCCTTCGGCTCAAGGTTGCATTCGAGCCAGTAGCCGGCTATTACAGAAAAGTCGGCGAAGTTAAACCTGCAATCTCCGTCAACATCACCGGGTATCCATGATGTACACTGCGCAACTTCGGGGCCGTCAAGTATCACGGCATATATATTCCAGTGTTCGTTTCGATTATCCTGCCAGACAACCACGTTGCCGCTGATAGCGGGATTCTCCTCGTCGCCAGGACTATCCGTTATTTGAAATTCCTGCCGTGTTGTAAGGTTAAAACCATATATGTCCCAGTTGTCGTTTCGATTGTCCTGCCAGACGATTATGTTCCTGTCAATGTCGGGATTTATCTGCCAGGAAATGTCCGTAGTAACCGCAATTTCAACAGGATTACCGGGATCGGAAATGTCGGCAGCGTAAATATCCCAGTCGCCGAAGTAGTTGTCCTGCCAGACTACAATGTTGGCGTAGATGACAGGTTGTTCCTGGTCGTATTCAACAAGTGAAACAGGAAACTCAACTGGTTTGTTCCTTTGCCAGATGTCAGTGGCGAAAAGGTCCAGGTCACCTAAAAAATCGTCCTGCCAGATAACGGTGTTCCTGTATACAGCAGGCACACTTTGGTTAGAATCATACGTAGCTATAAAAAATTCCGCCGGGTTGCAAGGGTCGGTGATATCTGCGCCCACAACATCCCAGTCACCCAAATAGTCATCCTGCCAGACAACAATATTGCCGTGAACTGTGGGAGTTTCTTCATTAATATCGACGTATTCCGAAACGACAAAATACTGTGGTATATTCTGGTCAGTAATATCGGCAGCCCAAATATCCCAGTCCGTCTCTACATAGCTTTGCCAAACCACAGTGCTTTCGTAAATTGACGGCGCCACCTGGTGATTAGGATCGCCATCAATTACAAAAACAAAAGGATCGGCAGGATAGGTTATATCGGCACCGTAAATGTTAAAGTCCTCATCCACAAATTGCTCCCAGACTATGACATTACCATAAATATCAGGGGCCTGCTGGTCGTCCGATGTCGTATAAACGGGAAATTCCTGCCAATTGCCGGCCTGCACATCAGAAATATAAGTAACTGTGACACACATGGCGGCAATCCAGGTTATTAATTTCCCTTTTTCCATCGTTCCTGTCTCTGCTAACATCGCCTTTATTCAGGCTTGACAGCTTTCTCGAGTCTCAATTTCTCCAACAGGTTAAGCAACACCGTTGCGGCGGGTGCATTCTCCAAATCGAGAGTCGCAAGCCGTAAAGGTTCGACAGCCTCGTCGAGTTCACCGATACCGAGCAGGTTATAACCCATAAGAAGCTGCAGATCTCCGTCGAAGCTGTAGAGTTCGGCCTTTTCAGCCAGCCGGTTCATTTGTTCGAAGAGAATATCATCTTTCGAATACAGCCCGCGAGGATAAAAGACGCCTTCCTCTTCCGGTGTCACTTTAGCCAGAGCAGCCCGAAGGACGGCGGCCGCTTCTATATACCTCTCTCCGGCAAAAAGCGCCTGACAGTACGCAAAAGGAAGTATCATATCATCAGGTGCGAGCTCCATCGCCTGGGCAAACAACTCGGCGGCCCTGTCGTAATTATTGAGTTCGAAAGCCCCGATAGCATCCTCGAAGTAACGGTCCGCCAGCGTCGGCTCGGCGGGCTCCAGGGCCTGTTGCGCCATCCTGTCACGAACATCCGCGAAAGTCGTATGGTCAACAACACCAACATCATGCGCCGTACCGTCGGCTGCAACCACAGAAGTGTCATCATTGTAGTAGTTATAGGTATAGTAGTTATGTGTGTCACCCACGACTTCGCGAGCGATAGGATAGTAACCGTACCAATGGTAAGGGTGATAGCCATACCAGTAATAACGCCTATAGCAGTAATCCCAGGGCCAGTATCCACCCAGGCTGACAAAGACATATCGTCTGTGATAGTACGGATAGCAATAACTCCACGCATAGTGTGACCCCCAGCCATAGTACAACGCAAAACTATAACTCGGCCAGACAGAGGTCCGGCATACATTGTGATAGTGGTCAACGTATACATGCTCGTGGTGTCCAATATCATCTACAACATGGTGTCGCTCACGGTACCTCGGTGTAGAATTCCTTTCTCTCCAGCGGTGCATTCGATTTTCGCCGGCCATTTTCCTTTCGCGCTGAAGTTCGGTAGTTCTGGGCTCGGCATAAACTCTTCTGTTTTCTCTTGTGGCGTACCGGCTCCCTTCTTTCGCCGACCTGACGTGCTGGCTCTTTTCACTTGTAGGTCGAGTGTGCAGACTCTTTTCACTTGACGGCCGAGTGTGTAGACTTTTTTCATTCGCCGGCCGGGTAAACATAGAAGGTCTGCTATTAGAACTTGTTCGGTTACCCGCCCCTGTCCTGCCGGTACCGACCCTCGGTTTACTACCACGAGTAACTGTCTCGGTGGCAGCATCAACAGACTTTTTGGTGCTGATAGAACTTCCGGTACGCGAGGTCTTGGTCCTGCTTGTACGGCTATTCGAATTCTTAGTTGACGGTTTTGATGTTACAGAGCCGGATTGTCTTTTACTGCTGATGGAAGTGCCGATTTCAGAAGTTTTGCTCCGGCTTATACGACTGTTCGAACTTTTGGTAGACGAACCTTTAGCGCTGATAGAACTGCCGACACGTGAAGTCTTGCTCCGGCTAATTTGGCTGCGTGCATTCGTAGTTGACGATTTTCCCGCGCTTGAACGCCAAGACGCTAAACTCTTGGCGCTGAAAGAACTACCGACGCGAGAAGTTTTACTCTGGCTTATACGGCTACTCGAACTTGTCGTGGACGGCCTTTTAGCACTGATAGAACCACCGATGCGTGAGGTCTTGCTCCGGCTAATCTGGCTCCGTGCATTCGTAGTGGGCGATTTTCCTGCGCTTGAACGCGAAGACGCTAAACCCTTGGCGCTGAAAGAGCTGCCGACGCGAGAGGTTTTACTCTGGCTTATACGACTGCTCGAACTTGTCGTGGACGGCCTTTTAGCCCTGATTGTACTACCGATACGTGAGGTCTTGCTCCGGCTAATTTGGCTACGCGTACTCGTAGTTGGCGATTTCCCTGCGCTTGAACGCGAAGAAGCTAAACCCTTGGCACTGAAGGAGCTGCCCGTGGATTTACGAGCACTGGAGGAACTTGAGGGCCTCGAAGTGCTCACCCTGGAACTCGAAGACCTGTAGGAACTTGAGGGCCGTGAACTGCTAATCCTGGAGCTGCTCCTCGTTGAAGGCCTTGAACTGCTCACCCTGGAGCTGCTTCTGGTTGAAGGTCGTGAACTACTCACCCTGGAGCTACTCCTCGTTGAAGGCCGTGAACTGCTCACCCTGGAGCTACTCCTTGTTGAAGGCCTTGAACTGCTCACCCTGGAACTCGATGATCGAGAGGAACTTGAAGACCTTGAGGGAGCGGAACTCCTTGAGACAGACCGGCTGCCGCCACTCGATTTACTCGATTTCTTCGCTGTAACAGGCCCGGCAAGTAACATTAAGGCCAAGGTTACTGTCAGCAGAATCAGCCAAACATTTTTTGAGTGTTTTAGAGTGTACATGGCTTTTCTCCTTTCTTCATTAGCTTATTTTTACCTAATTCTTATAAGAACCAAATCTACTTATATCTTTTTGCATCATTATAAAACCTAAAAACTTGTCAAAAAACGCTGTTTCAGGGGCTTTTTAATGTAATTTATGCCCCTGTTTCATTCATTAAAGGCACCTAAAATATGTCCGGTAACACTAATTCTACGTCAAAATCACCCTTTTTTCTGCATTTTATGGGAGCTTTTTGGGCCTTTTTAGGATGGGTGAGAACAAACACCATATAAAAGGGACGAGAACACAGAATTAAGAGGCGGCAAGTAAGATAAATCGGGGAGACAGGATTTGAACCTGCGACCTCTGCGTCCCGAACGCAGCGCTCTGGCCAAACTGAGCTACTCCCCGGTAAATCAGAATCCGAAATATAACACCTTGGCCTGTGAAATGCAAGTTACAATAAATTTACGGGATCAATATCTATAGAAACCCTGACCGTCGGCCGAACAGGCCCCGCCGCCCGCAAACTCGTAAATAATCGCTGTATGGTTTTCGCTTGTGGAGCCTGGATAATTATCTGCATCCTGTGAAACCGCTGCACTCGACTTATCACGGCCGGCATTGGTCCCCGAATAACAATCTTAAGGCCTTCCCGCGCGACGGTGTGGTCTATTCTTTCCCGCATCACCCGGCAGGCGGTATCAAGTTTTTCAAAACTCATATCCCGCATCACTATAACCGCCAGCCGCCAAAATGGGGGCAAATTACAGGCCTTGCGATGCTTTAATTCTTCCCTGACAAAACCTTCAAAATCTCCAGCGAGGGCAAACTTTATGGCCGGCTGGTCAGGAAGAAAAGTCTGAACGAAAACCGTGCCCTTTTTCACAGAGCGCCCTGTCCGGCCGGCAACCTGAGAGATCAATTGAAATGTTCGCTCGTTCGCCCTAAAGTCCGGCAGATAAAGCGAAGTATCGGCACTAATAATTCCCACTAATGTTACGTTTGGAAAATGCAGGCCTTTTGCCAACATTTGTGTCCCGGCTAATATGTCAATATGACCTTCACTGAAATCTTTTAGCAAACGGTAATAGCTTCTGCTTGCCATGGAATCGCTATCAATCCTTGATGTTCGAGCCCGGGGAAATTTGTTAGCCAACTCTTCTTCGAGCCGTTGCGAGCCGAGCCCGATCATGGCCATCCCTTTTCCACACAGCGGACATTTTTCAGGCACAAGAGTTTGCGCCAGACAATAATGACACATCGCATAACCATAATCCATGTGTTTTCCTGTAACCGTCTGCATCCGGCCGCTGCGGTGTTTTTTTGATTTGTGAAAAGTCAGCGTTACATCGCAATTGCGGCAGTTCAGGGTATGTTTACAGGATGGACAGAAGACAAAATTACTGTAACCACGCCTGTTCAAAAGCAGAATTGCCTGCTCATTTTTCATCAGAACCTTTTTCAGACGCTCAGCCAACGGCTCACTCACTAAATTTATGCCATAACCGGTGGAATGCTCCTGACGCAAATCGACGAGTTTCATTTCGGGCATAGGCAGGTCCATTACCCTTTTCGGCAGACGGGCCAGACTAAAATGCTTTCTGCCTCTGCAATTATACAGCGTCTCCAGTGACGGCGTGGCACTGCCCAAAACACAATGAGCATCGGCCAATTGCGCCCGTTTGATCGCCACGTCCCTGCCGTTATACCGAGGCGCCGTATCCTGCTTGTAGCCCGGTTCATGTTCTTCGTCAACAACGACGAGACCGAGCCGGGACAACGGGGCAAAAACCGCCGAGCGGGCACCGATAACCACATCTGCCTCTCCGGCTTTTATTTTCTGCCACTGAACATTTCGCTGGGCCGAGGTCAATCCCGAATGCATAACAGCTATTTTTTCAAACCTTGAACTGAACCGCTGGACCGTTTGAGCGGTCAGAGCGATTTCAGGCAGCAAAACGATAGCAGTTTTGCCCTTTTGTAAAACCGACTCCACAGTCCTTATATAAATCTCGGTTTTGCCGCTATCGGTGACACCATGCAAAAGGCTGACGCTGAATCTGCCTGAATCCATCTGAGAATTTATAGAGGCCAGTGCCTTACGCTGGTCATCGTTGAGTACCACCTCATCCGCTTGTATTGACATCCCCTTCGGAATAGCAGGTAACGCCTTTAATATTGTCTTGTGAGCTATTTTGACAATCTGTTTTTCAGCTAATGACTTGACAGGCCCGATTTTGCAATTGATTTCCTCTAAAATCTTCCGCACCTCTAAAGCTGTTTCCGCGTTTGAAGCTTCGTTGGCCTGGAGGAGTTTGACAATTTGTTTTTGCTTCTTACCCCTCAACTGCTTAACGGTTTCGTCAATGTCATCGGAGTCGATTGCCAGGTAAGCACACTTTTCCGTTCTGGCACCAATTCCTTTTTTCACCGCTCCCGGCACCATCGCCGCCAAAACCTGGCCCAGCGGGCAAACATAATAACTGCTAATCCACCGGGCCAGTTCCATAAGCTGGGCATCCACCAACGGTTCTTTATCAATTACCCTGGCGACTTTTTTTAGCTTTCGCCCCCTGCCTCGCGCAACGAAGGACTGCTCTGGTGAGACATCGGCTTCGACACAGAAACCGACTTCAGGTTTGTTCTTCCTGCCGAACGGCGCTTCTATTCTCTGGCCCGCTTCTATTGGCCAGAACACATCCGGGACAAGATAATCAAACTCGGTGTCCGCAGCCGATCCAAACGCCACTCGGATAATATGATTACAACCGGCAACGTCGTCTTCCAATGCGAATAAACTGTCGGTTTGGTATTTACTCATTTGTTAGTCACTGGCAGCGTAAATTCCCTCCTTGCGCCGCTTCTCAGAAGTTTCATTTATGAAAGTATCCTCGCAAATATCCAGTTTAAGTTTTGCTATCAAGCCCTTGAGATAATCGAGATGTGGGCATGGAGAAGAATGATAATTATCTTTGGTCATACATGAAGATAAATGCACTACTATGCGATCTTTTCCGATCCCCTCCTGCTTTTTGATTCGGCGGACCAAATTTCCCAATTTGCGGTGTATCGCCATGCCGCAACAGCCGCTACAGCTCATATACAACGAGCGGTAAACTTTATCCTTAGGATATGCCGAAAAACCACCGATACGCTCATTGAGCGCCCTTTCACAGTTATAACCACTGCAGCGCTCCTTCACAATATCACACTGCACTATGACCACGTAATCCTTTTCATTCACATCTACCATTCTAATACCCTTCCATTATTCCTTTGTCGTACCATGCCCATAATATCACCCCGGCACTCCGGCCGGGCTTGCTTTGCTACAAACCACCTGTCGATCTCATACTCTTATCCGTCGGTCGTAGGTCACCTGTGATTGTCGCCGCTTAAGAGATTTTTGTCAAGATTTCAACAGGAACCGCTGAACCTAATACCAAACCCCATCCTGCTATAGACTCGCTTGTAATACTAAAATTTTACTTTAAAACAGGCCGTAAAGATTTTATAATACCGACATATTAGCTTTTGTTGCTTGTAAAAACCATCGAAAGGATATCTGACATAAACAACAAGTTATCTATCGCGTTAGTCCTTTTAATTCCCTTTATTATCCTGGCTGCTACGGGCTGCTACAAACCCGTGGACCATCCGGTTATAGTAAAGGTCCTGCCGCCACCGATACCTGAGCAACAAACCCAACGCTTGATTGGCGGTAAATCCATAGAAAATCGGCCCATAGTACACACCGTTCTCGGAAAGGGCTCCGACGTTACTTTCGTCCTGGCGGCGATACACGGCAACGAAAAAGCCGGGATACAATTAGTCCGCCGACTGGAAAAATATCTTCAACAGAATCCGAAAATGTTAGAGAAACGAAGGGTAGTGCTTTTACCCGCTGCCAATCCGGACGGTGTAGCCAACAACAGTCGTTACAACGCTCGCGGCATCGACCTGAACCGCAACTTCCCGGCACACAATCGTATCAACAGCAACCGTTTCGGCCGCACCGCGCTTTCCGAACCTGAAACACGCTTTATCTTTGAGCTTATTCGTAAATACAACCCTGACCGCATTGTCAGCATTCACCAACCGCTGGCCTGTATCGACTACGATGGACCCAGCCGGGCGCTGGCATACCGCATGGCTCAATATTGCAACCTGCCATTGAAAAAGATTGGCGCAAAGCCCGGATCACTTGGTTCCCACGCAGGAGTGATGCTCAGCATACCTGTCATAAGCCTTGAACTGCCAAGAAGCGCCGATAGGTTCGAATCAGAACGACTGTGGCAGCAATACGGCCCCGCTCTCGTCGCCGCGGTCGCCTATCCATACAGGGCTAAATGAAAATATAAACATTCTCAATCGCTAAGCTTAAAGTGCTCCGTCGCTATTTTGTTTATATAATCACCGATGGCCAGAGAAGCGGTTGCCGCCGGTGACGGGGCATTCAAAACATGAATTGAGCCTTTTCGTTTTTCTATCCAGAAATCATCAATCGGCTCGCCGTCCAATCCTACTGCCTGAGCACGAACACCGGCTTTGCAGGGCTTTATATCGTCAGCCACAAGCGATGGAATAAGCCTTTGTAAGCTCCTAAGGAATAGTTTCCTGGAAAAGGCCCGTGCGTATTCACCAAGTCCATATTTGAAGTGTTTGAGAAACATTTTCCACGTACCCACGTAAGAAAGCGCACCCCAGGAATCTTTCAAACTAAAATCGAGTTTACCGTAACCTTCCCTCTTGAACGAAAATACTGCATTTGGGCCGCATTCGACAGAACCATCAATCATGCGGGTAAAATGCACTCCGAGAAAGGGAAGTTTTGGATCAGGAACAGGATATATCAGGTTTTTAACCTTATCCTTCGCCTGCTCTGTTAACTCATAATAATCCCCGCGAAAAGGAACAATCCTCATCTTTGCATCAATCCCGCACATCTTCGCCACCCTGTCGCAGTGAAGCCCCGCACAATTAATAATATACCTCGCGGCCAGAGTCCCCTGATTTGTTACAACATTTGTAAAATAATCATGTGTGTCGCAAACCAATACCTCATGCGAATCCAGAATTTGATTCTTGCCTTTTGCTACTATCAGTTTGGCTAATTTATTTGCCACTTCTGTAAAATCGATAATCCCGGTACAGGATACCCGAATACCCGCTATGCCCTGACAGGACGGCTCAATTGTTTTGATTTCGTCAGGCCCGATTTTTTCAATACCTTCTATTTCATTTTCAAGGCCGTTATTGTAAACCAGTTCAAGATTTGCCAGCTCTTTTTCACGCGTTGCAACGATTATTTTCCCACAAATCTCATACTTAATTCGATGCTCCCTGGCAAAAGCCACAAGCTCTTTCCGTCCCCTGGCACAGGTTTTTGCCTTATTCGAGCCCGGCGTATAGTACAGACCGGAGTGAATAACACCCGAATTATGACCGGTCTGATGAGTGGCCAACTGCTGCTCTTTTTCCAGTACGGCTATTGAAACCCCGGGATGATTGCGGGCAATCTTGTAAGCCGAAGCCAGACCCACTATCCCTCCACCTATCACTACAATATCAAAGTCAACATTATGTTTCATCATATCAAGTCACTTAATGCAACATCATACTTACCAACCATACAATATCCAACATACCCAGCCCCGTCAATCCAGAACCTTACCTCTATCGAGTTTGGAAAATCTGTGAACCTTTAGGAATAAAGATTTTCGAATGGACAAAAAAGAAGATCAAATACTAAGATGATTGCGTAACAGTCTCACTTGCTAAAGCCCCGGTCCCTTTATATATCAGGAACAACCTCCGGGTAAACCTGGCCGGCCGGGCTTATTTTGAAGACATAAATTAGCCCCTTCCTCAGCTTTGAATAAACAGCATTACCGTATATCGCCTCGATGTCGTGCTCTTTCAATTTGTCCGGGTCATTCGCCAAATCCCAGATATTGGTCCAGAAAAGCTGCTTTTGCTTGATGGGCAATAATTTCAGCAAGTCGCTGTATCTTTGCGGCTCCGCCCCCGGCTCCTCTATCGCAAAGCCCTGCTCCGGTGCTATTTTATCACTGTACACCCTTCTCCACAAATATAGCGCCTTCGTCTCGCCGTCCATAACCATCTTGTCGCCGAATTTAACTATCAAAGCTTCAAAATAAACAATATCTCCCTCGATTGTATATTCCTTCTCCAAAACCGTCTTCAGCTTATCGTCTCTGGCGGTCTCAATGAATTTTAAAGTTGTAAGTATCTTCCCTCCGTTTGGCTCCTGAGCGGTCACTTTTGCGTAACCTATCTGGTCCTCATAAGTAAGGTTAGTTATGGCCTCCTTAAGATGCTTATTCTCGGTTAATAGCTCGTGGATAGTTATTGCTCTGTAGTAAAATCCACGTCCGAGATACGCTAAACCAATAAGGCATATCACCGCCAAGATATAAAATGTAAATCCGGTTCTTCCTTTATCAGCCATTTATATGCTTCTTTCCATTAATTACCGCCTATACGGTGAAAATTGGGCCTCTGAATCTATCATCGGCTACAACAGGTTAATACCTAAACTTTAACTTCTCAGGCAAAGCTCTATGATAAAAAGGCCGAAGACGCTAAAAAAGTTTCATCTGCGCCTTCGGCCTTAAATTTTTCATCCTATCGCAATTATCCCGGCAGTTATTCCTGTTCCATATATGGATAACGGAAGTTTCTCGGCGGCAGGAATGTTTCCTTAATTGCACGCGGCGAAACCCATCGCTGCAGGTTCAGCCAGCTACCGGCCTTGTCGTTCGTTCCCGACGCCCGCGAACCGCCGAATGGCTGCTGGGCCACCACCGCGCCTGTGGGCTTGTCGTTGACATAGAAATTACCCGCCGCATAGCGCAGCTTATCCATCGCCTTGACGATGGCACTGCGGTCGATAGCAAAGATTGCCCCTGTTAGTGCATAAGGAGATGTCTGATCGCACAATTCCAGTGTCTCCTCGTATTCGCCCTCAGGGTAGACATATATGGTCAGCAAAGGCCCGAAAATCTCTTCGGCCATCAGCTTGGATTTCGGATCCTTGCTTAGCACAACGGTTGGCTCAATATAGTATCCCGTCGATTTGTCGCATTTGCCGCCGACGATAATTTCCATATCGGGCGAATCCTTGGCGTACTCAATATAACCACTGATAGTATCAAATGCCTTTTCGTCGATAACCGCACCCATAAAGTTCGTAAAGTCCGTAACATCGCCCATCTTAACATCCTTGATCTCGGCCAGCATATGCTCTTTGACCTGCGGCCAAATCGAATCGGGAATATACGCCCGCGAAGCAGCCGAGCACTTTTGGCCCTGATATTCGAATGCACCTCGCACTAAAGCCACAACAAGAGCCTCGACATCGGTACTTACATGAGCGAATATGAAGTCCTTACCACCTGTCTCGCCGACAATTCGTGGATAAGATATATACTTGCGAACGTCTGTGCCTATTACCTTCCAGATTGTCGAAAAAACGTATGTGCTACCGGTAAAATGAATGCCACCGAGCCTGTTATCGTTTAGTGCGGGCGGACCGACAACCGGACCAGGACCGGGAACCATATTGATAACACCGGGCGGCATCCCCGCTTCTTCGAGGATTTTCATGATAAAGTAAGCCGGCAATACCGCCGCCGAGGCCGGTTTCCACACTACCGTGTTTCCCATCAGAGCCGGCGCCGTCGGAAGGTTGCCTGCTATTGACGTGAAGTTGAAAGGCGTTAAAGCCAGAACAAAACCATCCAGTGGACGATGCTCCATATAATTCAACACGCCCGGCGTTGACATCGGCTGGTCACCGTATACCTCCTCCATAAAATGTGGGTTGAAACGCCAGAAATCTATCAGCTCACACGCAGAGTCGATTTCCGCCTGGTGCGGTGTTTTGCTCATGTTCAGCATCGTGGCCGCATTGAGCGTCTGACGGTACTTACCTGCCAGCAAATCCGCTGCCTTTAGAAGGATTACCGCTCTGGACTCCCAGGGCATATCGCCCCACTGCCGCTTGGCCTTCTCTGCCGCATCAACCGCCTTTACAACAAATTCCGCGTCAGCCTGATGATATTGGCCCAGCACATGATGATGGTCATGGGGACAGTGGATATCTGCGAGTTTGTCGCCACGTATTTCCTCACCACCGATTACCATAGGCACCTCTACCTGCCCGCCGAGCATCTCCTTCAACTTGGCCGACAATTCAGCACGTTCGCCGCTCCCTGGTCTATACCCCAAACACGGTTCATTAACCGGCCGGGGAATGTGAAAAATACCATTAAACATTTGTATCTCCTTATAATTAACAAATTTTACGAATGAGAGAGGAAGTTATTATCCTTCATTGTTGTCATAAAGTCAACAATATCGAAATAACATAACTTTAAGCACCAACGCAGGAATTCTACAACCAGGTCCTAAACTCATACCTCGCAGCTAAAAACCTTAAAAAACAAAGTCCGATAGGAGAGTGAAATTATTGACATACTGTTAAACTGCCCTTATAATCTCGCCGTTAAGTATTTAGGGAGAGAAATCATGGTGCCAATAATATATGCCTGATTCGAACAAAAACACACAGTTAAAATACGGTAATCAAAACTCACCTGAGTCATTACCTGCATCTGCCACGTTACTACGTTATCGAAGGCCGCTGATAATTTTAGCTCATATCATAATTTTTGCTACCTCGTTATTTGCTTCCTTTTTAGTGGTAAACAATATGCAGTTGAGAATCAGCTGGATTAGAAACCAGTACCCTTCTTTACTATTGTTCTTCCTCATAATTAAGCTGCTGATATTCGGCCTGTTTAAGCAATATCGTGGCTGGTGGCGTTATGTCGGCATACAAGACCTGACCGGTATTATGAGGTCTTCACTCGTAAGTACATTCATTATAGTAACCTTATGGTTCATATTAGGCCAAATTGATTCTGTTAGTAAACATTTACCGGCAGGCCTGGAAACTCCGGCCGAAGGCATATGTATGGCCGACATGTTTGCCACGATTATGTTTTTGGCGCTGCTGAGAATGGTAATCCGATTATACTTTGAGGCTTTCCGTCCCGGTGAAGCCGACCGATTAAAGCGACTTCTTATAGTCGGAGCAGGCAATGCCGGTGAAGCTCTCTTTCGCGAAATTCAACGTATGCAAATCGCCCAATATGACGTGATTGGCTTTATCGACGATGATCCTATCAAGCAAGGAACTAACATCCATGGTATCCCGGTACGTGGGACGGTAGAGCAATTGCCCAAAATCTGTGAAGACCAAAATATCGAAGAAATTGCCATAGCAATGCCCGAAGCTACACACCACCAGCGGAGACGCGTTGTTCAGATATTCGACAAAGGTACCAAGATTCGTTTTCGGACTGTACCATCTCTTACGGACATTGCCTCCGGCAAACTAAATGTTTCTCAGATTCGAGCTGTTAGTATTAACGATTTACTCGGCCGGGAAGCTGTCGAGCTTGATTTGGATTTAATAGAAGCCTTTCTCAAAGATAAAACGATTCTCGTCACAGGAGCCGGCGGCTCCATTGGTTCGGAAATGTGCAGACAGGTATGTAATTTTAGCCCGAAGCTGCTTTTGCTCATTGAGCAGGCTGAAAATCCCCTGTTTTACATGGAGCAGGAATTACATAAGCAATTACCGGATATTTCAATAAAAGCTGTCGTTTGCAATATTACCGACAAAATGCGTGTGGAGGAAATCTTTGAAACTTACAAACCGCAAGTCGTCATTCACGCCGCCGCTCACAAGCACGTGCCCCTGATGGAGCTTAATCCCGGAGAAGCCATCAAAAACAATATTATAGGCACGATAACCGTCGCGGAGGCCGCAAATAAATACGGCGCTACCAACTTTGTAATGATTAGCACGGATAAGGCCGTGAATCCAACCAGCATAATGGGCTCGTCCAAGCGAATCGCAGAAATGTATATTCAAGATCTGAGCAGAACCAGCAAAACACATTTCGTGACTGTGCGGTTCGGCAATGTGCTCGGCTCGGACGGCTCGGTTGTGCCCATCTTCAAAAAGCAAATAGCTGAGGGCGGCCCGGTAACCATTACCCATCCCAAAATGAAACGGTATTTTATGACCATACCGGAAGCAAGCCAACTCGTGCTGCAGGCGGCAACAATGGGAAAAGGCGGAGAAATCTTCGTCCTCGATATGGGTGAGCCGGTGAAAATTGAGGACCTTGCCAGAGATCTTATTACCCTGAGCGGTTTCAAGCCGGGAGAAGATATTGAAATAACCTACACAAATCCCAGGCCCGGCGAGAAGCTTTTCGAAGAACTCTCGATAGAAGGCGAAGACATGCAGCGCACAAGGCATCCGAAAATCAGTATATGGAAAAATATCCCGATGGACAGGGATAAACTTCGCGCAGGCATAACCGAGCTGGCTACTATGGCACAGACTCAAAACTACGACGAAATAGTTGGCAAGATCAAAGAGCTTGTGCCGGAATATATCGGGGACAACAATTCCACTTAGCCGGGGCAATGGCGAATCTGTGAACGCCTCGATTGATGATTGATTCTTCATTCTCCCACCATCTCCATCCTTCGAAACTGGCATAAATTGGGTTTGTTTGGGTTTGAATTGGGTTTGAATTGGGTTCGTATTGGGTTTGTATTGGCTTTGTATTGGGTTTGTTTGGCTTTGTTTTTTCCTAATTGACCAAGTGTCCAATTGAACGTATCCCCATGTTAATACTTTATTTACGTTAAACTTGACTTTTCGGAATTTGGCTTTGTTTTGCAT
>JABAHS010098592.1_pt1 | contig 22861 bp, 21 predicted proteins | sample 7062111 | NCBI WGS metagenome assembly JABAHS01 (sample SAMN14534600, study PRJNA622989) | marine sediment metagenome | biome: marine biome [ENVO:00000428]; feature: marine pelagic biome [ENVO:01000023]; material: deep marine sediment [ENVO:00002113]; isolation source: pool of 4 deep marine... | reverse complement strand
CTCTTTTAGCTCGACAATCAGTACCTAAAATAGATTTTGACCAGCTTTTTCAGTACCGATTACTTAGCAAAAAACTTGTGTACTGTAACCGTTTTGTACTTGTCACCAAGTTTTAGTACAACAGAGGGGAAGTCCGGTTTGTTTGGAGAATCAGGGAAGTGTTGAGTCTCCAGGCAGAAACCATAGTGTTTTTTGTATACCTTGCCGGCTTTACCTGTTATGGAGCCATCGAGGAAATTTCCTGTATAGAACTGAACCCCCGGCTCGATTGTATATATTTCCATAATTCGCCCGCTGGTGTGTTCATAGACTCTCGCGCACAAAGGAATCTTTTGTTCACCTGCATTCAGGACGTAGTTATGGTCGTAGCCGCCCTCGACCTGAGCTATTCGAGAGCCGATTATCATTGGCTTTGTAAAATCCATGGGTGAGTCTTTGACGCTTTTTATTTCACCGGTCGGTATAAGGCCTTCATCTACGGGTGTGTACTTGTCGGCGTTTAGCATGAGCTCATGGCCGAGGATATCTCCGTTGCCCTGCCCAGCCAGATTCCAGTAAGTGTGGTTGGTCAGGTTTATTATGGTGTTCTTGTCCGTTTGGGCCTCATAATCGATTTTCAGTTCATCGTCTTTTGTCAAAGTGTATTTAACGGTGCACTTGAGGTTGCCGGGATATCCTTCTTCACCATCTTTGCTCGTATAGCTCAACTTTACGTATGCCTGATTTCTTTCGGCTTTAGCGTCTTCGGCGGTCCATACAACTTTGTCGAAACCCCTGATTCCACCGTGCAGATGGTTTGGTCCGTTATTGGCGGCCAGTTTGTGCTCTATACCATCGAGTTTGAACTTAGCGCCGCCAATTCTGTTAGCGTATCTGCCGACAGTTGCCCCGAAGTAGGGGTGGCCTTTGATATATCCTTCGAGGGTTTCGAAGCCGAGGGTAATATCGTCCAACTTGCCGTTTTTATCCGGCACCTCTAATGAAACCAAAATCGCTCCGTAGGTGGTAATCCTGGCTTTAAGCCCATTTGCTTTTGTGAGTGTGTACAAATCAACTTCCTGCCCGTCGGGCGTTTTTCCAAATGATTCAATGTCGACGCTCATTAGTCTTCGCTCCCTGGTTTTATTTTCTTGTGAGATTTGTGTTTCACAGCCGAATGCAGTTAATGCTATTACCGCCAAAAGGAAACCGGCCCAGACTCTTCTTCCCATTTTTTCATCTCCTTATTTATGAAATATTGATGCCTTAACACTCCACAGGCGCGCTCGGAGTATAACAGAGGGGAAGTGAAATATCAAAAAATATTTAGTATCGCCTCAAATCATTGCTGAGTCTTCGGTGCCGTCTATTTAGTGGCGCAATCGTGATTTAATGGGAGCGAGGGACCTGTCCCTCTCACGAACATTTATATTTAGCCGGACACGTTTGATATTAATTCATTGGCAGTGCAGGAGACCAATCGGTTGTGTTATTGTGGATATCACGTGCCCTGACGCGAAAAGAGTAGTTATGTCCACTGTATGTACTTACCAGTACGGTGTATGAGGGGCTGCTCTGCCAGCCACTGTTGAAACCGCTCTCATCAATACATTGAAATTCATACTGTATGCCGCCGCTTGGGTCCATGGCTGTTTGTGCCGTCATCGTTGCACAGTAGCCGCCGGGGCATTGAATTTCTTCAGGTTGACCGCCCGGAGCCCATTGCATCGGATTGGGTTCCGGCGGCGTTGTGTCGGGTGGCGGTTCGAAACCGATGTCTACGAGCCAGTTGTTGGCAAGTTTTGCCAGATCAAAGAAGTCCACATCGTCATCAAGGTCTAAATCACCTGATAATACCGTTCTTACGGAAAGAACCATCGAAAACGTGCTATATATCGACCCGCTCATGGCGCCCCATCCTTCGACAGCGGTAGCATTTTCTGCGAAAATACCAATTACATCCCCAATTTGAGCCGGGAAAGCATGTATACCGCTAAACCAATCGGTTGAACCACTATTTGTTATATTGACATCGGGAAATCTCAATACCTCGTTTTCCCTGTCCGGCTCTGCGGTTACAGGGGGAAGCTGGCCGCGTGTTATTGCTATGTGGTCCATAGTGCCGGGCCCTCCGGTTCGGAGGGAAGTGGTTCCATTATCAGTTGAGATGTTTGCAGTGTGATTATAATAGACCATTACATCATCACCGTTCTGCTCGTTTGCATCCGGCATAATTTTATAGAATATCCCTTTGGTTTGGACGTTTTCGGTTCTGGTGAAACCTTTTGCTCGTGCATAAGTCGTGGCGGTATCCGCCGCACCTTCGGCGATAGAAAATGATTGTATGCGAATAGAATTAGTGCTGGTGTCGCTGCGAATATCGTTAAGAACGTAAAAACGCGCTTGAGGAACATTGGTGGATAATCTACTAACAGTAGCAGAATTTGTGCCATACTGTGTCTGATCCCAGGGGCCATCGAAGAAAGGATTGTCCCACGCGTAAACATCGTAATAGGCACGAAATCCACCCGCATGGTATTCAAAGTGTACCCCGTGGGCGGTGCTGATAGTGCAGAGTAACATAACAATGGTCAAATATCGTTTCATTTTTCTTCTGTGTTTAAGTCTTTGTCAACCCGTGATTTATTTAGAGTATTATACCAAATCAGGGGGCTTTTGTCCAGTAGTTCGGCTTTTCAAATGGGTAAATTCCATTCATACAGGCATTAGTTGCGTGTAATCGGCGGTCAATCGTTGAATTACCGGAAGGAAATTGGTAGTATCGATAAAAAATTTTTGTTCATTCTGCGCGAAGATTATCGCGTAAGTAAAGAAATTTAGTCGTCGGGATTTTATGAAAGGCTGTGCAACAGGTGCATCAGTGTTTATGGGCGGCGGTTTAGCTGGAAAGTCCGCTTCGGCGGGGGAAAACAAAAGGTGTTTCAGAAGCGAACGAATGCCCCGTGGATATTAAAGTGGCAGTATGAATGAGGCTGAAAGGCTTGACATTTGACTTTGGGCGGTTATAATGTGTGCCGCGATTGGTAATTCTTTTGGAGAGATATTTAAGGACGGTATACCGGGCAGGGAAGCCCCCCTTTTTTTTTTTAATAGAAAAACTGAATTTGCTTCCTCGGTGAAGTGGGGCATGTGATATAATACTAAAAGGCCCTGCCAAGTAGCAGGGCCTTTCGATTCTTTCAAGCCTTATCGTTTTGTTAGACCGGTGTTACGTTGGTCGCACATGGCCCTTTTTTGCCTTGTCCTACCTCGAATTCGACCTTCTGGCCTTCATTGAGTGACGCATAGCCTGTGGTCTTAATTTCCGAGTGGTGGACAAAGAAGTCATCTCCGCCATCATCCGGGGTAATAAAACCAAACCCCTTACTTGAATTGAACCATTTTACTGTACCTGTACTCACAATGTTCTCCTTAGGCCCAAAGGGCCTGTAAATAAAGATTCCCTCATGATTTTTATTGAGGGGTATACTTCGAGGGATGCAAGAATACTCCTGAACAACATATTAAAATTATAGCGATAAATTTCCATATTGTCAATAACTTTATGTAATAACTCGACAAATAGCCGACAATTTTACTGCGTAATAAGCATTATTCTGTTGGCCCAAATTCCCCGCACCAGCTTTTTTCGTCAACATCAGGCCAATCCGTCCCGTTGTTATTATTTCTCCACACCGGTGGATATCTACGGCATTCACCATAGAAATTCGGCAAATCGATTGGTTGGAAAAATTTACAACCTTTGCATTTTTGGATTTGCTCATGAGTTTTCATGTATCACCTTGCTTTCTTTCAACAATATCTATACGACAGAGTTCCAACGAAAACGGTCTATATTCTGAGTGTGCCGCTATTTGTTTTGACAGAATGGCTAAAGTATTGCTATAAGTTCAATATCAAATTTCAAGTCTTTCCCGGCCAAAGGGTGGTTGGCGTCCATCGTAATACTATTCTCAGAGATATCCTTGATAGTAACTGAAAATGCGCGCCCATCCATGCTGGTAGCCTTTAATCGCTGACCGATTTCAGGTTCCATGTCTACCGGTAACACTTTTCGACTGACTGTGTGGACTAATTCCTTTTGGTAGGCGCCATAGCCCTGCTCGGCCGAGATTTCGACTGTTTTGGTTTCACCTGTTTCCATACCGATTATAGCCTCTTCCAAGGCTGGTATTGTCCTGCCCTGGCCTATTGTAAGTTGGATGGGATCACGGTCGACAGACGTGTCAAATACGCTATTGTCATTCAATCTGCCCGTATACTGGATTTTGACGGTATCACCGGATTTTGCCTGTGTCATCGGATTTCCTTTCGTTCTCTAATTATTGGAAATACAGAATTTGTTAGAGAATACTGTTACCTTTTCGCAAATAAAGAAGAACATATACGAGATTATGAGGATCTATCATTTTCAGCGAGGCTATCTTTCTCTGAGACTGTATTAATACCAGGTATTTGCTATCTGTTTCCGCGGCTGCTACGACCTCCTCGCCCACGATTTTCCTGTCTGCTTCTACCTTGACGCCCACTGCCGAAGCCTACGCGTCTGTGTGGGCCTCCACGACCTCCCCTTGAGCCTGCTTGTCTGCCTCTGTTGCGAACGACATTTGTCCGACCTTTCTCTACTTTAATAACCTGTCCATCCAATTCCTTTTCATTCATTTCGCGGATGGCGGTCTGTGCCTCCTCCTGAACCTCCATTCTCACAAAGCCAAATCCCCTTGATTCGCCGGTGGTTCCATCCCGTATGATACTCGCCGATTTGACCTGGCCGAAGGCGGCAAAAGCCCGATTCAAGGTATCCTCAGATGTTTCGCTTGCCAGATTACCCACATAGATATTCATTTCAATTTCCTTCTTAAACTTTTAAACTTAAAAATCCCGTTCCACAACTTCGGCTGATATTGGATCTTTGCACTGCTCGACTTTATATTCCTCAACCAGTTTATTAACAAGTAATCTGACGGGTACGATTTCATTACACCTCCAGGCATTTGAACCTGCGAAGGCAAAAGATTCGTCCAGGTTTCCCTCTGCCGCGTTTGCCAGAACTTCGGCTATACAGTACGGTGCTTTGTCGGGCTCACACGTCCTGAGACAGCGATATTTACATTTGAAGGGGATAACTCTGCCCTGTTTGATTTCCTTTACGAAGTTATTGGTGATGACTCTTCCCGGCAGGCCTACAGGACTTTTTATGATTGTTAAATCCTCGGCCCGGGCGTTGATATAAGCATATTTGAAGTTCTCGTGGACATCGCATTCATCTGTGCAGACAAAGCGCGTCGCCATTTGAACTCCGGAAGCCCCTAATCCGAGGAAATGAGCAATGTCCTTTCCATCGAAGATTCCCCCGGCAGCAATGACTGGGATTTTCGGATTAAACGTGTTGGCAATCTTCAGAACTCCCTGGAGTGTGTCTTCGAGGCTGGAAGTTGTATTGTCCAATACATTCTGATAATGATATCCCAAATGACCGCCTGCTTTTACGCCCTCAACAATGATTGCATCCGGTATTTTATCGAAATTAACCTTCCATCTTTTACAAAGAATTCTTAATGCCCTGGCTGAAGAAACAATCGGAATCAATTTGATATCATTTCCATTCAGGTATTTTGGCAGGCTTAAGGGCAGCCCCGCACCGGATATTATCATATCCACGTTTTCATCGACTGCGGTTCTGACAAGAGTATCATAATCTGAAAGGGCAACCATAATATTGACGCCGATTACTCCGCCGGTCATACTTTTTGCTTTTCGGATTTCATGTCTCAAAGCCTTGGAATTTATTTCACTGGTATCAGATTTTGGAAAGTTCTCGTACCTGCCTATGCCGGCACTTGCAATAACTCCTGCACATCCCTGGTTTGCGACTGCGGCGGCAAGATTCGCTCTTGATACTCTGACGCCCATCCCGCCTTGTATGATAGGCGGACTGATTTCCAGATTCCCTATTTCCAGGGTTGGCATACTATCTGCATACATAAGGCACCTTGTTTAACAAAGGTTGGCAGAGTAAGAGAAATGACGAGAATGATCTGTTCAGGAAATCCTGGGCGTTGGGTCTGCTATCTCAACGCTCTTTTAAGCAATCATTTCAATAAAATATTATTATACCATATCAATCATTATCGGCAATAAAAAAGAAATATTTTCATTTTTTGCTGAAATATATTCTGAGCAAGGGTGGTTTCGGTTGAATATCAGTATCAAAATCAACGGTTTTGGCCTTATAATACAGTTAGGTTGCTTTTTGCCTTTCAGATCTAACTTATCAAACAAATCTTGTAGGTTTAGCAGGAATGGCTATAATTTGGCTCGGGTCGGAATACAAAAGAAGACATTGTAGGCAATACGTTGTGATAGTAGTTGTAAGTAATTGATTATAAAGGATATATGTAAATGGCGCTATTGTTAGGATATGACGTTGGAAGTTCGTCGATAAAGGCGACTTTGATGGAAGCTGAGACCGGTGAGGTTTTGGCGACGGCGACTTCGCCGGATAAAGAGTTGGACATTATCGCGGAAAAGCTCGGTTGGGCTGAGCAGCAGCCGAGTGTCTGGTGGGAACATGTCTTAAAAGCTACGCAGAGTATAAGCGCACAGGTTCAAAAGAGCGCGAGTTACAGTATGGCTGATGTGGAGGCGATAGGTATTTCCTACCAGATGCACGGGCTGGTGGCCGTGGATAAAAATAAGGAAGTACTGAGACCTTCGATTATCTGGTGCGACAGCCGTGCTGTGCAAATTGGCGAAAAGGCGGCGGCGGAAATAGGGGAAGAAAAGTGCCTTAAAAGCCTGCTCAATCTGCCGGGTAATTTCACAGCTTCGAAACTAAAGTGGGTTATGGAAAATGAGCCGGGAGTATATTCGAAGATTTATAAAATGATGCTTCCAGGCGACTACATCGCAATGAGGATGACGGGCGAGATCAAGACAACACCTTCCGGTCTTTCCGAGGGGATAATGTGGGATTTTCAAAAGCACGGCCTTGCCGATTTGTTACTGGATTACTATGGGATAAACAGCGAGATGACTGCCCAAGTTGTGCCGACGTTTTCGGTTCAGGGAGAGCTGACTAAGGAAGCGGCAGAGGAATTAGGATTGAAGGCCGGGACGAAGATTTCATATCGAGCCGGTGATCAGCCGAATAATGCGTTGTCTCTGAATGTTTTGAATCCCGGCGAGATAGCTGCCACGGCGGGGACTTCCGGCGTGGTTTACGGTATCAGTGATAGCGGTGATTACGACAGCAAATCGCGGGTGAATACTTTTGTTCACGTCAACTACAGCGCTGAGCAGCCGAGGTACGGCGTGCTTTTGTGTCTTAACGGGACGGGGATATTGAACAGCTGGCTTAAACACAACGCGGCCGGCACAATCGACTACGACGAGATGAATGAATTGGCCGGGAAGGTTGAGGTTGGCTGCGATGGTCTTGTGGTTTTGCCTTACGGTAATGGGGCTGAAAGGACCTTGGAAAATAAAAATATCGGGGCATCCATCCACGGGCTGAACTTCAATACGCATAGCAGGGCACACCTTCTCAGGGCGGCACAGGAAGGTATTGTCTTTGCGTTGAATTACGGTCTTGGGATCATGCGTCAGGCGGGTGTTCAGGCGCAGAAGGTCCGGGCCGGCCATGCGAACATGTTCCTTAGTCCGTTGTTCGGCGAGGCCTTTGCGACGGTTACACAGTCGGTTGTGGAATTATATAATACCGACGGCTCACAAGGTGCGGCCAGGGGAGCCGGTATCGGGGCAGGTATCTATAAAGGTGCGGAGGACGCCTTTGCGGGTCTGAAACCCGTTAAGACGATAGAGCCAAATGAAAAGCTGGCTTCTGTCTATGAAAAAGCATATGATAGATGGGAGAATGTTTTGAAACAACAATTAGAGGCATGACTCGTAGTACGAGCAGTTCGACATGATAGTCGGTTAGAAAGGAGTTGTTAAATGGCAGCGGCAAAATCTTTACACAGTATATGCAGATGGACATTTAATCCGGGCAAGGGCGGATTTGTGCCCGGTGATATGCGGCCTGAATGGGGAGGAGCTTTCGGGACGCCGGAGATGATTAAGCTGGTAAAAGACAAGGTTTCTCCGCGGCTGCCTGACAACGTCGAGCTTGGTATCGAGATGCATTACGATGCCGAGGTGGATGATAACAACGCTGCGGCAGTGGCTGATGCGCTGGTGGATTGCGGCTTATACCTAGCGATGATAACGCCGGGGGCACACTGTCACTTTGGGTACGGTGGGGTTGCGTCTCTTGATGCGGCAGAGAGGAAAGCAGCCGAGGAATTAGGGACGAGGACGGTCGACCTGGCGTACGGGACTTTGAAGAAGGCATGGCACCCGGACGAGAGCAAAGCGCCGGCCTTTATTATCTGGAACGGCTCGTTCGGTTATGACATTGCGACCGTCGGGATATGGCAGATGTATCAGAACCTCAAGGAAAGCATCGCAGGTTTATGTAAATATGAGCAGGAGAAGGGAGGGAGCCTGTATATAGGTTTTGAGCCGAAGCCGAACGAGGGGCATCCGGCCATGTTGATTCCGACCGTGGCGAGCGCGATAGTTTTCTGGAGGAAAATCGAGGAGGAATTTGGGATATCGAGAGATAAGAAGGGTGTAAATAAAGAGTTCGGGCATTCGGAAATGATAGGCCTTGACCACGTTGCAGATACGGTTGAGGAACTGGACAACGATGCGATGGTGCACATGCATCTGAACAGCCAGGGATATAACGACGGTATTATTCTCGGCGGGCCGGGCAAGTACGATATAGACCACGGGGCGAGGGTCAATGGTATGAATGTTGCTATTGCGGGTTTAATCCAGCAGGCCGGCTTTAGCCGTTGGAAAGGCCACGATATGCAGACGCGGGCATACGACAATGCCGAGCAGGGAATCGATAGAGTTGTAAGGAGCGTGCTTAGCTGGGAGGCTTGCGAACAAGCTGCGCGAGAACTGGATACCACCGCGTTGATGAGCGTTCTTGGTAAGCGGGAAACCGCCAGGGCCGAAGATATGATGAGGGATGCGGTTGTCAGAGCTCAGAAGTATTTCAATGAGATGTATCAATAAGGGGTATTAGATAATCAGCATAGCATCGCCGTAGGAATAAAAGCGGTATCGCTGCTCGATGGCGTGTCTGTAAGCGGCGAGGATATTTTCGAGGCCTGCGAAGGCGGCAACCAGCGCAAGAAGCGATGATTTGGGCAGGTGAAAGTTTGTTACCATCGCGTCGACCATCTCGAATTTATAGCCGGGCTTTATGAACAGCCTCGTTTCGCCGCTTGTGGCCCGGATTCGTGAGTCAGTTGCCACCGTTTCAAGGACTCGTGTGGAGGTTGTACCGACGGCTATTATTCGATCCCCCTTTTCTTTTGCCGCATTTATTATGCGGGTATTTTCTTCGTCAATTCCGAATTGTTCCTGATGCATTTTGTGGTCTTCGAGATTTTCCGTGGTTATCGGCTTGAACGTCCCTGCTCCCACGTGCAGTGTTATATAAGCGAGGCGAATGCCGGCCTGTTGTAATTGCTCGATTAGCGGTTTTGTAAAGTGCAATCCGGCTGTCGGTGCTGCTACGGCCCCGGGGATTTTTGCATAGACCGTTTGATATCGCTTTTTGTCGACTTCCGCCGTCGGCAAATCATCGTCACGTTTTATATACGGGGGCAAGGGGGGAAAGCCAATATTATCAAGGATGGTTTCGGTGTCTGCATCTGTTTCTATCTTCAGTCTGCATGTGCCGTCAGTGGTTTTTTCGAGTACTGCCGCCTTGCAGTAATCGTTCTTTGTCTTGTCTTTTAGATAGAAAAAATCGCCGGCTTTTACTTTACGGGATGTTTTTAACATAACCTGCCAGGTGCCTGTTTCGATTTCGGTTAGAAATAATCCCTCGAGCTTGCCTCCCGTGGGGCGCCTGCCAAAAAAGCGTGCCTGTAAAACTTTTGTGTCGTTTATGACAAGGCAGTCGCCGGGTGACAGGAAATCACCGATCCGATCAAATCGACTGTCCATAGTATCGCCGTTTATACGCCTGAAAACCAACAGTCGCGAGCTGCTTCGAGTATCACCGGGCTGTTGGGCAATTAACTCGGGCGGCAGGTGATATTGGAGCATATCTGTCTTCATAACGGCAACGTTATCAGACGTATGGCTAAATGGCAAAAAAATTTTAGGCCAATAAAAAGCCGATTCTGATGTATAAACAGCGATGGCGGTCCGCTGAAAAGATTCCGGTAAAAGTGGGCCAATTCCGCAGACGATGTTAGTAAGGCAAACGCAACTTACGACAAGGAACTTTTTGCTGCAATTCGTTTATTTGGAAGTCAATAGTTTTTCGACGGTGAGGGTTATGGCATCGAAAACAAATTTTGAGCAAACAGCGACTTCGATTGCGGCCCTGGACAGGGGCGAACTTAAGAGACGAATCAAAAACTTCAAGGGCCGGTTTAAGCTGGATTTTAACGAAGATTACCTTAACAGTCTCAGTGTAGACAGGTTAAGGCACATCCTTTTGGCCGCCTTAATCAACGCAAAGCCTCACAATTAAAAAGCTTTACGGGACAGGCTTTTAGTTTGCGAGTTTGGATACTTCCCGCCTGATTTGTAAAGAGATTTGATCAGGAGTCCTTGCCGCTTGTGAAAAATCAATAAGTGCAGAGGGTATACTGGTTAGTAAGTTGGTGTATAATTTATTCCGCCCCAGCAGCCTCTTTGCATCCAGTATAAATCCATGAAGTCTTCTCTGGTTGCCTGTATCACCCTACCCGATGGGAGCGGGTCCCCCGGCCGGTGTGAGCCGGCGTGACTACCGATAGTCTCTCTGCCTAATTCCACAGTATAACGTCCCTGCCACTTGTACCAATCGGCGTGTCCGTCTGCAAACGACACACTCGCACCGTCTCCGTGTCTGATGGGAGGATCATCCCACCATTGCTCCGTTGAGTAATTAACAGCAAAGGCGTCCGGTGTCATATAGCCTTCGTCAATAAAAACGAGCCTGTAAGCCGGTGGTGGGTGCATAATCTCGCCCCTGCTTTTAATGTGTGTGCCTTGTCCATTGAAAACCCCGTCCCCATTATGGCAGACAGCGTTCATAGAAAACATAAGCGAGTATGTCAGCGGGTTATTAACAAGCCCGGTTGGGCACCTGTAGAGTCTGATATTTTTGGCATAAGGCCATAAGGCGCCGTCCTTTATTCCCTGCTTGGCTACGTCCATGTTGGTGGTGGAAGTATCGTGAACCCATGCAAGCTCTTGGCTGTGGTCGCCCCAGGCCATGTTGCGATAGCTATATCCTGTAGCGCCGTTAACGAGCCTGTCCTCGTTGTCATCTGCATACGAATTCCATGCAAGTGTCAACTGCTTGAGGTTGTTAAGACATATGGCTCGCTTGGCATGCTCTCTGGCCCTTTCCAGCGCCGGCAGCAATAACGCCAGCAAAAGCGCAATAATGGCGATTACGACAAGAAGTTCAACCAGGGTAAAAGCCGCCGGGAAATCCCCTCTTTTCCGATTGGAAATCGCCTTTAACGCATTAAAAAACTTCCGCTTATCCACAATAACTCCTTTGTTATTGCTAATTATTACGGCTGTATTTTACCAACCGGTCAGGTTAGATGCAAGCAAAATATGGCAAAAATCTGCTGCGGGCTTTAGAATCCGCCGGGCTGATAAAAATCAATAATCAAAGACAATTTTCTTATTAGTGAGTTGGTGTATAGCCTAACTCGCCGTAGCAACCCCTCTGGTGCCAATATAGGTCCTCCCAGTCCCCGGTAGAGGCCGGCACGACTGTTCCGTCGGGCAGGGGAGTACCCGGAGGATAATGACTTCGAGGGTGGATGCCGATGGTAGCTCTGCCGTACGCTACCGTCCAGCGACCCTTCCACTTCATCCAATCGCTGTGGCCGTCTGCAAAAGACTGTGCGGTCCCGTCGCCATGTCGTACAGGCGGGTCGTCCCACCAGGTCTCCTGGTTGCCTCCCTGAAAAACGACAGCGAAGCTGTCCGGCGTTACCCAGCCTTCATCTATAAATACGATTCTGGAGTGGGGTTTGCGAATCATGTTTAGGTTTTTTATAAAGTGCACGTCTGTTACAGCCCCACTCCTTTGAAGACCGTTGACGCCGTCCATTGCGGCATAGGTGCAGTACTCTCCCGCCAGACCGGTCGGACACCGATAGAGCTTTAACATCTCGACATACGGCCACATTGCTCCTTTTTTGATAGCCTGCATTTGTACAGCTGGTGGTAATTTATCCCCATTTGCGTAATTGCTGTGCCATGCCCTGCCTATCCATGGAATCTCACCTGGATGACCGCCATGTCCAGGTTCAGCTTCTCCCGGTGTTCCCAGAGGCGCGCCGTTTACGATTCTACCTTCGTTGTCCTCGGCGTACATGAGCCAGCCGAACGTCAGTTCCTTTAGGTTGTTTAGACAAATAACCCTCTTTGCCTGCTCTCTGGCCCGCTCCAGGGCCGGCAGCAATAATGACATCAATAGCGCGATAATTGCTATTACGACAAGAAGTTCTACCAAGGTGAATCCTCTTTTTTTATCCATTATGATACTCCTTTCCGAATATTGTTATCTTACCTGCCGGTACAGATAGAAAATCCCATCGTTGATGGGAGGAGTCGGCAGCGTGTCTTACTTCCAGCGAGCCGACTTAATTAAAATCAATAATCAAAAAAACAATCTTCCTATTAGTGAGTTGGTGTATAGATTAACTCACCCCAGTTGCTCTTCTGGATCCAGTATAGATCCTCATAGTCGGCACTGGAAGCCGGTACGACTGTACCATCAGGTAGTGGAGTACCCGGCGGATAGAAGTTTTGAGGGTGAATGCCGATAGTGGCCCGGCCGTATGCCACCGTCCAGCGACCTTTCCACTTCATCCAATCGCTGTGGCCGTCTGCAAAAGACTGTGCGGTCCCGTCGCCATGACGTACCGGCGGATCGTCCCACCAGACTTCCGGATTGCCTCTCTGGTAAACAACAGCGAAACTGTCCGGCGTTACCCAGCCTTCGTCTATAAAGACGATTCTGGCGTGGGGGTTTTTAATCATGTTTAAATTTTTCATCCAGTGTACATCTTCTATAGCTGATCTTCTGAGACCATTGACGCCGTCCATTGCAGCGTAGGTGATGTACTCTCCCGCCAGACCGGTCGGACACCGGTAAAGTTTTACCATCTCGACATACGGCCACATCGCCCCGTCTTTGATAGCACTTTTTTGTTGGGTCGGTGTGGTTTTGTTTCCCTGTCCGTAACCATCGGCCCAGGCCCTGCCTATCCACGGCCTCTCGTATGCGTGGTTACCGCTTGTAGTGATATAAGCTCTGCCTATCCAGCTTGCGTTCCCCACCGGCGCGCCGTTAACAATTAAGCCGTCATTGTCCTCGGCGTACATGAGCCAGCCGAAAGTCAACTCCTTTAGGTTGTTTAGACAGATAACCCTTTTTGCCTGCTCTCTGGCCCTTTCCAGTGCCGGCAGCAATAATGCCATCAATAGCGCAATGATGGCAATAACTACTAAAAGTTCAACCAGAGTAAACCCCCTTTTTGTGCTCATCATGATACTCCTTTTTCTTTAACAGCCGACGTTTCAGTACTGAGCCGAATATTAAAATCAATAAGCAAAGAGCGTGTTGCTTATTTATAAATACTACGGTATTTTACCCCAGACTGCTAACCGCATATTCCTCAAGTCTTCCACATCATCTGAGGACTGGGGTTGATAGTTAAACACGCGTCTCTTTCCGGCGTCGATCGTTCCCAATCCATTCCACTTCCAGTGTCCACCATGACCATCTGCGTAGGCAAAGGTCATACCTTCGCTGTGTCGGACTGGGGGTGGATCAATCCATTGTGCCTGGTTGTATCTAACCTGGAAACTGGCATTGTTTATCCAGCCTTCACAAACAAAAACGAATCTGTCGTGAGGCCTGCGAACGAGCGACCTGTTTTTGACGCAGAGCAAATTCCTCTCAGGCAGACCAGCAACCGGATCCCTTTCGCCGTTGAGGGAACAAACTATAGAATATGTCCGCTGGTGTTGGGCCTTGCCGCCGGGGCACCTGTAACTTTTTACGTTCTTTGTATTCGCAAAGAGTGATCCTTTTTTTATCTCCTGTTCCTGGTCATACTCTGATATCGTGGGTTCATTATTGTTGGTTGGTATTGCCAGTGCCCAGGGTATCTCGTACCTTCCATCGGCGGTTGCCTTCAGGTCGGAGTTTTCACCGGTTCCTCCTGTTGGCGAGCCGTTTCTATTCCTGCTTGGCCTGCCGTTAACAATCTTGCCATCGTTGTCATCGGCGTAAATAATCCATGCAAGCACCAAATCCCTGAGATTGGCCTTGCAGACCGAACGTCTGGCCAGCTCCCTGGCATGGTCCAGTGCCGGCATCAATAACGCCAAAAGCAACGCAATAATGGCAATTACGACCAGAAGCTCTATTAAGGTAAATCCTCTTTGTTTCTCCATGTTGATACTCCTTTCTGTCTACTTGTATCTGACCGGCAGGTCCTGTTAGATTTTTGTGTCATTGACGGGAGCCCCGGCAACGCGTTTTACTTCCAACGGATCCTGCCAAATAAAAAACAATAAGCATATAAAATCATGCTTTCATCATTACGGTGTATAACCTAACCTTCCGTACACCTCCTTCTGAAACTGTTGCAAATCCATTCTGCCTTCAGGGGTAGTAGGCGTAAAGTTAATGTTTCTCTGAGTGTTTTTGCCGGCTTCTACAGTCTCGGCAGCTTTCCACTTTATATATACGCTGTGGGCATCTGCGTAGCTGACGGTCACACCGTCGCGGTGTCGGATCGAGGGAGGATCCGCCCATTGCCCCTGATGATAATAAACGTGATAACTACTGTTCCACACCCTTCCTATGTCAACAAAAACCAATTTGCTGCTTGTTTTTGTAAGGTCACCTCTGTTGTTGGCCCACACCTGGTCTGCTCTGGTATTGGTCTGGGCTATTCCATTCATGGAATCGACTATTAGGTAGTTGACCATATGTCCGACCTGGCCGGCCGGGCAGCGGTAAACCTTTGGATTCTTGATAAATTCCCATAGAGCTCCGTTTTGGATGCCCTCGTCTTGATTACCAGTGCCATAGATTTGTTGCCTTTGGTTCCAATTACTGTTAACCTTGCGTACCCATGATTCCTCCACGACAACGTTATTGAGTACCCTGTCCTGGCCCAGTCTTCCGTTAACAAGGTCGCCGTCGTTTTCATCTGCATACATGACCCACGCAAGCGCCAACTGCTTAAGGTTACCAAGACAGACCGAACGTCTGCCCAGTTCCCTTGCCCGGTTGAGTGCCGGCATCAGTATCGCCATTAATAACGCAATAATGGCAATCACCACCAAAAGCTCTATTAATGTAAACCCTCTTCGTTTACCCATCATAATGATACTCCTTTCTGACTACAGGTATATTGCTGTTTGCTGTCATCTAACAAGATGCGCACAGCCAGCTTTCTGTTCCGAAAAAAACCGCTTTTTCAGCGTTATTTTTCAAAACATTCTGCCGAGAGTATTATAACTCATATCAGAATTCTTTGCAATACCAAAAACGGAAAATATTTGTACAAATTTTTAATTGTAAGTGGGGATTTCCCCCGAGATGTCTGAGGCCGCGGAGATGAGCAGATGAAGTGTATCTGTTAGCTGCGGTCAGATTAGGCGAGGTTAAGGCGCATAGAAAGGGCTGAAGCCGCTAAACTTCAGCCCTTGTGAGACAGTTTTTCATTTAAACAATAAAGAGCAAACTTATAATAATTTACACCGTCTCACATAAACCAAGACATATAAGAAGAAAAGACCTATATATTTCAATGTTAATTATAACCATCCAAGGGATTTTTGCAAGCATTTTTTTGGAATTTTTAAATTTTTTTTAACAATAACCTGATTTTATCTGCATAATCCTTGTTATTACCCCCTTCAGGGCAGATTTTAGCCTTGTTTAGGTCATTGACGGCAATGATAATTATCGTAAAAAAAGATGATAAAATGAGCAAAAACTCAGCTTGAGATTTTTATAAAATTCTTTTTCGCCCGGCTTTTCTGATTTTTATTCGCCTGATTTTGAACTTGCCGGGGCGACACAGTAAATGTAAATAAGCGATTCTTTGCCGGTATTTTTCACATCATGTACGGTATTCGGAGGTATATAGCATACTTTTCCCCGGCCGACTTGGAAAGATTCCTGTTCGCCAATCAGCAGCATCCCCTGGCCGGAAAGAAAGACAAGCAGTTCTTCATGATGTTTGGTGCTGTGCTGGCCGCAGCTCTGATCCGGCTGGATATGGACTCTGCCCGAGCGCATTCCAAAGGTTTGTGGCTGGCCCTTCAAAATTCTTTGATATTCGGCCTTGTCGTTCAATTCGATGATAATCACATTTTCTGACACAATAGAACCTCTTAAAAATTGTAATTTCAAAATAGTATGGAAGAATTTAAGAAACTTTTACTTTTTGTCAATTATTTTCTTTATTAGGTAACACTAATATGGTATTTTTATGCGCATAATTTGATTATTTGACTTTTTATTAGGAATTAATTATGACGGCGGAGCTGAATGCTCTTATTATCACCGCTGCTTCAATAGGATTTTTCCATACGCTATTGGGGCCGGACCACTATCTGCCTTTTGTGATGATGTCGTGGGCGCGAAAGTGGTCGGGTATGAAGACGACATTGATAACCGCCTTGTGTGGTCTTGGGCATATAGGAAGTTCGATTGTGCTTGGCCTGATAGGCGTGTCTGTTGGCATAGCAGTAAATAAGCTGGAATTCGTGGAGGGCTTTCGTGGGAATCTGGCCGGGTGGCTGCTAATCGCGTTCGGGCTGGTTTATTTGGTGTGGGGATTGCGGCGGGCTTACCGGAACCAGCCGCACGTGCACAGTCACACTCACACGAGCGAGAGTGCACATACGCACTCTCACAGCCATGACCAGGAACACGCGCATGTTCACAACGGTGAAGCCAAACAGAGCATTGCGCCGTGGGCGCTGTTTGTCATTTTCGTTTTTGGTCCTTGTGAACCCTTGATTCCCATCCTGATGTATCCGGCGGCAAAGAACAGTTACTTCGGTCTGGTGGTTGTGACGTGCGTATTTGGTGTAGTTACGCTTGGCACGATGCTTGGTATGGTTCTTATTTCCAGGGCGGGAGTGAGTTTTATCCCACTGGCCCGGCTTCAGCGCTACACACATGCCATAGCCGGGGCGACCATCCTTCTTTGCGGTCTGGCCATTCAGTTCCTGGGTTTGTGAGCAATCCAGGCAACCACGCGAACTTTTTTTGGGATGTGGTTCTAAGTCCATAAACAAAATGTGCTCTGGGAATTAGCCACCCGGGAATGTCCCTGTTAGGTAAGTTTTTGCGGAAGTGTTCTGCGGGAAATGACCAGGCATATTGCATATTACGACTCGGTGTGCTACGATAATATTCCGTAGGATATTGAGACTGAGTTGACCTGTGGGCCCATATCGTTTTTTTGGATTGAGACGTGGAAACTGAACCGGCGTTCCAAAACTTAATAGAGTTTTTTAACCGGTCCCTGCTTCAAACGGAACCGGATAAGGCATGCCTTGAAATCGTCAGAGCGGACCGGCAGGAGACTCTCACATTTGAACAGTTGAAAACAAGGGCGCAGGACTTCGCACTATGGCTGATTCACGACAGAGATATTCATATAGGAGATAAGATAGCGATATTGGGCAAAAACCGTACGGATTGGGACGTGGCCCTTTGGGGGATAATACTTACCGGTGCTGTGCCTGTGCTGATTGATCCGGAAAGGCCGGTAGAAGGTGTAGAGAAACACCTTGCTTCTACCGACACCCGCCTGCTGGTTATGGCTGATGATTATCAGGATGCAGATTCGCGGGGGCAGTTGAAAGAGTATACCCTGAACCGGGGCCTGGGTCTTATTGAAATGACCGTGCACGAGAGAATCACCCTTGATAGTGATGCGGCAAATGAATTGTTTAGTAAAGTCCAAAGCCGAGTAAAAGCCGATGACACAGCGGTGATGTTGTGTACATCAGGCACTACAGGTGATCCCCGCGAAGTCGAACTTACTCATACTAACCTTATTGCCAATATTAGCGGTGCTTTGGATGTAGTGAAAATAACCGCGAATGACAGGCTCGGCCACATTCTTCCGCCTCATCATTCTTTCGGGCTTACCGTTGGCAAGCTGCTGCCTTTTTGTGTTGGAGCAACTAATGTTTATACGAATAAATATCGCGAAATCGCGCAGTTAATAAGCCGGAAAGGGATAACAATTTTTGTAGGGATACCTGCGCTATTTACCGTTCTTGCCAGGAGAATTGAAGAAGGACTGAACAGGCAGAAAGAAAAAAGTTTTCTTTTGAGGATTCTTGATCGTTCCCTGCCGAGGCTCGTGGGAAAGAGGCTTGTCAGCAAACTGGGCTGGGAAAATCTTCGTTTTTGCCTCTCGGGGGCTGCTCCGCTTCCCAGGTGGGTGCTGGATGTATTCTGGAGGAGGGGCCTGCAGCTTCGCGAGGGCTATGGCACTACGGAGAACTCGCCGGTTTACGGTTTAAATCCCAACAGGCGAAAGTTAGGCTCTGTCGGCAGGCCGATTTCGACTATGCTTGTAAAGATTGTCAACGACAGGAACGAAACGCTGCGGGCCGGTGAAAAAGGGGAGATTATCCTCGGCGGCCCTTGTATTATGAAAGGCTACTATAAAAATCCGAAAGCGACCGATGCGGTTGTAAGGACGGATGATGAAGGGAACCGCTGGCTGTATACGGGCGACCTCGGGCATCTGGATGAGGATGGTTACCTTTATATAACCGGCCGAAAGAAATACCTGATTGTGCTGCCGGGCGGCAAGAATGTAAATCCCGAACATGTCGAGTCCGTGCTTTCCGAGGCCGAGTATGTTGAAGAAGTATTGGTCGTGCCGGGTTTCGAGGAGGATTCGGCAGGCATAACCGAAGAGACAGTCCGGGCGATTGTACGGCCAGCATGGGATATAATAGAAGCCAAGACCAATCTCTCCGGCTCCGAATTGATAAAACAGCCGGATGTTCTCAGGAACTTGGTTTGGAAGAATGTCAACGAGTGTCAACAGCAAAGTAAGCAGTTGTCCGGTTTCGAGAAGGTATCCTCGCATCGTCTGGAAATAAAAACAGACGAATTTCAAAAAACATCGACCGGCAAGATTAAGCGCGACCTTTACATTAAAGTGCCGCGGAAATAGGTTTGGAGGAGTATAGATTATGAGGTGCAGGTCTGAATTTTTTCTTTTGATGTGTGTATTTGTCGGCTGGCTGTTTTGCTTTTCGGCGGTGTCGGTTGCATGGGGGGAGAAGGCAAATGATGATGTCAGGTTTATCGTGGAAGCTGAGGAGGTTGTCACAAAATATACGCCTGCCAATAATGGCGCGGGGCCTTTATGGTGCTATGGTTCAACGGTTATCGCCCGGCAGGGAAGCGATGTATACCTGTCAACCATCGAAACGGGAAAGGATGTTCCTTTGCTTTGTAATACCAGATGGCAGCTATGGCATCGTTCGGCAGAGGGCTGGAAGATAGCTCAAAGTGAAAAAGACTATCGGCAGCGCGAGCCCTGCCCTATCGCGGTTTTTCATGAAGGAGTGGTCTTTCTGTCGGTAAATCCTTCTATTGAGCCGGCGGGCGTTAAATATGGCCGCTGCCGGCCGTTAGTTCTTGAATTCAATCCTGAAGTTCTTTCTTCTGCCGCGAAAAAACACCAACCGGTATGGGCCGAGGGAACTTATTTTACCGACCACTCATACCGTGGTTTTGCCGCCGACGGGGCAAAGGGCGAACTGCTTTTGCTCAACATCAATGCGGGGACAGGTGAGCAATTTGTCTCTTATTGTGATAGTAAGGGCAGGTGGCATCAGAAGGGGAAAATCAAGTTTCCCATCCGGTCCTGCTATCCACAGGTAGGTCTGCGGGGCCGTTCCGCGGCTGTTATGGCTATTGGCGATATCGTTGAGCCGGTCGAGGAATGGCGAAAGCTAAAGTTTGAAAAGCTCAAGCGCAAATGGGATTATGTCTTCCGGCGTTTGTTTTACACTTACACTCCGGATATCCGAAGCAACGATTTCGTGACTCCAGTTGAGATTGACACGGTGGAAAAGACCGCCGGCCATATCCAGAATCTTGACCTTTACATCGATGGAACCGGAGCTACTCACCTCCTTTATCTAAAACGGCCTCACCAGTACTCGTTTATTAGAGACAAATATTTTCCCGGCCAGGCCATGATTGCCGATCTGGAATATGTAGTAGTTAAAGGTGGAAAAGTCCTATCGAGAACAACTCTGGCCGAAACTCCGCAAGGCTCGAATGGACTAGAGCCATCTTACGGACGCTTCCATGTTAGCAGTAACGGCGCTCTATGGGTTATCGCAGCCGGTACATATACCGATGGAGCCGAAAGGACTTTTGGAAACTACATCGGCCGAATCCTTCCGGGGCAATCCAGCCCAAAATTTGCACGCTTAGACCTGAAACATCCATTCCGAACGTTTTTTACAAATACCCCCCGCGGCGGCTCAGAACCTTATGATATTATTGATATTTTTGGCATCGCTGACGATAATCCGAACCTACGATATGCCGGAATCCGACTTGAAACTGTTAGAAACTGACGGGATGGACATCACCACTTCCAGTGGAGCAGGGCTGGATTGTAACTTAACCGGCAAACCAGAAAGACTTTAGCTTAAGTCTTTAGTTTCGGATTTTTTTGGTTTTTGCGGGCTTCTCACCCAGCTGGCAGGATCAGGTGTATTTTGAATATCCCTGTTTGTTCAACTTCTGCAGTAGTACTGCCGCCTAATGCTGTGATGATTCTTTCTACCAAAGCCAAACCCAGACCACAGTGTACGCCTGCATCTTTACGAGATGGGTCGCCCCGCCAGAAGCGGTCGAATACCTGTGCAGCCTGCTCAGGGGTAAGTTGACAACCGGTATTCGAGACTGTGATTTGAACAGAATCTTCCTCAAGGTGAACTGTTGTTCGGATTTGTCCTCCCTTGTCGGCGTATTCTACAGCGTTCTCAAGAACGTTCGATAGGATAGTGGAGAGGTTATGGCGATCTGATTCCAGAGTGATTTCAGAATCAATGCGATTGTCGAAGGTGATTTTGTTATCTTTAGCCTTGTCTGAGAACGGTCTCCAGCAGGAATCTACCAGTTCGGCGAGTCGAATCTGTTCGCTTTGAAGGCTTACTTGTTGAGCATCCAGCCGGGCGAGCAGCAGCAGGTTATTGACCATATTCTGCATTTTGTCGACGATTTCCAGGCAATCGGAAAGTGCTCTCTGATATTCGGTTATATCACGGGTGCGCGTAAGGTTAACTTCGATTGTCGAGCGTATCCCCGCCAGTGGATTTCGTAACTCGTGGGCGACGTCTGCGGTAAATCGTCGTTCTCGCTTGAAAGCTCCTTCGAGTCGGGACAAGAGGTCATTAAGGCGGTTCTTAATTGGCAGAATCTCGGCAGGGACTAAAGCGGTTCCAATACGGGTTGCGAGGTCATCTTCCCTTACGGCCGCAATCTCGGATGCGATGGAGTGCAGTGGTCTAAGCCCCCGCCGGACAATAAAGGCGGCTATCAGGACCGAAAGAGCAATTGTAACGGCTGAGGTCGTGAAAAGAAGCCATCGGAGCAGGCTCAGTTGGTCGTACAAACCGCCGGCACCGCGAGCCACAGTTAAGGTAAGCATTTTGTTGTTGGCCAGCGGTTGATTCGCTTGCTGCTCTGCGTTCTCGGTTCTGGGTATAAACATGAGGCAAACGACACGTTGTGGATCACTTCCTGTGTTTAACGCTTTGAAAGCAGGAATTCCGAGGGATGTTTCAAGTCGCGGCAGATCGTCTGCTCCCAATAGCGGAGACCTTGCCACGATTGCGCCGTCCGGTTCCCAGATCTGGTAGTATGTCTGATTTTTCGGATCGTTAAACTCGGGCATTTGCTGGACATCTTCAAGGTCGATATTATTGGCGTCTATTTCGATTGAGGAGGCCAATATCCGGGCGGTAGAGACAAGAGCCGTGTCAAACTGATTAACTAACGCTCGCTGAATTAATATGTAGACTGTCAGGCTGAAGACCGTCAGCAGCAGTACCATACCACCGACTATTCCGAGGATTAAGCGAGTTCGCAGGGAAGTCATCATGGCTGGTCTCCCAAGAGATAGCCACGGCCCCGGATTGTATGGATTAGCGGAGGCTTTTCCGTCCGTTCGATTTTCTTTCGGATGTAGCCGATGTAAACGTCGACAACATTGCTCGATGCGGCGGAATTGAATTCATAGACGTGTTCCCATATATCCGTGCGGGAAACCGGTTCGCCCGCCCGCATAGCCAGATATTCCAGGAGTGCGTATTCTCTGGATGTTAGCGTAATCTCTTGCTTACCGCGCCAAACTCTTTGCGTCGTCAGGTCAATCCGGAGGTCTTTGATCTTAATCTGGGGATTCTTCTTGCGGTAACTTCGACGCAGTAATGCCCGAACACGAGCTAACAGCTCTCTGAACTCGAATGGCTTGACCAAATAATCATCGGCTCCATGGTCTAAGCCGGTTATACGGTCCTGCAGAGTATCTTTAGCGGTCAAAATCAATACATGACTCTGCCGGCCTTTGGCTCTTAGTTCTTTGAGGATTTTCAGGCCGTCGATGCCGGGCAACATGAGGTCGAGGATAATTACGTCATAATCATTGCCCATTGCATACCAGAGACCCTCCTGGCCGTCACCTGTTGTATCCACGGCAAAACCGGCTTCGCGAAGTCCCTT
>JABAHS010070027.1_pt2 | contig 22883 bp, 20 predicted proteins | sample 7062111 | NCBI WGS metagenome assembly JABAHS01 (sample SAMN14534600, study PRJNA622989) | marine sediment metagenome | biome: marine biome [ENVO:00000428]; feature: marine pelagic biome [ENVO:01000023]; material: deep marine sediment [ENVO:00002113]; isolation source: pool of 4 deep marine... | reverse complement strand
GGCACTTTATCCGGCTTGATAACCTCGCTGATTTTCCCCAATGATCTGGCGGCAGAGTCGCGAACCTCGCGGTCGGCATCATCCAGAGCCGACAGCATAAGCGGAATGGCTTTGGAAATCCTGTTGTCGCTGATCTTTCCGAGTGCATAGAGAATGAAAGCTTTTTCTGCCGGGTGACGTGAATGCTGGTAAGCTTCCATCAGTGGTTTTACGCTGGCCGCGCCCATTTTGCCCAGAACGACTGCAAGATTAAACTCGACCTTGAAATCGGAATCCGCCAACATCTCGAGAAGATAGGGGATACAAAGCTCACCCTGAGAAACCAGGACCTTCACCGCCTCATTTACGACTCCCTGGTATTGGGGGCTTTCATAGGTATCATGAGTAAATACCGAGGCCACCGCCTGCAGAGCCTGGCGGTAATCCTCGCCTTCGAGGGTGGGGATGTTTTCCTTAAACCACTCCAGCCCCATGGAAATTCTTTCGGGATCATCCGATGTAATTAGCTTTAAAGCGTTAACGAGAGTGTGTCTTCTTATGGTCAATTTCATTCCTCCTGAACCATGACAGATTAACAGATCTCGAGAAAGGAATATGGAAATAAAATATTAAATTCGGATAATGTCAACCTGATTGATTATGGCTGTTTTTATAGCCCTTGTATTCGGTGAAATAATCCCGGGATAGCCTGTGTATCAGGGGCAGGAGCAGGAGCAGGGCGATCAGGTTAGGCAGCGCCATGAGAGCATTCCCGATATCGCATAGATTCCAGACCAGACTGATTTTTATGGATGCTCCCAGAGGTATAAACAGGAGGAAAATCCAGCGATATATGAAGCGTCTTTCACGTCCAAATAGATATTCGAAACCCTTTTCACCATAATACGACCAGCTTATTAATGTGGAGAAAGCAAAAAATGCCAGCCCAATCGAGACGATCACATGTCCCCAGTGCGGAATGAATGAATTGAAGGCATAGGATGTGAGTTCGGGACCCTGCACGATAGTCCAGTCTTTGGTCATAATGATAATTAACGCAGTCATGGAGCAAATTATAATTGTATCGATAAACGGTCCCAGCATCGCTACCAGACCTTCGCGCACAGGCTTGTCTGTTTTGGCAGCGGCGTGAGCCATCGGCGCTGTGCCGAGGCCGGATTCATTAGAGAAGATGCCTCGGGCAACACCANNCCCCGGGCTACACCATGACGAAGGGCTAGCATAAAGGCCGATCCTGCCATTCCGCCAGTCACGGCATCAGGTCTGAAAGCTGATTTGAATATCAGATTAAACGCTGCTGCGGCCATATCAAGATGTGTGAGTATTATAAAGAGCGAACCGGCCACGTAGAAGATCGACATGATCGGCACAATCTTCGAGGCCACCTGCCCGATGCGTTTGATACCGCCGATAATTACAAGNNGACCCGAAAGGGCGTTTGCGACAGAATTGGCCTGGGCCATATTGCCGATTCCAAAGGCGGCTATGGCGGTGAAGAAGGCGAAGATTACAGCCAGGAACTTAAACTTGGGTCCGAGACCCATCTCGATGTAATACATGGGCCCGCCGCGCACATAACCGTCAGGATCGATCTTGCGGAATTTCTGCGCCAGGGTGCAGGAGGTGAATTTCAAGGCCATTCCAAAAAGCGCAGTCAGCCACATCCAGAATATTGCACCCGGCCCGCCCCAGTAGATAGCCTCAGCCACGCCGACTATATTGCCGGTGCCGATCGTGGCCGAGAGTGCGGCGGAAAGAGCCTGGAAATGTGTGATTGCGCCTTCATGTTCAGGTTTGTCGTATTTGCCGGATATTAATTCGATTCCATGCTTGAAGCCCCGGAACTGTACGAATTTCAGTGTGACAGAGATTATCAATCCGGCGCCGAGAAGGGTAAAGGCCAGTGGCGCCGACCAGAGGAAGCCCGAGATGCTGCTAGTCCAGTTGGTTAAGGTCTCTACGATTCCCATGATGAATTTTTATAACCTGTTTTTGGAAATGTGTCAACGATAAATTCACGATGCCCCGCATCTTTAAAGATGAGATATAAAGATAGGTTTGGCTTTAAAAGAAAAAAGGGAAGGGCCCGGAGGCTCTCCCCTTGATAGGCGTGTTTCTGGTACCAACCGCTAAAGCAGTCTGGCGCCATTTATTTGATGATTAGAAGTTCATGCAGGGACCGGGACAGTTGTCGCCCCAGTTGCGACGCATACCCCAGCCGCCGTCGTCATCGTCATCATCACCGAACCTGCCCGGGCCAAAGCCCTGGCATTCTCCATGGAATCCTCTTCCGCGATCACCCTTGCCGCGCATGCCGTCATGCATAAATCTCATCATTCTGGGATGATCCTTGAAGAACTCTTTCTGCTCATCAGTAAGGATATTTCTCATATTGAGATGATTCTCCATGCGCATCTTACTGATCCTGGTTTTCAGCGCGCCGATCTCATCCAGTTTGCTGTTAATCTCGGACTGCGAGGCGTCGTTGCGAATAAGTTCCCGCAGTTCAACCTGTAAGACTCGAAGATCGGCACGAAGCGGGATCATTTCCTTCTGATGTTCGGCTCTCAGCTCATCCATCTGCTCGCGCTGCTCGGTTGTGAATTCCGGAAAATCATCTCTGTCAGCAAATCTCTGCTGACGAGGCTGTGCAAAAGCGGTTGAAAGTCCGAATACTAACAACGCCAGTACCGTGAAAATAAGTATGTGCCTCTTCATAGTGCACCTCCATTTGATGTTTTATTGTTACCGTTTTCAATTCTATCCTGTACAGAATCGTTATCGAAAAATCTTCTATGCATCTTGCCCCGATGATCCATTCCTCGTCCGAAACCACGCATCATGGGACGATCGAATTCCCGGTCCATATGCTCCATAAAAGACCGCATCATTATGCGCCGCTGTTCCTGGTTGAAAATCTGCCTGTCGCTCATAAGATGCTGTATTGTCTTTCTCTTGATTTGTGTTTGCAGATTGCCAAGTTGAACAACCATGCCGTCAATCATATCCATATCCGGGTTGTCACTCATCAATTCATCCATCATCGTCCTGTGCATTTCGCGGTATTGCCTGATCGAAGGTCCCACATTTTCCCAGTAAGCCTTGCGGGATTCCTCGATCTGCACTATCTGTTCCTGGGTCAGATCGAGCCTCTGTCTCATGGGATGCGGCGGCATATCGCCTCGCCATTCACGAGGAGATTCGGGCGGTTCCTTGGACCAGCGTTCATATAATATTGTGGTTGTTGCCGCCAGGTTTACGACGGTCAGAATTACCAGGAGGAATATGAATACTTTCTTACTCATTTTGACCCTCCTCGCTGGTTATCTCATAATAGATTTCAGGCACTGCGAGATCGGTAGAGAGGTCGAAATAATCCATTCCGTAATACTCGGTCAGAGTGACATCATCGGTATCCGCAGTGGCATAATCCCGCACAGCCACCCCGCTCCCGAGGAAATATCCGGCGATGATTGCGCCGATTAAGGCAATTGAAGCTATGGCCGGACGCGCCTTGCCTGAGAAATATTCCCAGATTTCAGAGAGCGAAACCTTCTCATCTTCATACTTCTCCACCCTCTCTTCCAGGCGGTTCATGAAATCGGGGGAGAGTTCAATCTCCTCGGATTCGTCGGCGGAATTATAAACGGCCTCAAATCTGTTAAAGAGAGCGCGGCATTCCTGGCATTCATCCAGATGTTTCCGGAAGTCTTTTTCCTGCGAGTCTTCCAGATTTCCCTCGATGAACTCGATCAGCCTGTCTTTTATTTCCTTGCAATCTCTCATATCAACCTCATTTCGATCTATTGGACACAGATATTTTCCAAACCTTGCATTTTATCCCAGCTTTTTAAGCAAAATTCCCTGTAAGGCCTTCCTGGCTCTGTGGATACGGGTCTCGATATTCGGCACGGAGAGTTTTAAGGTCTCCGCAACCTCTTTATAAGAGAGGCCTTCTAATTTGTTGAGAATTAATGGGATGCGGTATTTCTCAGGCAGTTCGTCAAGGGCCTCATATAATATCTTCTTGTTTTGCTTAGATTCCATGGCTTGATCCGGATTTAAGGTTTCCGGTGCGGCCTTAGAGACTATTATCTCATCCCCATAATCCGATTTTTCACGTTTATGTTTTCTGATGAAGTTAAGGGATGTGTTAACCGTTATGCGGTGAATCCAGGTGGAAAGAGCCGAGTCGCCCTTGAATTTTTTGGCTTTTTTCCAGATCGTGAAGAAAACATCCTGCGCGATATCCTCCGCATCCTGACGGTTGCGTGTAAATCTATAAGCGAGGCTCACCACCTTCTGTTGGTGCCTGTTTACAAGCAGGCGGAAAGCGTTATTATCCTTTTGGGCGACAGCCTTTATCAGATCCGGATCATTCATAACATTACTTTCAAATTAAGACACAATTTAAGACAATAACTTGCATATGAAAAAGATAAAACAGCGTTTGTAGATATTTTACTGAACAGTAGATTATTTCCTGCGTAATTAATGTAAGTTTAAATGTTGTGTTGACCTGTGCCACTTTATGAATTAAATTCAGAATATGCAGTCGCGAATCGCTTTAGTACTTATATTTATTATCGCCCTGGCGTTTTATTGCTCGGATGATAATCCCAGCGCGCCGGTGGAAGAGCCGGAAGGGCTGAGAAATCTGGTACGGGTGGAAAGTGATACGACACAGGCGGGGTCACGTCTCAGCCTGGATGTCTTCCTCGAGAATAAGGAACCCCTGACCGGGATTGTAATTCCGCTGGAATTTCAAAGCGAGTTCATCACGATCGACTCGATTTCGTTTGCCGATGTCCGCCTGGAATTAAACCAGTTGTCCGGCGGGCTTGTTTATCAGGAAAATCATCAGGTCATTTTCTGGTATTATCCTGACGTCGATGAGGTTGTGGATTCGGGATCGGGCAAGGTATTTTCGATATATGTGTGGGTCTGGGGTAATGCTCCTGCCGAGGATATCGTGATCGACACGACCACGATCAACGGCTCCTCGAAGCTGGGCTTTTCCGATTCGGCCTATATTTTCATGACGCCGGACTTCGAGGAAGGCATACTCAGTGTCGAGACCTTTTAAGAAAGTCCGAAAACCGGTGACATCGCATTGTAAATAAAGCCTCCAACTTCAAGCAAAATATGACAGTCTGGCATCAAAAAGTATTTGACTTTAGCTGGTTTGAGATATAGATATTTGCTGTCCCGCGATATGGTACTAGCCGTATCCTACGAATGCCGGAGTGGCGGAATTGGTAGACGCAAGGGACTTAAAATCCCTCGGTAGGTAACTACCGTGCCGGTTCGATTCCGGCCTCCGGCATTTGCATATTACCCCCCAAAATGAAAAGCCGGCTGTCACACCGGCTCAATCATATGAAATTTCGGGACGATCCTATGGATGTTCCTGATAAGGCCAACAGGGAATATCCCAGTGTTCGGGGGCGCAATCGCCTGGAGGACTGCCGCCCACGAAAACAAAGTTGATAATATAAATGGCATCGGAGATATTCACGGTGTAGTCCTCGTTGACATCTCCGCAGGCATAATTCGGATAGGGAGGCGGGCCATCGATAAAGACATAATTTATGATATAGACCGCATCTGATACATTGGAATAGGAATCATCATTGACATCACCGCACATCCCCCAGCCCGTATTCCATTCAAAACATATCTCGTAATTCTCTATAAATGCGAAGCCCTTATCCAGCAAATCCCGCAAACCGGTTAGTCCGGTCAGGCTGACTGCCTTGACCCTGCAGAATTCGAGGGTGTCATCAGTCGCCAGCATGCCGCCATAGAAGACGTTCAGGATTCGCATCTCGGTGCCGTTGGCCGAATCAGTGAAAAGATCGAAGCTGCCTGCAACCTGCTGCAGTTTGTTGTACAATGTATCCGGGTACCAGCCTTGAGAGAAATACGCATAATCATAACCGTTTATTGCCGCTGCACCAAATGCAGCGTTGCTGCCATCATAAACCCGTAAGGCCGCTGCAATGTTGGTGCCGTTGTGATGACCGGTCATGTAGACCATCTCATACTCGGGATCAATGAATCCGGCATCGATGGATGAATCCGGATCACAATCCCAGTTGGATTCCTCACCCACTATAAAGTCGCTCAGGGCTGCTCCCGAGGTGTTCCAGAGAGTTACTTTCTCGATCAAAACCGAGGTGTCCGGGCTTCCGGGCACAAAGTACTCGATCTTGCCCTCAACACTGCCGTCAGGGGTCGACCAGAGACTTTCGGTCTTGTAGTAACCGGTTCCTGAACCCGGGCTGCCGACTTCGGATACGGTTATGCCGCTCAAAGCGATCATGTGCAGATTACTTGAATCCCGGGTGATGGCATCACTGAACATCTTGATTGTGCTGCCCTCCTGCCAGCCAACTGCAAGGGCTTCATGATAAAGCGGAGTGATCGAATCGCCGCCGCAGTCATAGAATTGCATGTTGCCTGTGGGATCATCCCCCTGATGTCCGGCCTGCGGAGTGTTCCACAGATCGACTATCCAGCAGCCGGAGGATATCCTTGCATATTCAGCGGTGTACGCAGGGAGAGCGAAGAGGAGGAGAATACCAATGATTAATTGAGAATTTCTCATATGTAACCTCCTAATATTCATTCGGGCAACAGTCACCGCCTTGACCTTCCCATCCACCAGGACAGCAATCACCCGGGGGCGGTCCGCCTATAAACACATAATTTATCATAAACACAGCATCGGATACATTTACAAAACAATCTCCATTGGCGTCCCCGCATGCCAGCACTGGTTGAGGTACACTACCACCAATGAATACATAGTTGATTATCCAAACGGCATCGCTGACCACTCCCGGAGCACCATCACTATTAGCATCTCCGCATAGTCCATGACATGAAAGCTCAACATGAAATAACACATCAACATAATAAGGACTGTTAAAAGTATTTGGAGCCGCAAGAGTTATCTGGGCCAAATAATCATCATAGATTAGCGCCTCGGCTGTAGCTTTTATTATGGCGGTACCCGGAGCGGTTCCGGATGATGGCTCTACTGTAAGCCAACTTGCACCCCATGAGGCGGTCCAGTTCAACAGTTCAGATGACGGATTTAATATCGTGATAGTATCTGTTATGGTGTCCGTGACGAATTCAACGGATTCAATAGAGAATGCATCCCGTGTAAGATCAAAGATCGCCTGCTCAGTGGTGCAGCCCTGGCCGAGTGCACCAACCGATTCGTTGCAATTACTATTGGGCGGCAGGCATTCGGAGATATCCATAAGCTGAAAATCGTATGCCGATGGATTGCAGAAGAATGGATTCGAGGAGAAGTTATCATTGATAGTCTCGAAGCCGTTGAGACAGCCGACCCAATTGCCATCAGAGTTGCCGTAAACATCGCTGCAACTTATATCGAAGCTCAGCGGAAAAGCACAAACCACCGGATATTCGAAGCTGTTAAAGGCGATAATGCAATTACTGATGACAGTATTGGAATGGCTGGTTGATATTGCGGAGGCATTATTAGCTCTGTTCCAGGCGAATGTGCAGTTTTCAATAGTCACATTCGCACCTTTCGCATAAACAGCGCCTGATCCAGCTGCCTGATTTTCATAAAAGATGCAGTTTTCAAATGACAGCGAGATTGCTTCGCTTTCACAGAGAAATGCTCCACCGCTGCCGTAATTGTTAATGGTTACTGAATTCTCAAGAAATTCACAGCCGCTGAATCTGGCATAGATGCTGTCGTCGTCATTATTGTACAAATATACCGCACCGCCATTTCTTGAGACATTTTCAATGAACCGGCATTCTTGAACAGTGATCCCTGCATTATAGCAGGAGATTGCAGCGCCATTGTCTATGCCGGTATTATCTTCGAAGATGCAGTATTTTATTGTGGGTGAAGAGTTCTCGGCGTAAATACCTCCGCCCCTGTAACGGTTATGTTCGACCGACCCATATCCGCCTGTTATCGTAAATCCTTCGATTATAGCGGAACTGTCTTGACCACCGTCCAGGCGGAATGCACGATGCGGATTCTCCTGCGTGCCCTGGGGATCTATGGCAGTCAAATCAGGGCCCATCTCAGATTTGACAACTATAGACTTTCCGCCAAAATCCAGGTCGCGGTTGTTATCACCGGCATAAGTCCCTGGCGCTACAAGAACTGTATCGCCCTCAAGGGCCGCGTCAATGCCCTGCTGGATAGTAGGCTGATCTGCGGGAACATGGATAGTCGCAGACATGGCCGATCCATCGATCATTAATATCAAAGCTAAAATTGTAATTGCGTACTTGAACATCATTACCTCCCTATATCTCTTTTTTTCTAAAATGGGCAACAGTCTCCGCCCTGACCCCAGTTCCCGGGTGAGCAGTCGCCCGGTTCAGCTCCGCCGATGAAGACAAAGTTTATAATCCAGATCGCATCCTGCAAGGCGGCCGCACCGTCCGTATTAGCATCACCGCATGCGAGTACCGGCTGCGGAGGCGGTCCTCCGACGAATATGTAGTTGACGAGCCAGATAGCATCGCTGATATTAACAGATCCATCAGCGTTTGTATCCCCGCAGATGCCCTGACAGTCCGCGCCGGCAGATTGAAGCGGCATAATCAGGGCAATTACCATGATTAATAGCAGGTTTTTTTTCATAATGGCCTCCTGTTTGAGTGCCACGGTGAGGGTAAAATAATGCTGTCAATCGCAGATTTCTAAGTCTGCGAGGCAGAAAAGCGGCAAATAAAATCTACAGAAAATTAAATTATTGTCAATATATTAAAAAAAATCGCCTGTCAAAATCTGTCAGTTTATTGAACAGGTTTAAATACAATTATGTAAACCCTTTAGTTGTAACGAATTACAAATTCGCATTAAATGAGCAATTGGACTCCAGAAGGCTAAAAAGCCTTGACAAAAATCGAATCGTGATTAATTTTAAATTGATTACTTACGGTTAATACCGATCATAGCAGAAAAGTATTTGGGACCTGAGTTTCATGGCTGGGGGTCATGAATAATTGAGCTTTCTGCAATGGATTTTGTTTGAAAATATTTCAGATCATACAGGAGGAAAAATGAGTAAACTCACATCCTTTTTAGGGGCTGTAATGCTGTCGCTTGCCCTCGTGGGATTTTTGTACGCGGCCGACAGCGAGAATCAGAACGCCAATCAATCACAATCCATAGAAGTTTCTGATGGCCAGAATGAAACGTCCGCTTCGGATCCCGATAAGGTTCCACCAGAGGTAACCTGTCCTGATCCTTCCACGATCATGGCCTGCGAGGAAGGCGAGGTTGAGGTACCCGGGTTTACAGTGTATGATGTTGAGAATGATATTGAGAGTATTGTATCCTCGATTGGCACTTATGTCGACGGGAGCGTCTTTTTCACACCGACTGCTGCGGGTGATTATGAGATTATTCTGACTGTAACGGATTCACACGGATTTGTAGTCAGCTGTACAACGACGGTCACCATTGAATTTAATACTGCTCCCACCTGCACTGTCCCTGAGGGCGGTTTGATAATGCAATGCACGCCCACAGAGGTATGTCTGCCGGTTTCGGCTGATGATGTTGACGGCAATCTTGTCGGATGCGAGGTCTTTTCCGGCCCCGGCGAAATCATCGATGGAAACTGGTGCTATACTCCTATGGGTTCAGAGACAGTCGATGTGACAGTCAAGTGTATCGATGAATGCGGCGCCTTCTGCCAGTCATCATTCAGTATCGAATTTGTCGTCCAGGAGAATTGGGCCGTACTTACAGTGGACCGCACCGGTTCCATGTCCCTGACAAACGCTTTCGACGAATCCAGAATATTGAGGGCCAAGAATCTGGCTCATGATGAAATCGATAAGCTGCTGGATGAAAACGATACCGATTATCCCGGTGTCTTCGAAGTGGCAATATACTATTTCAATTCCACGGAGGGTGTGATTCTGGCTCAGGATTTCACCTCTGATGCCCTGACCCTGCATGACGCCATTGACGCAATTCCCGGACCGCGCCACGACACACCGCTGGCGGCTGCGATGTGCCAGTCGCATTGCGATTTGCCGGAGCTGGATGGCGAATGCAACAGGTATGTGATTACATACACCGATGGACTTGAAAATGCCAGCACGGAAGAAGATATCTGCGAACTTTGTGTGGAATGCAATCAATATATACCTACCGGGTGGAATTTCGACTGTGACCCCAATAATCCCTCCAGCTGTACCGATTGGCAGCTCTGTCTGGCCGACAAATTCTCCCAGAGTGGTGTCAATTTGATGCATTATTTCGGAAATCCGATCAATCCTTTCGATAAAGGAATGGCCGCCGACGGCCTGGAAGATTTGTACTTCCTCAAATATACTGCAGAGCAGAGTGATGGACAGTTGATTTATCATTCCGATCTCGAGGAGACATGCGGCGATGCCAATGGGGATGGCGTACTGAATGTCAGCGATGCTATCTATATAATTAATTACATCTTCATACCCGGAAGCCCCGCTCCTGAACCTTTGGATGCAGGTGATGCCAACTGGGACGGCGGTATTAATGTTAGCGATGCTATATTCATTATGGAGTATGTGTTTTCAGGAAACGAGCCTCCCAAATGTGCTCTGGAATAATCAGAATATAACTTTTATAAAATCCGCCCATTTTTAAAAATGGGCGGATTTTTTTATATGGATTTGAGTTGCGATTTTTATTATGCTTAAAATTGAGAGCTGTTAAAAATCAGAGTACCTGAGCTCTTTTTTTGATGCACAAATGTTTAGATTTTAACTCCGGGGGAATAAAAAACGCTAATATGGATCAAACGTATCCAATATAATTGTTTTTTCTCTCGTATGCTTTTTATGATATCAGGGAGTTGATATATGGAATTGGAAAACAGCTATAAATATTGCAGGTCTTTGAAGCATCTGGGAATGGAATACCCGCTTCTGGCCACCAACCTTTTGCCCGAGGACAAGAAAAATTCAATTGCNNTGCCGGAGGATAAGAAAAATTCAATTGCCGCCACGCTCGCATCCTTCCGCGTAATCATAGACAGAATACATAATTCACTGGGTGAAACCAGCATCGATCGTTTGAACAAAAATGAAATCCGATCCATGATAAAGGATTGGAAGTCAATGGTGCAGGAGGCCCGGCAGGGCAAATGCCGCGAACATGAGGTCTGCCTGGCGCTGGCGGACACCTTTGACAAGTTCAATATCCCAACTGAGCCCTGGGATGATTTCAGCAATGCTTTGAATTTCCATCTGGATAATGTGAGCATTGCTGATGAAAAAGCATTTCAAGACTACTGCCGCTGGACATATGGTTCGAGTGTTTATAACTATATACACATTCTCGCTTCCAATGATAACGGCCAGGGATATATCCTGAACTTCAAGCCGGAGTTTATATCGGACGATCTTGCTGCATTGTTTTTTATAACTCACACTCTGACCGATATAGCGCATGATCTCACCAGTACACGGGACGGCTTCATTTTTATACCCCGGACTGTTCTGGNNTCCAAACGCGATCTATTGAATTATTACAAGCGGGGTGAGGTCGATAACCGCTTCAGGAGACTGATTGATGAGTATTACCACATGGGACGGGAATATGAGCTCTTTGCTCGTGAAAAGCTGGTGCTCATCAGGGGTGAACTCCAGAAAGAGGACTGGTTCATACTCGATTTGCTTCTGAATATATACTCCAATTTTCTGCACAGGATCTGGGAATATCCCGAGGCCATCTTCCGCGGCGGCTTCCCGATCGATCCGGCAATGGTCTTCATCAACGCCATGAAATTGCAGAAGGATCTGGGCTTGAACTTTAGGCAGGATTTATCCAGGCTGCTCTCACAGTCTGTAACCTGATCCCACTATTATTTTCAATATAAATATTTTTGATGATTTTTGCATCCAAGTTGTCTATCTATTAGAGGATAGATTTAATTGGAGGTGTGGGATGAATAAGTTAGTAAGTATTGTTTTCAATTTGGTCGTGCTTATGGGATCGGTTGTTCTGGCTGATTCAGAGAGCGGCCGTTATATTATCGTTTCGGGCGAAGGCGAGGTAGTTGCCGAAGCTGATCAGATATCCTTTTCATTTGAAATCGAAACTCGGGATAAAGACCTCGAGGCTGCCAAAAAAGTGAATGACGACAAGCTTGAAAAGGTAAAAGAGATTTTTAAGCTCTTTACGATCGCGAGTGAAGATATTAAAGTCTCGAGCTTCAAGGTATACCCGCATTATGATTATGAGGATGGTAAAATCAAAAGATTTGAGATCTCAAGGGAGGTTGAGGTAACATTGAGGGAAATCAATAAGTATGAACCCCTGATTGATGCTTTGATAGAAGCGGAGGTTTATGATATCGGAGGGCTGTCCTATGAACTCTCAAATAGTGCTGAATTAAATAAGCTCGCCAGGGAAAATGCACTTGACGAAGCCAGAAACAAAGCCAGAGAAATGGCTGAATATTACGGCATGAAATTAGGCGAGGTCATATATATTAGCGAAGGAAGCAGCCCTTCATTCTTTAATTCCTTTGGTTTTGGAGCATCGCAAGCCAGGGTTCATACATTGACTATGCCATCCGATAGCCCTATGATATTAAAGGGTCGAAAAACCATAAAGGCCAGCATCATTGTCAAATTCGAACTAATCGACTGAAGAATGAGATAATATCTATGATTTCCTTACGAATATTGATCGTGGATGATGAAAAGAGCCAGCGCGAGATGTTGGGCGATTACCTGTCGAAGAAGGGTTACCGCATCGAGACTGCCGGCTCTGGCGCCGAGGCTTTGAAGAAGTACGAAAGCGGAAATTTCGAGATTGCATTATTGGATCAGAAGATGCCGGGTATGGACGGAATCGAACTTCTCTCGAAACTCAAAGAGATCGACCCGGAATTGCAGGCGATTCTCATCACTGCCCATGGCACTGTGGAGACTGCTGTGAGGGCAATGCGCGAGGGAGCTTATCATTACATAACGAAGCCGATTGTAAATCTCGATGAGCTTCTGGAGCTGATAAGAAGGGCAGGGGAGAGACATTTTCTTCTGAAGGAAAACAAGATTCTGAAAGAGGAACTGAAGGAAAACATCGGAGATTTCTCCATAATCGGCGACAGCAAAGCCATGCGCAAAGTATTGTCGACCGTAAGCTCTGTGGCTGCTGCTGATACCACGGTTCTACTGACTGGCGAATCCGGAACGGGAAAGGAATTGGTTGCACATGCCATACATGGTAAATCTCCGCGCGCGGAGAATCCTTTTGTAACCATCAACTGTGCGGCCATACCGGAAAATCTCCTGGAGTCCGAGCTTTTCGGCCATACCAAGGGGGCATTTACCGGGGCGACATCGGCTCGTGAAGGCAAGTTCTCCCTGGCTGATCACGGCACTTTATTTCTTGATGAAATCGGGGAGATACCGGTAAATATTCAAGTCAAACTCCTGCGTGCGATCGAAGAGAAATCTTTCGAGAAGGTGGGGGGAAATACTCCAATCAATGTTGATGTGCGAATCATCGCAGCGACAAATCGCGATCTTAAAGTGGAGATGGAAAAGGGTAATTTCAGGGAGGATTTATTTTATCGTTTAAATGTAATAAATCTTGAATTGCCGCCCCTACGCAACCGCCGCGAGGATATCATGCCCCTGGTGGATCATTACGCCGAACATTTCAGTAAGAAACTCAACAAAAAGGTCTCAGGTATTACACCCGAAGCCAAGGATATGCTTTTACGTTATCCGTGGCCGGGCAATGTGCGCGAATTGGTCAATGTGATCGAGAGGGCAATAGTCCTTCTGCGAGGTGATGTAATTGATGCTTCTGATTTGCCCCTGACTGTGGAGGAAAAACCGGCAGCCGCTGACAAATATTTTACTGAAAGCGAAATCCCCAGCATCCAGGAGGTGGAGAGGGAGCACATAAAGAGGACTCTTGATTTTACTGACTGGAACTTCAATAAGACCGCGGATATCCTGGGTATTCACAGAAACACACTGCGCCTGAAAATCAAGGAATATAATCTCTCCAAACCCGAATAAAAAATCCCGCCCGTTATTGCAGGCGGGATTCTTCAATTATCTATAATATTCAATAATCAGCAATCAGGTTCTCCGTCACCATTGGTGTCGCAGGGAGCATTGCCGCCAACGAAAACATAATTTATGATCATCACCGCATCGGAGACATTAACGCCGCCGTCACAATTGGGATCAGCTGCCTCTAATGGATCAGGCGCGGTCGAACCCAGGAAAACATAATTGATTACCATGACCGCATCGGACACATTAACTGCCTCATCGCCATTTGAATCACCGCAGATATACGGTACTCCGATATTCACACTGAATTCCTGCTGATCAAAACTTCCAGGGGCATCCATGACCTGAGCTGTAAATGTGAAGATGCCGGCCTCAGGAGGCGTCCCCGAGAGTATACCATCAGCAGAAAGAGACAGCCCTGTGCCATCCAGATCATTGTTGAGATCGCTCCAGGCCAATGGTGCTGTTCCGCCTTCTGATTGGAGCTGGTAAGAGTATGGCTCGGTTTCCAGTCCCTCCGGCAGGACAGAGGTTGTTATGCTGACTTCGGGATTAATGACTATCTGAAGCACTTTCTCATCTGACGATGATGTCACATCAATCGCACGTGCAGTGAAGCTGATTGGATCTGTCGCCGCGGGTGTGCCGGATACAATGCCGTCCAGCGAAAGCGTCAAGCCGGTGCCATCAAGACCATTGTCAAAATCAAACCAGTTCAGTTCGCCGGTTCCGCCTGTGGCTTCAAGCTGCTGTTCATATGCGATTCCCGCCGTCCAATCCGGCATACTCTCAGTAGTGATGGAGACAGCCGGATTTATCGTGAAGCTGAATTCCTGCGTATCAAATGCTCCCACGTTGTCGATTGCGCGGGCGGTAAAGCTAATCGGCCCGGTACCAGTTGGAGTACCCGATATAGCCCCGTCGACTGAGATATTTAACCCGGTTCCTTCCAGTCCAAGACTGTGATCACTCCAGATCAGGTTTCCAGTTCCGCCGGTTGCCAGGAGCTGTTCAGAATAGGCTATTCCAGTCGTCCAGTCCGGCAATAAGAGGGAGACAATACTGACAGCCGGGTTTACCTCAAACTGATAAACTCTTTCATCAGTTGCTCCGGCAAAGTCCGTGACCTCAGCCGTAAAGCTGATAGTCATTTCCGAGGTCACTGTTCCGGAAAGTAATCCGCTGGAGGACAGGCTTAATCCTGTTCCGTCCAGATCACCGAATTTATCTGACCATGATTGCGGGGAGGTTCCGCCCGTAAATTCAAGCTGCTGCTGATATTCTTTTCCTGCCGTCCAATCGGGCAGGGATACGGTTGTTATTAAGATTTCCTCATTTATTGTAAAGGAATAAGTCCTTTCGTCAAACTCCCCAACCTCGTCTTCTACATGAGCAGTGAAAATGATTTCACCGCTTGAACCGGGAGTCCCCGAAAGCAAGCCGCTGGAAGACAGGCTCAAGCCGGTGCCTGCCAGATCGCCGTTTTTATCGCTCCAGGTAATCTCACCACTGCCGCCCAGATGCTGCAGCTGCATGGTGCAGGGCATTCCCATGGTCCAGTCAGGTAAGGTATCTGTAATGATAATCAGGGTGGAATCATAACATTCGTATATTTTGACCCAGACATCATCCACCGCAGCCTCTACAACAGAGCCGTCCCCCAGATCAGAGGCATCGAACCTGAGTTTCATCTGGTTAGTTGGAGTTACAAAGTCGCTGGCCCAAAAACTCTTTTCATACCATCCGCCCTCAACCTCTGCACCCGTGGGACCTACGGTTTCCACCAGGGTCCAATTAGTACCGTCGTCATTCGAAATATAAATCTCCATCACGTCTGTATATGGCGCGGCGCCAAACATATTGTTGAACCAGCGGGCATAATGAAATTTGCCGTCACCGGCCGACAGATCGAAGCTGGGCGAAATCAATGTCGTAGTACCGCCGTCAACGTCTGAATTGTCATCCTGGTTGTCGGTCAGGTAACATGCGCCGGATCCGTCAAAATCAGTCGGGGGATCACCGCGGTCACCTCCACCGATGGGCACACCGCGTTCCCATGGTCCATCTGTTACACTGCCTGATACCGTCCAGCCCTGGTCAGTTTCAAAATTATCTTCAAATGAGACTGTCACTGCCGTTGCAACTACTGCTGCAAAAGGCGATTCGGGGCCGGGATCATTGAATGTGCCGTTGGCCACTTCATCCGCCGAAACATAAAATTCAACTATGCTGTCGCAATTGCTCGGAGGAAGCGTAGCCCCGTAATTATTGGGTGACACTTCCGTCATTTGTATTGAAGTATAGGCGCCTCCATTTATACGATAGTGAAGCAATCCTGAGCTTGGAACCGGAGTACCGCCAAGAAATCCAGAGACAACAACATCAAATGCCGTGGACTGTTCAGGTATCAATGTTTCCGGGACTCCGTTGGGATATGCGAAAGTCACCGAGGGGCCCGGAGTAGAAACACCGACAGCATTCCATGCATGCGAGGCTTCCGTGGCCCAGGTTCCTGCTGAATCGAGGTCAAGGGCTGCAGATATTGTTGCCAGTGCTGCCTGATGATAGTCCGTTGTAGAGGTCCAGTAGAATGCATTCGCCTGATAGGCGATGGACATTGCATTCTGCACCCCGATTCCGGTGACAGTCACATCATGATGAGTGCCGCCGTCCGACAGCAGATAAAACCATTTATTACCGACACCGCTGTTTGTATGCACGCCGCAGTAATCATTAAATGGAGATGGCGAGCAGTTCACGACGTCGATCCAGTACGGATCTGATGTGCCGTAATAGTCAGGATCACCTTTTGCATGCGGATCCGACATGTCTCTGAAACCATCCCCGGACAATTGACCGTTTTCTCCCATCAGCCAGTCCGGTGTATCCAAAGTATCGTGAGCAAACTCGAATGCGGCTCCAATCATATCAGAAAATGACTCGTTCAAAGCACCCGGTTCTTTCTGGTAGACAAGCCCGGAGGTATATTCAGTTATTGCATGTCCCCATTCGTGAGCGATAACATCGGGACAGCCGGCCAGCGAGCGCCATCCTGTTGCCCAGCTCCAGATCACAATCCTGCTGCCGTCCCAGTAGGCGTTATTATCGCCGTCGCCGCTGTAATTTACTATAGTAAGCATGCTGGCGCCGTTGTTGTCATAGCCGTTACGGTTGAAATGAGAAACCATATAGTCGTAGACCAATCCAGTGTATACATGACCGTCGACTGCCGGCGCCTGGGTCGAGGTTGTGCCCCAAATATTGTCATCGTCAGTTGCGATCGAGCCGGGAAGAGTAGAACCAGCTATATTTGTCTGGATATAATTGCCGTCCGGCATCAGGCCGTCATGGCCATGAGGATTATTGTTCAATTGCCTGGTGTAATCTTTCATTTCATAGGTGCTGCCGGTAAAATCCGTGTCGATGTGATTGCGTGGAAGTCCCATCACACCCGTACCTGTCCCTATGTCATTCTCATCCATTATGCGGTTTGCTTTGAAGATTATCTCTCCGCTCTTGGCATCTATGAAGTATTCCCAGCGGCCCATGGGGGTATCGGAATACAGAAACATTCGCCATGCGAGATAAATCTCATCCTCCCAGGGGAAAAGTACCAGTTCCGCTTCGCCCGGATTCGATTCGCCAAAGGATTGACGCAGATCTTCATATGCGATATTGACAGCTTGAGCGCTGAGAATATTGGGATCGGGATCGATATCTATGTACGGTTCATAATTACCGTTTACGGTTTTTAACGAACCATCGGCTGTAAAATGAGCGATCATCTCACCGCCTATCACTCTCAGGCCCTGATATGTTTGATTCATGCGCACGTGCCGCTTGCCGCGAGGATCAATATCAATTCTTTTTAATATTAATTCATCCGAGGGACTCTCCATTTTAAAGGCGCCTTTATTATTCTCAAAGAAGTCCAGAGCTGTCTGAAATTCATTGCCGCGCGAGGCTTTCCGGGTCATAAGTTCACCCTGAACAAATTCCACTACGCCTTTTTCATTTTCCTGGTAAAGAGTTAAATTCTGGTTATTCCTGAGATTATTCGGCCCCATGAATCCGTCTTCATTATCAGCACCAAACAGCAATCCGATAATCAGTGCAGATAATAACAATGCTAAGAGAATATTTTTCATCCCGGTTCCTCCAATGATATTTCTTTGAAATATGCTCTAAAAAACCTGCTTCGCATAAAAAGCGGTAAATCGGGTTCATCAAAAAAGAAGAATGTTAGTATAACTCAATGTATGATAACACATTATTTTCATCTGTCAACAAATATTGTTAATCTGGTTTGATTTTGTATGGAATAAGATCTACCGTCATATCCGGGTTCAAATTAAAAAAATATGTGCATTTATCATTAATCGACCTATTTTATAATCATGAATACAACACATGATAACAATTATGACAAGAAAGCTGCCGAATACAACTGGCGCGGGCCGGAAATCAGCTTCGGATTGGCTTATGCGCATATCAATCCGGGTGAGTCTCTGCTTGATCTGGGAATAGGAACAGGTCTAAGCTCGGAACCATTTGCAAGAGCCGGCTTGAAGGTTTATGGCATGGACATTTCGGGGCAGATGCTGGATATTTGCCGCGAAAAGGGATTTGCACGGGAACTGAAGAAGCATGACCTGAAGAGGATTCCATATCCCTATAAAGACTATTCATTCAATCATGTGCTGGCGCTGTCAGTTTTTCTTTCACTCGAGANNGGTACGTTCAGCTTTACCGCGGAAGATATAAGGCCGTGGCAATCGAATAGATATTTGCTTGATCCTGATGATCACTCGAAAGAACCGGATCCTGCCAGAGCTTTGACCGTCTATCGGCACAGCTTTGATTATGTAAAGAATTCCCTTGAGAGTAATGGCTTCGAACTCTTGAAATGGATCGAGTTTCTGGTCTATCAAAGCCCTCAGCGCGATAAAGATATTTATTATATTGCATATTTGTCCTGTAAATCCACATAAAAAATCCCGCCCGAATAAATCCGAGCGGGAGTAGATTTAAAGTGCTAATGGATCAATTATTATATTCCACCAAACCAGATATTCAGTCCTACAATCAGATCGAGGAAATAATAATTTGTGCCAATTTCCCCTAATTCCATATCCTCATATTCCAGGGTTGCGCCATCGGTAAGGGCATAATCGAATGTCGCTTCACCAAAGAGAGAGATGTTAGGCGAAACGAAAAACATCACTCCGCCCCCGAACATGAAGTAAAATTTAGAGTCTATATCGACGTCGATCTTGTCGATATCAGTAAAATCGTATAGAATGCCCTCGACATCCTTGTATTTGCTCATGAAAAGACCGCCGCCCCCCAGTATATAGGGCCGCACCGGACCCGCGGGCGTAAGAACGAATTTCGCATGTGCCCCGAATAGCATACCAGTGACTTTACTGTCCGATTCGAATGTCTCTCCTAAAAGCTCAATTTCCTTTGAGCCAAAAGAGGCATAACGAAAGCTCACGCCCGCCGCGATACTTGGCGTAAAGAAGAATTCCGCGGCGACCCCGAATTTGAAGCCGATGCTACGAAACGCAGCATCGCCGTCCAATATTTCATCGGGATCATCACTGGCCAGATCACCCATAGGTATCCCAATTCCACCGAAAGGAGAAACATTAAACCTTCCCATTAGATCCTGCGCTGTCAGTGCTGAAAATGATATCAAAATACATACACACAGCGTTAGAGCCGCCTTAATCATTATTCCCCTCCTGATTAGGCTGGTTAATTTATTAGAATCGCAAGCTTACTCTTCAGTATTTTATTATTGCCGAACATAAATGGCAACATAAAACTCTTACTTTAGCAGAAGAAATATATTTGATTGAAACAGTATAGAGGTTCATGTCATCCTGGATCAATCAGCAGTCGGGGATACCATCTCCATCAAAATTGGGAGGATCGGAATCGCATGGATCATTGCCTCCCTCGAAGACAAAAAGAATGATCCAGACTGCATCCGAGACATTGACCAATCCATCGCAATTGACCTCTCCTGCCAGCCAGGGATTGGGTTCCGGTCCCCCGATGAACACAAAATTGGCGATCCATATGGCATCACTGATATTTACAGCGGCATCATTATTCGCATCACCGCATAAATATCCCGGTTCAAAGACCTGCCAGAATCCTGAATTCAGTGTATAGGTGTCATTCTGGCTGGAACCGATAGCCGTCTGGCCGAGTGTGCCATCGAAGATATAATTGGTTGAGGTGGCATGTGTTCCACCGCTTGAAATNNCAGACAGAACCACGATGAGAGCAATTGCCATAAATGCTGCTTTTTTTGGCATACTTTCACCTCTTTATAAACATCTAGTTGTACATCCAAATTCGAACTCTGATCTGTTCAATCCAGAAGTCGTCACTTTATCTCTGAATTTCAGCGCAGGCTATATGCATTTATATATCTATAAACCAATTCGCCTTTATCACGAGATTTCTCCAGATGGTTCCAATCGATAGAGAAGAGCATTTCTGCTCCATTATACCGTATGCTGTTATAATTGTCCAGTTTAAAAACATAAGTTAATTCATCTGATGATTCGGCAATATATAGAGCTTGCGGTTTGGATTTGTTAGCCCGATGCCGACATCCCCCTCAACCAGCAGCCCATTCGAGGGCGCAGTTTCAGAGCCAAAATAGGAGCTGCCTATTACAGCGGCCCCGCTAACCTCAAGTCGGTAAATATTGGAAGGCCCATCATTAACTGGGGCAGTAACGGTACTGCTGGACCATAGTACATTGGTACCAGGAAGTGAACCGTAGATTTTAAATTGCATCTGGTAGTTGCCATCCGCGATCGGGCTTCCGTTCCTACCAGTAACGCGACCCTGGTAATTCAAAATTCCCGGAATTTCAGCTGACGCATTCAACAATAGCAAAAAGCTCACTAAAAGAGCACAGAGAATTATATGATTGAATCTCATGCAATCCACCTGATTAGAGTAATAGTTTTTAATCTATATTCAGAATCAGATGCCAAATATTACTCTATAAACCAGATTCTAACTCTAATCTTATCCGCCTCAAACGCCTCTGCACCTCGCCAGATGGTAATTGTCGTTGTGGTCAGGTTCTTATAATATGCTCCCTGAGCGCTAACTCCGTCAGGCGTTTCATATCTATCATAGCCCAGGCAAAAATTATTAATGCCGAAGGAAGTATTGTCTTGGAGTTGTAGGTCAACCACATATTTATTGACATCAACTCCTACATTGTGAGTGAGTACCGTATCAGATCCGAGCGGGATTGTGATCCAGGCACTTTCATAAGCTGGACGCGGGAAAGCGCCACCTCCATTTGGGCCATGATTCCCTCGATAGGCCCCTCTAACGACCAGGTCGCCGTTAACATCGAGTGTCGCATCGGGATCCGTTGTCTTTACTCCAACATTGCCAGTGCTGGCTTCAAAAGCCATCAGGTCAATGCCTCCGGTTTCATCTCTGAGGGCGAAACTGGCTGTCGCCCAGGGGCGATGCAGGAAGGTCCAGCGAAATGTCCCTGCTTCTGCGAATCTGAGGAAATTGCCATTACCAGTACCCTGATCCATCCTTATATTTCCGTTTACCTCCAGCTTATCCTGGGGAGAGGACGTGCCAATGCCGACTCTTCCACTGCTCGTGATCCTCATCCTTTCAGTGAATGTTGTTCCATTGTAATCACCTATCTGCAGGTGTTCACCGGATTGCCAGCTCAAATCATTGGAGGTGCCCTCGATATGCAGGTTGCCATTGACATGCAGCGTAGCCTCAGGTAAGATTGTTCCAATTCCAACCCTGTTATCCGCAAGCGTGATTATATCATCGGCTCCAGATCCCAGCATCAGCCTGTTAGTTCCTCCCTGGGCTCTAATGCGAGCATCACCGGCGCCTCCACCACCCGTGGCAATGCCCATTTTAAGGCGTATATTTGAATCGCCTATCTTGAAATCGCCCTCACTGGCGGTAAGATCCCAGTTTCCGCCGGCAATATGCAGTTTAGTATCGGGCAGCACCCCGATTCCAAGATAATCTGAGACGCCCAGGTTACCTTCGAAATATCCGGCATATCCAGATCCGGCGTGCGCAAACATCGCAAATTGATCTCCACCCAGATATCCATAATTTCCATTTACGTTCTCTCCATAAACACCGATTCCGGAAGAGTTTCCTGTTCCGCCCCAGACTCCATAGCCGCTTGTCGTGTTGCCCTGCACACCATACAGATTGTTGCTATAGCCGTAAGTACCGATATTTGAACCTCCCATATAACCATAACTGCCGGAAAGTGTATGTTCGGCGAACAAGGCATAGCTGTTTTGTCCCAGCTTAGCACTGGTCCCAACCGTCAAAACATGCAGTTTTGACTCAGGGTTGCTGGTGCCGATTCCGACGCTGTCATTGCTATTGGATAACCTAACCTTGAGTCCATCATCGATCCAGCCATTGCCTTCGCCAGATACATTGCGGGCGTAATCAGCAGTATCGGCAAACAGGGCATGGAAAGCATAAGAAGCCGATGTCAATAGTATACGGGGAATTAGCTCCGGATCTGAACCTATTTGAATACCGAGATATTTCCTGGAAGAACCAGAAAATAAGTTTTCGGGCAAAGGATTCATGGGTGCTTCACCCAGTTGAATATTGAAAAGTCCGTTTATTACAAGCACGGAAACCTCTCCGCTGGACCAAAGATAGGTGGTGGATACCTGTGAATCATAGATTTTGAACGTAATTTGGTAACTGCCGTCTGCAACTGGAGATCCATTACTTTCGGCCAACCTGCCCTGATAGTTGATGATTTCAGGAATTTCAGC